>Ga0224508_10000758_pt1 | contig 30418 bp, 27 predicted proteins | sample SF_Jan12_sed_USG_4_FD_170157 | JGI IMG/M metagenome (GOLD analysis project Ga0224508, IMG submission 170157) | Sediment microbial communities from San Francisco Bay, California, United States - SF_Jan12_sed_USGS_21 | ecosystem: Environmental > Aquatic > Marine > Sediment | place: USA...
GCGTTGGTCGCGAATTGGCGCCGTCGCGTCTGAACGTCGGTCCAACTGCGACGATCCTCGGCAAGCCCGTGTAACATGACGACCGGTGACCCCTCACCATAACGGCTATAGGCTACTTCGATATCGCCGAGCCGGACCTTCATGAGCCGACCCCGTTTTCTGAGGCGTGAGCTTCTTGCTGACTCTCCTGCACCACCGTGGCACGAAGTTCGTTCTTGCGGATCTTCCCGGCAGGGGTCATGGGCATTTCGCCAATGACGCAAAGCACCTCGGGACAGTGATACTTGGGAACACCCTTCGACCGGACGAAGTCGTTGAGCGCGTCCAGGCTTGGTACCTCGCCCTGCGCAACGATCACGGCGCAGATTCGTTCGCCGAGCCGATCGTCAGGAAATCCAACAACCGCAACGCTGGCAACGTTAGGGTGGCTTGCGAGCGCGTCCTCGATCGGCACCGGTGAGATGTTGACGCCGCCGCGAATGATCAGATCCTTGAGCCGCCCCGTGATGCGGAGATACCCGTCTTCGTCCAGTTTCGCGAGGTCGCCAGTGCGGAAGAAGGAGTCGGCAGTCAACGACGCCGCGTACAGATCCGCCTGACCATAATATCCCGTGAAGACCCCGGGCCCACGCATCGCGAGCTCCCCTTCCTCACCAGCGGGAAGCGGTTGCCCGTCCGGGTCGAGGATGCGCAGCTCGAGCCCCGGCAGCCCGACACCGGCGGTGTTCAACACCTTGTGGTATGGGCTATCGCACAGGCAAGTTGTCAGCCCGCCCTCGGTCATGCCCCAGAGCACTGTGATGAACGTGTTCGGAAACTGCTGCTGTGCCACCTCCATCAGCGCCGGCGGTACTTGCGCCCCGCCGCATAAGAACCAACGCATCGGCGCCAGCTTTGGCTCGGATCGATCCCAAGTCGCGTCAACGAGATCCTTGAGAAACGGCGTTGCAGCAGCCGTAAATGCGCAATCGTATTCGGCGATCATCGCCAATACCGCCTTTGGCTCCCATGCGCTTTGCAACACGAGCGCTGCGCCGTTATAGAGCGACAAGCGAGCGCCATGAATCGCCCCCACGCTGTGGCCTAAAGGTGATGCCATGAAGATTGGTCGGTCCGGCCCCAGGGAGAACCGTTCGGTGAATGCAATATTCAGCGCCGCCAGGGTGTCAGTGCTGTGCATGACCGCCTTCGGACGACCCGTCGTACTGGACGTGAACATGATGTGGTCGAGATGCTCGACCCTCGCCCGTGGCGGTAGCGCCTCGCCATTAGCGTCGATCCAGACATACTGATCCACATCTCTTACCAACAAGACATCGAGCTTGTGTTGACTTGAGGTGGCGGCAGAATGCGCCATGGCACCTGTCGGGTTGGCACCGTGGCGCTCAGCCGTGATCACGAGTCGCGCACCGACGAGCTCGGCCACATAGCGCAGCGTATCCGCATCGGTCCTGATCGGCAGGTTGGCCGGTATCGCTCCCGCTCGCAGGATCGCGACAAAAGCAATCTGCCACTCGACGCAGTTAGGCAACAAGATGATGATGACATCGTCCTTGCCGACTCCATGGCGGGCGAATTCTTGGCCTAGCCGTTCAGCCTCATTCCAAAGCGCGCCGTGGGTCAGCTCTCGTCCCGTGTCGTCGACCACGGCGAGTCCTTCGGGCCGCTCCTGTACGACGCGAGCGTAGCGATCCTGCAAGCGCTCAGCCGGCCACCAACCTTGCGCGCGGTACCAGCGACGGCGTTCTTGCTCGGGCTCATGCATGGCTAGTGCTCTTTGATCGCTGACGTGGACGCCGCTCTCACCTTGGGTTCAAACTGTGGCAGCGGCGCGTACCTGCGTTAGAAGTTGATGTTCGCCCTAGCAATATTTCTAGGTCGGCGCCGTCGTCCTCTGATGTCGCCTCGTCGGGCCCGTCTGCACTTACAGCAGCGGTGCCACATCTCGCGCGAAACGCTCCATCTGCCGCATGCCGAAGGAGACCGATTCCAGTCCGTGGAACTGGAACTCGACCACGAAGTGCGCGACACCGGCTTGCATCAGCGCGTTGATTCGCTGTGCGCACCGCTGCGGCACCCCGCTGATTGTGACACGCGTGGGGTCGACGCTCGGGTCTTCGAAGGCCACGCCCTCCCGCAGTTTCGGCAAATTACTTTGGAAATCCTGTTCGTCTTCAGCCACGTAGGCAAATGTGAACGAAGCCAATTTCGGTTGCGTACCCCACTTCGACCCCTCGTCCCGGAGCTTGGGGATCCAGAGAGATTGCGCCTGTTCCTCGTCCGGCCAAAAGCACAGTATGCTTTCGCCGTAGCGCGCGGCGCGCCCGATGGCTTTGACACCGCCTCCGATCCATATAGCAGGGTAAGGCTTCTGAATGGGTTTAGGCTCCAGAGGCATGTCGTTGAGCTGGTAGAACTGGCCTTCGAACGTGGTCTTTTCCTGAGTCCATAGGCGCGTGATCACCTCCAGTTGTTCGTCGAACAGGCGCCCGCGTCTTTTTCGCTCCACGCCGACAGCGGCAAAGTCTTCTTCCCACCAACCCATAGCGGCCCCGACAATGAGTCTGCCGCCCGACATCACATCCAGAGTCGCCAGGTATTTTGCCCATTGGTAAGGCGGAAGTAAGGGCAGCAACACCGAGTTGAAACCGATCTTGATACTGGAGGTGGCGGCGGCGATGGCAGGCACGACAACCATAGCGTCCAACACGTCGCGATTGGGGAAGGTGCGAAACAGCCAGCTCGGGGGCATCGTCATGTGTGTGGGCAAAGTCACCGAATAGAACCCCAGTTCTTCTGCCAGCTTGGCCGCGTCGACGATCTCGTGAACCGACGGATTCTTTGCGCCCCAGGGAAACAACATGATGCTAATGTCAGAAATTCTCGCCATCAGATCATCTCCGGATTTATTGCTCTCATAGTAAGCACGAATTAGCCGAGCGCTCGGTACGATGCCGCCACAATCTGGTGTGTGTGCGTCGTTATCGGTTATTGTTACGCTAGAACAAGTTGACGGTGTAACCTTTCCGGCGTGTGTATAGTGTAACGATACATTCATGAGACCGATGAACGCAAACGATGCGCATGTCCCGAGACCGGCCTTTGTCAGCGACATCCGACCGTCTTGAGTTCGTCGCACTTCCGGCCATCCCGTTAGTGAAACCCGGAGACGATCTGGTCGATCTCGTTCTCGACGGGTTGGCCGCAGCGGGGCGTTCGCTGCGGCAAGGTGACGTGCTCGTAATTGCCCAGAAGATCGTATCCAAGGCCGAAGACCGCTATGTGGACTTAAGGCGGATCAACCCGTCGTCACGGGCGCGCGAATTGGCCGCGCTGTGCTGTAAGGACGCGAGGCTTGTGGAACTGATCCTTTCCGAATCGACCGAGGTGCTGCGCTGCCGGCCGGGCGTGCTGGTCGTCGTTCATCGGTTCGGTGTGGTCCTCGCCAATGCTGGCATCGATCACTCCAACGTCGAGCCGGCAAGCGGCGCCGAGCGTGTGCTGCTGCTACCCAAGGACCCGGACGACACATGCCGGTGCCTGCATGAGGCTCTGCGGCTACGGGCCGGGGTCGACGCCGGTGTGGTTATCAACGACAGCGCCGGTCGCGCCTGGCGTAACGGTACCGTCGGCATCGCGCTGGGGGCGGCTGGCCTGCCATCACTCCTGGACCAGCGTACCCGCTGCGACCTGTTCGGTCGCCCATTGAAAGCGAGCCAACAGGCGATTGCTGATGAACTCGCGGCGGCCGCCTCGCTGCTGCAGGGGCAGGCCGACGAAGGGATGCCGGTGGTGTTGATTCGCGGTTTCAGCGCGCCTGGCACCAGCGCTCCTGCGGCGTCCCTGATCCGACCGCAAGCGGAAGACCTCTTCCGATGATCGAAGCATACCCCCCAAGTTGTATCGCATTGTCGGGCGGTGCAGGCGGCGCCAAGCTCGCCGCCGGTTTGGCACGTGTAGTGGACCCCGCGAGGTTGTTAATCGTCGCCAACACCGGCGACGATTTCGAGCACCTGGGGCTCTATATCTCGCCGGATCTCGACACCTTGATGTACACGTTGGCTGGGATCAATAACCGGCACACGGGTTGGGGCCGCGCGCATGAAACCTGGACCTTCATGGCGGCGCTTGAAGCATTGGGCGGCGAGACGTGGTTTCGCCTCGGCGACGGTGATCTCGCCACGCACGTCGAACGCACGCGACGTCTCCGTGCGGATGCAACGTTGACCGCAATTACCGCCGATTTCGCCGCGAGACTAGGGATCGCCGCCCGCATCGTACCGATGAGCGATGATGCTGTGCGCACCGTCGTCGACACGCCAGCGGGACCGCTTGCGTTCCAGCACTATTTTGTTCGCGACCGCTGCCAGCCGCAAGTCTCGGGCTTCCGCTTCGAGGGTGCAGTGGCGGCACAGGCCAACCCGGTATTCGTCGAAGCGCTGTCCGACCCCGCGCTTCGCGCGATCGTCATTTGCCCGTCGAATCCGTTCATCAGTATCGACCCCATCCTAGCGCTCCCCGATATAAGGACGAGACTGGAGACAGCGCGCGCGCCGGTCATCGCCGTATCACCGGTCGTGGGCGGTCGTGCCGTCAAGGGGCCAACGACTAAGATGATGCGCGAACTCGCGATGCCCGAGTCAGCGGCTGCTGTCGCGAGCCATTACGGCGAGCTGCTCGACGGCTTTGTGCTCGACCCGGTCGACGCGCCCATCGCCGACCAGGTGCGAGCATCAGGCATAGACGTGCTGGTGACAAATACCGTAATGAAGACGCTCGCCGACAAAGAGACGTTGGCGCACGCCGTCCTGGACTTCGCCGAGGAGTATCACCGGCGGCAATGAGTGTTTGCGCCGGCAACCGTTTCAAGCAAAGCGTTCGCGCAAGCGTGGCAACACCTGCTCACCATAGAGCCGCAGAAAGTGCGCCTGATCGGGGCCGGGTGCATGGAATACGAGATGGCTGAATCCGAGTTTGATATACGGCGCGATCCTTTCGACATGCTCTACCGGATCGGTTGAGACGATCCAGCGGCTCGCCGCCCGTTCGACCGGCAGCGCGTCGGCAAGCCTTTCCATTTCGAGCGGATCCTCGACGCCGGTTTTCTCCTCGGGGGAGAGCGCAAGCGCCGCCCAATGGCGCGTATCTGCCATCGCCCGGTTCTCGTCGGTATCGAACGACACTTTCATCTCGATCATGCGCTCGATGCTGTCCGTATCGCGGCCGGCCTGCTCCAGGCCGGCTTCGACATTCGGCAACAGGGTCTCAGTGTACAGCTCTCGCGCTTTGCCGCTGGTGCAGATGAATCCGTCACCCACGCGCCCGGCCAGCCTCGCCACCGTCGGCCCGGAAGCAGCGATGTAGATCGGCACTGGCTTCTCGGGTCGATCGTAGATGGTCGCGTTCTCGGTGCTATAGTACGTTCCCTCGAACGTAACGCGCTCTTCACTCCACAGCCGTCTGACCAGTTCCACCGCTTCTTTCAAACGCCCGAACCGCTCCTTGAACTTCGGCCATTTGATACCGGTCGCCGGCACTTCGTTAAGCGACTCACCGGTGCCAACCCCCAGTAGGACCCGGCCCGGATAGAGTACCCCAAGAGTGCCCATCGCCTGGGCAACTATGGATGGATGATAGCGAAAGCTCGGTGTGACAACGCTTGTACCGATGATTACTTTGGACGTCCGTTCTCCGAGTGCGGCGAGCCACCCGAATGAATATGGCGCATGTCCGCCAGTATGTCTCCACGGCTGGAAGTGATCGCTGACCGCGACCGAGTCGAACCCAATGCCCTCGGCGAGCACCGCGAATTCCAACAGCTCACGTGGTCCGAATTGCTCAGCCGAGGCCTTGTAACCGAGTTTAAGCACGACTAGTCCTGTCGATATTAACTTCGATACGGTTTCGATGCTGCATGACTAATGATCTTCCCGGGAAAGCGGCAACCACGATAGAATGCTTGACTTTTCGTCCTGCTATTATCGATCATCATCCATCAAACTGACAAACCTGCCGACAGCATGCGCATAACCGCCGTGACCGTCACGTCGATGCCAAGTCACATTGCCGCAAGGCTGATCGGTGTGTCGCCAGTCTTCGTTGTCGCGCCCATCACGGAGAGAACCTAATGTGGGCTGTCATACCCGTAAAGAACCTGGGCATTGCGAAACAACGCCTGGCGCCGTTGCTCACACCGCTCGAAAGGCAGGAGCTCCTGCAAGCGATGTTTGAAGACGTTCTGACCGTCGTCATGAGGGTGCACAAGCTTGAGGCGGTAGCGGTCATTACCGCGTGCCCTGTCGCCACCGTGACCGCGAAACGGTTCGGCACACACGTCATACGTGAAGCGCAAATTCGGGGCCACACGGCGGCGATTGCGGCAGCGGCGGTGGCCCTGGAGGCGGATGGCATCGACGGCATGATCACACTTCCCGCGGACGTGCCGTTGGTCACGCCTGACGAGATCGACACGGCGCTGGCCGCGCATGAAGATGCGCCCGCCATGAGCATCGTCCCGTCGCGTGATGAACAGGGATCAAACTGTATTGCATTGTCGCCGCCGACAGCGGTTCCGTTGCGCTTCGGTCCTGGGAGCTTCCACCCGCATCTAGCCGCAGCTCGCCGGCTCGGCCTCACACCCCAGGTGCTCAGGCTGCCCGGATTGGCGCTCGACATCGATACGCCCGAAGACCTGGAAATGCTATGCGAAAGCTCGGGCACGACGCGAGCGCAGCGCTATCTGCGCGAGCGCGGCATCGTTGAGCGCGCGCGGACTCGCGCCGGGTTGAGGGCCGCCGCGCAGCAGTAATCGACGGCGCGGAAACCACAACGGTTAATAGCAATGAACCTTACACGCTACTTGCATCGTCGACCGAGTCACTCGGAAGCGTTCGCGCTTTCGTCATCGACGGACACGCAGGCGCTGGCCCAGCTGGCCGCCCGTCTTCGCGATGAAGGCCACGGCAACGTCATCTCGTACTCCCGCAAGGTATTTGTCCCGTTGACCCAGCTCTGCCGTGACGTTTGCCACTACTGCACGTTTGCGCAGCCGTCACGGGCAGGTGTGTGTGCGTTCATGACGCCACAGGAGGTGCTCGCTGTCGCCCGGGCCGGGGCCGAAGCCGGGTGTAAGGAGGCCCTGTTCACGCTAGGCGACAAGCCTGAGCTTCGCTACCGTAGGGCGCGCGAGGAGCTCCGCGACTTAGGACATGAAACAACGCTATCTTACTTGATCCAGGTGGCGGAGCTGGTCATCCAGGAAACAGGGCTTCTGCCACATGTAAATCCTGGGGTAATGACGGCCGCGGATATCGCTGCGCTCAGAGCGGTTTCGGTCTCTCAGGGAATCATGCTCGAGAGCGTGTCGGAACGGCTATGCGCCAAAGGTGGTGCCCATCACGGTTCTCCAGATAAGAGGCCAGCCGTGCGCCTTGCGACAATCAGGCTTGCCGGAGAACTCAGGGTGCCGTTCACCTCGGGTATCTTGATCGGCATAGGGGAGACACGGCGCGAGCGCATCGAGTCGCTGTTGGCGCTACGCGATCTGCATGAGCGCTACGGACACATGCAGGAGATCATCGTTCAGAACTTCCGCGCCAAGCCGGACACGCGCATGGCGAATGCAACCGAGCCCGATCTCGATGATCTAGTATGGACCACTGCCGTGGCCCGTATTTTGTTCGGGGGCGCCATGAACATCCAGGTGCCGCCAAACCTAAGCCCGGGGGCGATGTCCGCGCTGATTAATGCGGGATTGAACGATTGGGGTGGCATATCACCCGTCACCCCCGATTTTGTTAATCCCGAGGCACCGTGGCCCTCCTCGGATGTTGTCGCCCAAGAGACGGCAGCCTGCGGCAAGACCCTGATCGAGCGGCTGGCGTTGTATCCTGCTTTTGCTCGCGACGGCCAACGTTGGCTTGACCCGGGGCTGCGCACGCCGGTGCTGCGCAACATCGATGGCGACGGGTTCGCCCGCGTCGAATCTTGGTCAGCCGGCGGAGAAGAGCCACCTCCGCCCCATGTTATGTGCCTCGATGGAACTGCACCACGCATTGCCGCTGGCGGCGAGCTCGGGCGAATTCTCAGCAAAGCGTCTGATGGAGAAGCGCTCACCGAGGCGGAGATCGTGCGCTTGTTTCGAGTGCGTGGGACCGACTTCATCGCGACCTGCGCGGCGGCTGATCGGCTGCGTGCCAGCGTAAACGCCGACACCGTTAGCTACATAGTCAACCGCAACATCAACTACACCAACGTCTGTTACTACCGCTGTGGTTTCTGCGCATTCTCAAAGCCTAGGCTCGGTAAAGACCCGAGAGACCTACCCTACGACCTGGACCTCGCCGAAATCGCCCGGCGAACCAGCGAAGCTTGGGCACGTGGGGCGACAGAAGTCTGTATGCAGGGGGGAATTCACCCCGCCTACACAGGCCAAACCTATCTGGAAATATGTCGGGTCGTGAAGGATGCAGTGCCGGCGATACATGTCCATGCGTTTTCGCCGCTCGAGGTCTGGCAGGGTGCTCGTAGCTTGGGCATTAGCGTACCGGCGTTTCTGGAGCAGCTAGAGCAGGCTGGACTGGGTTCGTTGCCGGGCACAGCGGCCGAAGTGCTCGATGACGAGATCCGCGCCATCATCTGTCCTGACAAAATCAACACCCGGCAATGGCTCGAGGTCATGGAGGCGGCGCACGCGGTCGGACTGCGCACGACTGCAACCATCATGTTCGGACACGTGGATGGGCCCAGACACTGGGCGCGCCATCTACTGCGACTCAGAAGGTTGCAGGCGCGCACTGGCGGTTTCACAGAGTTCGTGCCGCTACCTTTCGTACATATGGAAGCACCGCTCTATCGCAAAGGGCGCGCGCGCAAAGGTCCGACCTTTCGCGAGAGCGTGCTTATGCATGCGCTAGCGCGCTTGGTGCTTCACCCCCACATCACCAATATTCAAGCGTCGTGGGCGAAGATGGGTGCCCACGGCGTTGAAGTCTGTCTTCGGGCCGGGGTCAATGATCTCGGCGGCACGCTCATGAACGAGAGCATCAGCCGTGCGGCAGGTGCCGGGCACGGTCAGGAAATGCGGCCGAAAGACATGGACGCCCTGATCCGCAGTATGGGCCGGGTGCCTGCACAACGCACGATGCTCTACGGGCGGGCGCCGGACTCGCGTGTTGCAACGTCCTTCGGCGCCGCTCCGCTTGAACCGGTCGTCCATAAACCCATGGATCGGTGTGGTCGGGGTCGCCGTGTATGTAACCGCGTACAGGCTATATAGTCACCCTTGGTGCTACGAAGCAAAAACCACCCTGGCAAGTTTTGTTGTTCCACCGATCATTCGTGGTAGGGGGTATCCGCAAGTTGAGGTGCGCTGTCCATGGTAAAGCAAAATCGGCCGGCACACCGGTAGTGAGCTATGGGGCACTCAAGAAGGATCACATGCGCTTGATCCATTTCCACACGAGCGGAAGTACGGCTGCGGCAAGCGCGACCTTAGCCAAGTCACCGAGTATGAAGGGGGTGAGCCCCCATTGCAGAATCGGCTTATCCCAACCGAACAGCACTCCGAGCCAGAGTAAACCGGGGATATAAATGATGACGTTGCCGATAAGCATGACCAGCGCCGTCGTCGCGGCACTACGGTCCCAGCCGCGCTCTGCGAACCAGCCGCAGGCCGCCGCCGCCAGCACGAAACCGACAAGATAACCTCCAGTCCCGCCCATCATATAGGCGAGCGCGACGCCTTTCGCCGGCGTGCCAGCGAAAACCGGCAGACCCACGGCTCCCGCCAGCAGGTAGAGCAGGAGCGTCACCGCGGCGAGTCGCCAACCATACGTCATGCCGATGACGAGAACTGCAAAAGTCTGCATGGTCATCGGCACCGGATAGAAAGGCACCTGGATCTTGGCCGAGAGGGTCAATAATACCGTGCCTGCCGCGGCGAGAACGGCAAGACGGATCGCCCTAGACGTCGACTCGGGCGGCCATAGCATGCCAATGAGCGTGGGATGCATCATGTGCTGTCGGGCCATTTACTTACCTCCCTGGGGTTTCAAGTTGTATGAATGTACGAGTTGCATGAATCTACAGGAAAAACGAGCATCTCCTGCCGAATGGCGACCTCTACCGAACCAATATTTACAACTAAACCACCCCTATCTGGCTAGGCCGGGGTGGCATAGTGCGGTGAGATCCTGAGCCGTGTCGACGTCAAGCAGGACGGCTTGGTCACCCATCTCGACCTCCCGTACTAGTGATGTGTGCTTTAAAATGAGGCACCGCGCGCCAACATCGCCGGCTATTTCGCTGATCTCGGGGAAGAAGCACTTGGCCCAAAGCACGGGGTTACCCCTTTCACCGTTAAACGTTGGTACACAAATGGCATGTCCCACGGTAGTCGCTGTATCTTCATTGGGGTAGACAATCGCCTGATTTCCGGAGTTGAGCACGCTGATCAGTGCAACCGGATTCTTGGCGCTACGGGCGCGGAGCAGCTCGTCTAAGATCGCGCGCCTCATTCGACGCACTCCACGTATACCCGCACCATACCGCCACAGGCAAGACCTACCTCCCACGCCTGCTCATGAGCGACGCTGAACTCCAGCGTGCGCGGCTTTCTATCGGCGACCACCCCTAACGCTTCGCGCACGACCGCGCTTTCTACGCAGCTACCCGAGACCGAGCCGACGAAGGCACCGCTTTCATCCACCGCTAGTTGGCTACCGACCGGACCTGGTGACGAACCCCAGGTCGATACGACTGTCGCGAGCGCCACGCCTTTACCCTCCGCCCGCCACACCGCTGCTGTCTCGAGCACGCCATCGACACCTTGTGTTATTGGGCGTTCGGCCGTCATTGTGTCATCCCCTCAGCCGTGTTCCCCGCTATGCGCCATGACTCATTCCATCGAGTCGGGTTGACGCAGCGCCATCACAATCCTCTCCGGCGTGATCGGCAGATCGTACACGCGTACGCCAATAGCATCGGCGACGGCATTGGCGATCGCTGGCGCCACAGGGATTAGGGCCGGTTCGCCGATGCCCTTGGCACCGAACGGGCCAAGACCGCTGCGAGATTCGAGGATGATCGACTCGATCTGCGGCACATCCATTGCGGTCGGGATCAAGTATTCGCTCAGGGACAGCGTGATCAGTCGTCCCTCCTGGTAGCACATCTCCTCGCTCAGCGCGTAGCCCTGGCCCTGGGCGGCGCCGCCTTCGATCTGCCCGGCGACCGCGGCGGGGTTGATGGCCCTGCCTACGTCGTGCGCGCCAATGCTTTTGAGGACCGTGACTTCCCCGGTCTCGGTATCGACCGCCACCTCGACGGCGTGCGCGCCGTAGGTGTAGTCGGGGTGTACCCGGCCGCGACCGGTCTCGGGATCGATCTTGTCGGTGAACGGCGCACGGAAGAGCGCAAGCTCCGAGCGATGAATGCCTTCGGACGCGCACAGCGCGACCAGTTGCTTGAAGCCGATCCAGCGATCGGGATCGTCAATCACAAAGGCACGCGAGTTTGCAAGGTCGACTTGGCTTGGCGTGGCCCTGAGCGCCTTGGCCGAGCGCGCAACCAGCCGTTCGCGCACGGCGCTCGCGGCCAATCGGACCGCGTTGCCGGTCATGTAGAGTGCGCGCGTGGCTGTGGTGGTTCCCGCGAGTGGCGTTGTCGATGAGTCGCTGTGGTAGATCGCGACATCGCTCAGCGAGACCCCGAGCAGCTCGGCTGCGATCTGACCAAGGGCCGAGATCTGTCCGGCTCCGATATCGGTAACGCCCGAGCGTACCGTCACGGTGCCGTCCACTTCGATTCCGACCCAAGCCTCGGAGGTATCGTGCAGCCACATGATACGGCCGTAGCTCTGTTGATAGCAGGCCACGCCCCGACCCACTTTGACCGGCACCGAGTCCGGCGTGCGTTCCCCGAGCGCCTCCCATGCCTTGGTCATGCACTCATCCGTCCACACCGCGCTCTCGATGGGCACATCGGTCGCCAGTTTGTCGCCGGTGCGCAAGAAGTTGCGTCGCCTGAACGCCATGCGCTCCAGGTCGAGCGCCTTGGCCACCTCGTCCATCTGTGCCTCGTAGGCAACACACGCCTGCGCCGCCCCGAAGCCGCGAAAGGCACTGGTGTACATATTATTAGTCGCCACGGCCGTGGCATCGACGTGCAGATTGTCGATTCGGTAGGGGCCCGGGGCTGCGACCAAGGCATACAGGATCACGTAGGGGCTCAAGAAAACATAGGCGCCCGCATCCGCCGTTATCGTCACCTTAAGTGCGGTGATCGCGCCATCCTTGGTGACGCCGGTGCGATAGGTCATGACGAACGGATGCCGTTTGCCGTGGCCGAGAAAGGATTCCTCGCGGGTGTAGACTAGCTGCACCGGTCGCCTTGTCGCCCTCGTCAGCAGCGCGAGATAGATTTCGACCGTCAGGTCCTCCTTGCCGCCAAAACCGCCGCCGACCATCGCGCCCATGATGCGCACCTTGTTATGCGGCACACCGACGGCGTCAGCGATGGAACGGAAATGTTCGATTACCTGCGTCGAGACACGGATATTGATGACATCATTTTCGTCCACCCAGGCGAGCCCAACTTCGGGCTCGAGGAAAGCGTGCTCGACGAACTGGGTGCGGTAGCTGTTCTCGATCACGCGGTCGGCTTCGGCAAAACCCTGGTCGAGATCGCCTTTGCGTATCTTGAGTTGGGCGACAATGTTGTTGCTGCCTTGTACGATTGGTGACTCGGGCTTCAGCGCCTCCAACGGATCGTAGACGCCGGGCAGTGCATCGAGATCGTATTCGATCAGGTCCAGTGCCTTCTGGGCGATAGCTGGTGTTTCGGCGGCCACCAGCGCCAACGGCTCGCCGTAGTAGCGCACTCGCTCCTTGACCAAGATCGATTGGCCGGTGTCGAGTCGCTTCGCGCCGGTCTGACCGGGGATATCCGTGGGGGCGAGCCGATCGGACAGGTCGGCGCCGGTAAACGTGCATGCCACCCCGGGGAGGGCGCGGGCTTTGGAGACGTCGATGCGGCGCAGACGGGCGCTGGCCAGCGGGCTGCGCAGGACCTTGGCATGCAGCATGCCCGGCATCGTATAATCACCGCCATAACGCGTGCTACCGGTGGCTTTGCCCGGCGCATCGGTGCGCGCGAGCGGGCGCCCGACCTGCCGCAGCTCGGTTGGCCTCAGCGGTCGGAAATATTCCGCCGGCTCGCTCACCCCGACCTCTTGCCTTCGCGCATCACCGCCGCCGCATCACGCACGGCCGCGAACACCTTGGTATAGCCGGTACAGCGACATAGGTTTCCGCTCAGCGCGAGGCGGATGTCTTCGTCGTTGGGATTCGGTGTGGTGTCGAGCATAGATTGGGCGGCGATAATCAGGCCCGGCGTGCAGTAGCCGCACTGGATAGCACCATGCTCGATGAACGCGGTCTGTAGCGGGTGCAGATGTTCGCCGCTGCCCAATCCGGCGACGGTGGTGAGCCGGCGACCCTCGACCGTCCACGTGAGAGTCAGGCAGCTATCGATGGCTTCACCATCCACCAGTACCGCACAAGCACCGCAATCGCCCTTTTCGCATCCGCTCTTGACCTCGAAATAGCCAAGCTCGCGTAGGCTCTCCAGCAGCGTCTGGTTTGGCGGCACACTCGCCTCCAAGCGGCGTCCGTTGATCTCTAAGGCGATAAGCTTTTTCTCCGCCATCGTGTTCTTCCTGTATCAAGAAAGCCGTTCCCAGGCCTGCGTCAGCAGGCGCCGGGTCAAGACATATACCCCGTGGCAACGATACTCCGCCGACGCACGGGCGTCGTCGATGGGCTCGCAGGCCTCCACCGCCTGACCCGCAGCCGCGTCAATCAACGTCGGCGTTAAGGCCTGATCGATCAACATCGCTTCCGCGGCCAGTGCCCGTTTGATGACCGGTGCGACAGCACCGAGCGCGATGCGCACGCAACTGCACTTGCCGGACTCGACCACTAGCGTGACCGCCAGTCCGACGACGGTGATGGCATCGCCTTTACGGCGGGCGAGCTTATAGAAAAGATTCGCAGAGTTCGACGGCGGAAGCGGCCAGGTGATCTCCGTCACCAGCTCATCGTGGCGCCGCACATTTTGTTTGTAGCCCAGGAAAAAGTCGTTGAGCGGCACTACCCGGCGACCCGCCTGGCTCGCTAGAGTCAGCTCTGCATTCAGCGACAGTAATGGAGGCACCGTGTCGGCCGCCGGCGAACCATAACACAGGTTGCCAGCAACGGTGGCGCTGTTACGCACCATCTGACCGCCAAAGACCCGGGCCGATTGCACCAGCGAAGGCGCATGTTCCGCCATCCGAGGGGCACGCAAGACATCGGTCAGGGTCGTTCGCCCGCCGACGATCACGCGCCCATTGTCGATGGTGGTGCCGCGCAGCTCATCCAGCTTGCCGAGGGCGATCAGGCGCTTTGGCGCGGCGCGGCGGGCGCGTATGTCTACCAATAGGTTGGTTCCACCCGCCAGCGGCATGGCGTCGTGGCCGTTTCTGGTCGCATCCTCACTTAGGATCTGCAGCGCCTGAGTGAGGTTGGCCGGTATAACGAGATCGAAGTCCGCGAGCATTGTTTTTCGGGTTTCAGGCGCACCATCACGGCGTGGTTGCATGCGGCGACTTTAACATGCCTAATGATACCGCGTTCTCACACATCCCAACCCCCATCGACGGTTATCTCCTGCCCGGTGATATTGCCGCTGTCGTCGCTCGCTAGGAACAATACGGCATTAGCGACATCCTGAGGTTCGGTGACGCGAGGCAGGGCCATTTCCTGGACGTACTCCTGGTATATCTGCTCGTAGGTCCAACCTCTCACTCGCGCCTTTTCCTTGCAGAGCTTGTCCATGCGCGGTGTGCGCACGATGCCGGGGCAGACCACATTCACGTTGATGCCGGACTGCCCCACCTCGAGTGCGACGGTGCGGGTCAGGCCCCGCACGGCCCATTTCGATGCGCTGTAGGCGGCGCGGTACTTGTAGCCCCGCAGCCCGGAGGTACCGCCGATGTTGATCACCTTGCCGCCCTTCTGCGCAATCATCGTGGGCATGACATATTTGATCGGCAGGAAGGTGCCGCGGATGTTGGTCTCAATGACCTGGCTGAAGTCCTCAGCCGCGATCTCCCACACCGGCGTTTCGATTGGTCCAGTAATGCCGGCCACGTTGACCAAGACGTCAATGCGCCCACCAAAGAACGCCGTGGCCTTCGCGACCATTGCCTTGACCTGGGCGTCGTCGGTGACGTCCGCCGCCATGGCCTTAGCGCGGCGGCCCAGCTTGCGGACTTCCTCGGCCACGTCTTCAAGCGCAGGCAGGTCCCGCGCGGTCACCACCAGGTCGGCCCCTTCGCGGGCCAGCGTAAGCGTTATAGCCGCACCCATGCCCTTGGCAGCGCCGGTAACAATTGCGTTCTTGTTGTCGAGTTTCATTGGCTGCCTTCGCTTTCGATTAGTGCATGACGATGCTGCTGATTTTTCGGCGATCCATAACCGCCGCCACCGCAGCTTTCGACGATGACCCGGTCGTCGCGGCCGAGTCGGATGTTGGCTTTCCCCGGCATTTCAAATTGCTCGCCAGAGGCCCTGACTACCGTCACTCGGAAGGTCGAGCCCGGCTCGCCATTCTGGAGCCCATAAGGCGGGACTACCCGCCGCTCGAACATCGCGGTAAGCGATAGCTCATCGCTGAGCACGCGGTATTCGCGGTGTAGGCCATCTCCACCGCGGTGGGCGCCGGCCCCACCTGAGCCATGGCGCAGTTTCTGACATTCGACGCGGATTGGATACTCCGCCTCGACAACCTCAGCCGGGGTGTTCATAACATTCGACATGTGTACGCGCACGACTGGCATGCCATCGCGATCATGGCGCGCGCCCTCACCACCGCCGTGAGTCTCATAAAAGGTGGTCCACGTGCCATTGTCGCGCTGCCCGCTAAACAGCAGGAGCCCAGAGGTCGTCGGCCCACCAGCGGTCAGGCGTTCCGGAATGGCCGGTTCCAGCGCGCGGAAGATGGCATCGACAATGCGTTGCGAAGTTTCATGGTTCCCGCCCACCACTGGCCGCTCTGGTCCCGGTTGGAGCACCGAACCGGGCCGTGTAATCACCGAAAGTGGCCGATAACAGCCGCCGTTTGGCTGGATGTCGGGCCCCACCAGCGCCTTCACGGCGTAAAACACCGAAGCGGCGGCGATGAATGGCGTGGTGTTGACCGGCCCGCGGGCCGCGTCGTCGGAGGCCGAAAAATCAAACACGGCGTTGTCCCCAGCCAGCTCGATGCGAACGCGGATGGCGAGCGGCTCACCGCCGGCGCCATCATCGTCGAGCCAGTCCTCGCCGTCGTAGACACCCCGGGGCAAGGCAGCTAATGCTGATCGCATCTGCGCCTCGGCCCGATCGTGCAATGCCGCGACTGCCAGCCGGACCATCTCCGTTCCGTGCCGGCAGAACAATTCCTGCAAACGCTGCTGCGCCGCGCGCGTGGCGGCCATCTGCGCCAAGATGTCTCCTTCACGCTCTTGCGCGCCGCGCACGTTGGCAAGTACAAGATCGAGCTTCTCGCGCTCAGGACCGGTAGCCGAGAACAGGCGCACGGGTGCCAGCCGTAAGCCCTCCTGCCAAGCGTCGGTGGCAGTGGGAACGTAACTGCCGGGGACGGCACCGCCGATATCCGCCCAGTGGGCCAGGCTAACGGCGAAGTTCTGGAGGGCGCCGTCAGTGAACACCGGGCGGATTGCCTTCACGTCCGGGAGATGGTTGCCACCGATCTCGGGCAAGTTGAGGAACCACACATCGCCTGGCGCCAATCGCGGCGCCGACACACGCTTGAGGAATTCCTTCACGGTGAAGCTCATCACACCCATATGCATCGGGATATCGCGGCCTTGCGCGATAAGCTCACCGGTCGCATCGGTCAATGCCGACGAGAGGTCACCGGCTTCGCGCAGCAGTGGTGAGCGCGCCGAGCGCATGACCACCAGCGACATCTCTTCGGCAATGGCCGAAAGCGCGTTGCGGATGACTTCGAGCGTAAACGGGTCGACCTTTGCTTTCATCTTATCTTGCGGTCAGATCCTCGACTTCGATGTGCAGGTGGCCCCGCACGTCGACGGTAAGTGCCGCACCCGGCGGTACCACCACCGTCGACCATGTGTCTTCGACTACGGCGGGCCCGTCGAAGCGCTGCCCTGCCACTAACTGAGTGCGGGCATACCGTGGTGTCGGTAGAAGCCTATCGGGGCTAAAGTAACAAGGCGTCACCCTGTCTCGCTCAGCTGGCCGTTCGCCTTGCTCCCCGCCGCCTTCGAATGGCTGGCGCCGCGGTATTGAGACCTTAACCCGCAGTGCCACCAGCTCCCACGGCTCGTCGGTCGCAAAGCCGTATAGCGTCTGGTGCTGTGCCTGGAAGTCTCGGCCCAGTCGGTCTGGGTCATCCAGGGCGGGACGCGGGACTTCGACCGCGTAGCTCTGGCCACTATAGCGTACGGCAGCAACATCCTCGACCATCAACTCCCGGTCATGGTGGCCGGCGGTCTTGAGTGGTGCCGCCAGCCGCGCCACCAACGCGCCGCGGATGCGAGTCAGATAGTCGCGATCCCAATCCGTGCTCGCGATGCGTACTGTCTGTTGCTGCGAGTAGCTCATGTCGGCTGTGAGACAACCAAAGGCAGAGAATACGCTAGAGCCGCGTGGTACCACGACATGACTGATGCCAGACAAGCGCGCGAGCTCGGCCGCATGTATCGGACCGGCGCCGCCGAAAGCCAGCAGGGTACATTGACGCCCGTCGATGCCACGTTCCACTGTCACCCGCCTGAGGGCGCGGGCCATGTTGGCGTTGGCGACCCGCACAATGCCGAGGGCCACCGCCGTCACGTCGACACCGATTTCCATTGCCAGCGGCGCCAGCACGCCCTTCGCCGCCTCGGGATCAAGGCGAAGACCGTTGCCAAGGGGGCGATCGGGATCAAGGTAGCCGAGCGCCAGGTTGGCATCGGTTACCGTGGCGGCGACCCCTCCACGACCATAACATGCGGGACCGGGATCGGCGCCGGCACTGGCGGGGCCGACGCGTAATGTCCCAGTATCCAGCCGCGCAATCGAGCCACCACCAGCGCCAATCGATTCCACCGCCAACATGGGCTGGCGCAGCGGCCGTCCCCCGATCGAGCGTTCGCTGCGAATCTCACCGTGGCCACCGACGACGAGGCAAACGTCAGTCGTGGTACCGCCCATGTCGAAACTGATGGCGGAGTCGATGGCCAACTCCGTCGCCACTCGGCCCGCGGCGGAGACACCGGCCGCGGGCCCCGACAGGGCGAGACCGACCGGCAATTCACGGAGCGCCTCGGCTGAGGCCATGCCGCCGGCCGAATGAAACAAGTGCAGGCGGCTGCGCATTGGCTTGCATTCCTTGAGCCGGTCGAGGTAGGCGGTCACCAACGGCATTAATCCGGCGCTCAGCACTGTGGTACTGGTTCGCTCGAACTCCCGGGCCTCTGGATTGACCCGGTGTGATAGCGTTACGTACGGCAGCACCGCCTGCAGGCGGGTACCCAGCTTTTTCTCATGCACGGGATTAGAAAAGGCATGAAGCAATGATATTGCGACGGTCTTTACACCGCTGGCGTGCAACTTACGCACGATCTCCTCCACCGCCTCGTCGGTCAGTCCGATCAGGATCTCGCCGTTGACGTCAAGCCGTTCCCGCACTTCGAAACGCAGGCGTTCGGATACCTGGGGAGGCAACTTGGGTGGCAGATCGAGACGGTAAAGATGGCGCCGGCTCTGACGGCCGATGGCGAGCGTGTCGGCAAATCCTTCGGTGCAGACCAGCGCCACTTCTGGCAGCCGGTCTTCCACAATTGCGTTGGTCACCATCGTCGTGCCGTGCACCAAGTCGTCCACCTCATGCCAGGGAACGTCCACCGCATTAAGTGCGTCAAGCAGACTAGCGATCGGATCGTCGCTGCGACTGGCCACCTTTGCCGTCTTGAAGGTTCCAGTCTTGGGATGAAAAGCAACAACGTCGGTGAACGTGCCGCCGATATCGACCCCCAGTTGCCAGCCGCTCGCCATCACCCGATCCGTCGGGACAGCTCCCGTAACTCACCGACGACCATCCGTTGGCGCGTCGCTGCGAAGTTCTCCGACAGTCCGTCCGCAGTGTGATGCAACCAGTCGTCTTGCCTGATCTCAGTGATCCCAGGCAATCGGCTATTCTGCGCTAGCATAAGCAGTTTCGCGTCGCCGATTTCGAGTAGGTACCTGCGCTGCCAGTTGGCGAGGCCCACAAAAGTGGGCATCACCAGGCCAAAAACCGTTGAGCTCGGCGTCTTTACCCAATTGCTTACCTTGGCCTGGAAAGGCATCGTCTTGTCGGCCCACTGATTTTTCCACTCGTAAATCTGAGACGCGTATCCCCAATTTCGTCGCCACCTCGGTGATCCGTTTGTCACCGTTTTGCGCTAACCGGATCGCTACCAGTTTAAGTTTCTTACTGTATCGCTGGTATTTTCTTGTCATCGAACACGCCTTGAAACGTTAGAATAACCCGTTTCCGAGGGTCCGTTAAATTGGGGTAGCTTCACTATCGAGTCGGTGACGCGGCTAAAGGGTGAAATAAAACATGTTCAGTTCGAGCTCGAGCCCGACCCTAAGGCCAACTTCTACGATGGGGCCATGGCCCGTGCTAGAAGGCGCACTATCGGTTCCCGGCGGGTTCGGCGACAAGTCCCGCAAATGATCTGCGGCGAATGAAGCAGAAGCGGTCTCGCAATCGCCATACGTCAGTACTAGAAATCGGATTCGATGAGCCGATGAATTAACCGGTGCTATCTTGCCAATCGCTACCATCAACATTCGCGCCGAACGACCGGCCGACAAAGACGCCATTGAAAGAATCCATCTCGAGGCGTTTTCAACAGAAGTGGAGGCCAAGCTAGTAGATGCTCTGAGAGAAACTGGTGAGCACTTGATTTCCTTACTAGCGGAAGATGGACACGAACCAGTAGGCCACATCTTATTCAGCCCCGTGACATTGACGGGGGATGAGGGAGATTTACGCATCATGGGTCTGGCGCCGATGGCCGTCTTGCCTAGCCATCAAAGAAGGGGTATTGGCATGCGACTGGTTGAACGGGGCCTTAAGCGCTGCCAGCAAGACGGGTGCGATGCAGTGGTGGTACTGGGCCATACTGATTACTATCCGCGATTTGGATTTTGTCCGGCCGACGAATACAGCATCAGCTGCGAATACGACGTGCCGCCTGGGGCATTCATGATAAAAGAACTGAAAGCTGCCTGCTTGAAAGGACGCCAGGGCATGATCAAGTATGACGCGGCGTTCGGTAAGTTATAGGCATACAATAAACTAGTTGACCACTAAACCGTCGACCGTGCTCCTAGCGAGCAGGCGGCATGGAGGAGCTCACCCGTTATGGCAACACGAACAACCTGTGGCGAAGCATTGGTAAGACTGCTCGAACAGTATGGTGTTGATACTGTTTTCGGGATTCCCGGCGTGCACACGCTGGACCTCTATCGCGGCATTGCCAACAGCAACGTACGCCACGTACTGGCTCGAAACGAGCAGGGGGCTGGATTCATGGCCGATGGCTATGCACGCGTCAGCCGCAAGGCAGGTGTTTGCACATTGATCACTGGTCCTGGCGTCACCAATGCAGCCACGCCGTTGGGCCAGGCCTACATCGATTCCATCCCGGTGCTGTTGATATCAAGCGTCAACGCCACCCATACCCTGGGTAAGGGTTGGGGCTGTCTACACGAGATTACGGATCAACGTGCGGTAACGGCACCGTTAACGGCGATGAGCGCTACCGCCTTCAAGCCAGAAGACGTGCCGGAGTTCTTGGGGCAGGCCTTCGCGCTGTTTCAATCAAGCCGGCCGCGCCCAGTACACATCGCGGTACCAATCGATGTGTTGGCGCAATCCACCAGCGGCGAGTGGTCAGCGCGCTTGGCACCTGCCCGTCCTGGACCTGATCTCGCTGCCGTTCGAGCCGGCGCCAGCTTACTTGCGCAAGCGAACAGACCGGCCATCCTGGTTGGCGGTGGCGCCATCGACAGTACAGGCACGTTGGCGGAACTTGCTGAGTTATTAGGGGCAACGGTAATTGCCAGTAACGCCGGTAAAGGCATCGTGCCGGACTCGCATCCATTGAGTCTGGGTACAAGCCTGATGTTGGCCGGCACGCGCAGCCATCTGGCACAGGCCGATGTCGTGCTTGCTATTGGGACAGAACTATCTGAGACGGACAGCTTCATCGATCGGTTGGATATCAACGGCAAGCTGATCCGCGTAGACATCGATGCCGGCAGAACCAATGACCTTTACCCAGCGACGATCGGTATCCAGGCGGATGCTGCGGCCACTGTTAACGCTTTGCTGTCGGCGCTAAAGGAGACGGGCGCCAGCCCAAAACAAAATGACCTCGACGCCGTGCGAGAGCAAAACAACGCCAAGTTCTCGCCGGTGGAGCAACAACACCGCAGGCTCTTAGCCAGCCTACGCAACACGCTGGCGACAGACGCGGTCGTCATGGGTGATATTACGCAATTGGTATACACCGGCACGTTCGCGTTTCCAGCAGAACAACCGCGCTGCTGGTATTACCCGGCCGGGTATTGCACATTGGGTTGCGCGCTGCCCATGGCGATCGGCGCCAAATTGGCGGCACCCGATCGCGATGTCGTGGTGTTGGTCGGTGATGGTGGTTTTATGTTTACGATTCAGGAATTGGCGACAGCGGCACAACTGAAACAGCCATTACCAATCGTTATTTGGAGCAACAGTATGCTGCAGCAAATACACGACAACATGGTTGAGTGGGGTATTCCACCAACCGGTGTCGACCTTACGAATCCAGATTTCGTGATGCTGGCCAACGCCTTCGGTTGTCACGGGACACGACCAGACAGTCTTGACGCCTTCGAGACCGCCGTCGACGAGGCACTGCGTGCGCAAACACCGACGCTGATCGAAGTTCAGCAGGGTGCCAACTGGTTGACTTGAGCGCTACCGCCTATGGCTGATTAACGATATGTCTAAAGGTGATTTGGTATTCCGCACTGCCAGCCGCGATGACGTCAAGAGCATCGTGCGTTTACTGGCCGATGACGCGCTAGGGACCAGGCGCGAACGTTACCAAGATCCACTTCCGTCGGATTATTACAATGCCTTTAGCGCCATTGATGGAGACCACAATAACGAACTCGTCGTAGCTTGTAAGAACGAACAAATAGTGGGCGTGTTACAGTTAACTTTTATTCCCTACCTGACTTACGAGGGTGGCTGGCGCGCGCTGATCGAAGGGGTGCGAGTTGATGCTACTCTACGATCCAAGGGTGTGGGACGCGCGATGTTTGAATGGGCGATCGCACGCGCTAAACAGCGTGGCTGTCACCTGGTGCAACTCACGACGGACAAATCCCGATCTGACGCCAGGCGCTTTTACGAGAGCCTAGGTTTCCAGACAACCCACGACGGGATGAAGCTACATCTTAAATAAGTCCAAAGGAGAATAAGATGACAGAAACTATTTTCGAGGGTGGCTGCTTATGTGGGGCGATTCGGTATCGAGCATCCGCACCCCCCATGCGCGCGGTTATCTGTCACTGCTCCATGTGCCGCAAACACACGGGAGCGCCGATTGCCTCATTCGTACACTTTCCAATCGACTCATTCACGTGGTTGAAAGAACAACCAAAGCGTTATCGTTCATCCGAGTTTGCCGAGCGCGGTTTCTGTTCTCAATGTGGGAGCACCGTTACAATGCACGAGGAAGTCCTAAGCGACCGGGTGCAGGTTGCTATCGGTAGTCTTGATCAACCTGATCGAGTAGCCGTGAATGACCACGTCTGGACCCAAGACCAGATCTCTTGGCTCGACGTTAGAGACGACCTACCACGATTCCATCAAAGTGGTTCGGCAGTACCCACCAAGGCGATATAAGCAGACTAGTAAAGGTACGAATAAGTCTATGTCTGGTAAGAATGAGGAGAGAGCGAGAAAATTTCAGCTTTGGGGTTGGTATCTATTCTTGGCATCGGCAACTTTTTTCGTTATTGCCAGCATACGAGTGGGTGATGTAATTGGTTTGCTTGGCGGGTTTTTCTTTTTCGCCGCCTGTGTCGTTTTCTTGCTCCCTTACTATGGTTCAAAGGATTCCTAGGGAAATTCGACATTATCGGCAGTGAGCTTGCATGACATGATCGAACTTCCCGTCCCATCTCTAGATGGCAGTGTGATATTGGTAATTCGGTATGCAGTAAGGTAATGGGTAACTCAGAGCCGCGAATCGAATGTTCAACCAAGACCCTGACCCCGAAGGCGTGGTGATGGTGGGTGAGATTGGGGGTAGCGACGAAGAGGATCGTGCAGCTTGGGTTAAACAGAATATGAACAAACCCGTTGCTGGGTTTATCGCTGGCGTCACAGCGCCCGCTGGGAAGCGCATGGGCCATGCCGGCGCTATCATCTCGGGTGCAAAAGGTACCGCAGTGGAAAAGATTGCGGCCATGGAAGACGCCGGTATTAAGGTTACAAATAGCCCAGCTAATATTGGGAAGTTAATGAAAACTGCACTTGGCTAAACGCTCCCCTCATTATGAGGGGAGCGCTATCAGTGAATTACTTGGCTATGTCTGTGAGTACGGCATCCAGGCTGTTCTTCGCATCACCAAAGAACATTCTTGTGTTCTTTTTAAAGAACAACGGATTCTGCACCCCGGCATAGCCTGACGCCATACTGCGTTTCAGCACAATCGACGTCTTGCCTTTCCAGCATTCCATCACCGGCATACCGGCAATCGGGCTGTGGGGATCCTCAAGCGCATCTGGATTGACGATATCATTCGCGCCAACAACGATAGTCACGTCGATATTCGGAAAATCGTCGTTGATTTCGGACATCTCGAAGACGATGTCATAGGGGACGCGGGCTTCCGCCAACAGAACGTTCATGTGGCCAGGCATGCGGCCGGCAACCGGATGAATACCAAAGCGGACATTAACGCCCTTATCCCTTAGTGTTTTGGTAAGATCATGAACTGTATGCTGCGCCTGTGCTACCGCCATACCGTAGCCAGGGATAATCATGACTTCCTTGGCATCCAGCAACAAGTCGGACACTTCTTCATGCTCAATAGGAAAGACTTCGCCCTGGTCACTTGTTGTACCGGCAGTGCCCGCGGATTCCGTACCGAAACCGCCCGCAATTACGGCAATGAAGTTCCTGTTCATGGCACGGCACATGATGTAACTCAGGATTGCGCCGCTGCTGCCTACCAGGGCGCCGGTGACGATCAGCAGGTCATTGGACAACATGAATCCGGTGGCTGCTGCGGCCCAACCTGAATAGCTGTTCAACATGGAGATAACGACCGGCATATCCGCGCCACCAATCGCCATCACCATATGCACACCAAACGTGAGGGCAATAGCAGTCATGATTAGGAGTGGTATCATGCCACCACCGGTTTTGGCTTGAACCACGAATTCAAAACAAAGCCAGATTGAAGCGATGAGTAATCCCAGGTTCATCCAGTGGCGTGCCGGGAGGAGGACCGGATTACCGGAGATCTTGCCGCTCAGTTTGCCAAAGGCAATGACCGAACCGGAAAAAGTGACGGCGCCGATCAATACTCCAATGTAGATTTCTATTTCATGGATGGTCTTTTCAGCACCACTAAATTGTAGTGCCGCATCCGGATCCATAAAGTTCACAAAACCAACGAGTACTGCGGCAACACCGACCAGGCTGTGCAAGATAGCCACTAATTCCGGCATCTGGGTCATCTGTACTTTCAGGGCAAGGATGAAACCGATCGTGCCACCGATGAGCATGCAGACAATGATGATCCCGATGACGCTGACCTCCGGTCCCAACACGGTTGCCAGAATGGCGATGACCATACCGGTGATACCGTAAGCATTACCACGACGCGATGTTTCCGGATGGCTCAATCCGCCCAGGGCCAGGATGAACAGGATGATGGCGCCGATATATGAAACTGTGACTAGTCCTTCTGACATGGCTATTTCTTCTATTTCCTGAACATCTGCAGCATGCGCTGGGTAACAGCAAAACCGCCGAAGATATTAATACTGGTAAGGAATATCCCGAAAGCGGCGATACCCGCAAGCAACGTGTTTGGTGACGAGACTTGTATGAGTGCGCCGATAATGATGATACTGCTGATCGCATTGGTGACACTCATCAATGGGGTATGCAGAGCATAGGTTACATTCCAGATCACCATGTAGCCGACAAAGCAGGCCAATACAAAAACCGTAAAGTGTTGCATGAATGAGGCTGGTGCACTGACGCCTATAGCAAAAAAACACAGGCCCCCGATCAGAATTGTGAGGGCAGCGCTGATGGCTGGCGTAATCAGTGGTGCCTTCTCCGCTTCGAGCTCTGCTTTTGGTTCTGCAACAGGTGCAGGAGGTGCTGCCGAAATCTTGGGTGCCGGAGGTGGCCAGGTGATTTCACCTTCCTTGATGACAGTCGTTCCCCGAACGACTTCATCTTCCATATTAACTACGAGCTCACCATTCTTTTCCGGGCACATATCGGTTAGCAGGTGGCGTAGATTGCTTGCATAGAGTTGGCTAGCCTGGGCTGACATTCGGCTGGGCATATCGGTATAACCGATGATGGTGACACCATACCTCTCAACGACCTTGTCCGGTTCGGTCAGTTTACAGTTGCCTCCCTGTTCGGCGGCAAGGTCGACAATTACGCTGCCATCCTGCATGGTCTCGACCATGGCTTCAGTAATCAACTGGGGGGCAGGTTTGCCCGGTATCAAGGCGGTCGTGATGATGATATCGACCTCCATGGCCTGGCGGGCGAAAAGATCCATTTCTGCCTTGATGAACTCATCACTCATCACCTTGGCATAACCGCCTTCACCTGTGCCTTCTTCCGCAAAGTCGAGTTCGAGAAATTCTGCGCCCATACTTTGGACCTGCTCCTTCACTTCAGGCCGTGTATCAAAGGCCCTGACAATCGCGCCCAAACCATTGGCCGCGCCGATTGCCGCCAGACCTGCGACACCAGCACCAATCACCATGACCTTGGCGGGGGGCACCTTACCGGCGGCTGTCATCTGACCGGTGAAGAACCGACCAAAGTGCTGGGATGCCTCAATCACAGCACGATAACCAGCAATATTGGCCATGGAACTCAGGGCATCGAGTTTCTGGGCACGGGAGATTCGGGGAACACTGTCCATTGCGAGCACAGTAACCTTCTTGGTAGCTAGGCGTTGCACCAGTTCCTCATTCTGCGCTGGCCAGATGAAACTGATCAGAGTTTTACCTTCCTGTAATAGTTCGACCTCATCGATACCTAGTTGGGGGTGATACTCAGGCGAACGGACCTTCAATATCAGATCAGATAACTCCCATAGAGTCTTGGTATCTTCAATGATTTCGACACCGGCTTCTCGGTAGGTGTCATCTGAGAATTTGGCTGCTTCACCGGCGCCGGCTTCGACTGCAACAGCAAACCCCAATTTTTGCAGTTTTTCCGCGACTTCGGGTGTTGTTGCAACGCGCTTTTCACCCGAGTGAATTTCTTTGGGCACTCCGATTTTCATCGTGATTTACTCCGTTGGATTGAGACCGCTGGATATTTCCCTGCCTTGAGCAAACTACACGCATGAACATCCAATTCTGGATGGTGTTCAGGCGCGCATCCTTTAAGAATGATGTCCGAGCTTGCCCGAAGTTGGGCGGTATCGTTTGATATTTCAGCGCCGGCGTCCGTATAGGATTGGTCGCTGTAGTTGGCAGCGGCCCCAGCGCCAGATTCGACAGCCACTTCATAGCCGAGCTTAAGAAGCTGTTTAACGACGACAGTCGACACCGGCGAATTTTTCGCTAAGGATCTCGGGCCCCTTGGCACGGAGCTTCTTGACGGTATCTGGAGTAACGCCGACGCGCGTTTCACCGGTTCGTGTTTCTTTAGGAATCCCGAGCTTCATGTTGTTCTAGTTCCGTGTCCGCAACAAGCCGGCGATCGATTATATATCAAGACTAGGTAACTATGCGTGCTTCGCCCGCTCTCAGTGGTATTGCCTACTCAGTTCGTGAACCGCATCGACCAACACCGCGAGATGGTCAGGATCAACGTCAGGGGTAATACCGTGACCAAGATTAAATACATGACCGCTACCCGCACCGTAGCTGGCCAGTACCACCGCTGCCTCATCACGAATTCGGTCTGGCGATGCGTATAGCATGGCAGGGTCCATATTACCCTGCAAACCAACGGCGTGCCCGACGCGTCGGCGTGCGTCGCCGATGTCGGTTGTCCAGTCCACACCAATGGCATCACAACTACTGTCGGCAATTGCCTCGAGTGAGGCGCCACTATTGCGAGTAAACAGAATAATCGGTACCCGTCGGCCATCATGCTCGCGCGTTAGGCAGGCAACAATGCGCTGCATGTAGTGCAACGAAAACGCCTTATAGTCGCGCGGGGTCAAGACCCCGCCCCAGGTATCGAAGATCATTAGCGTCTGGGCGCCGGCGTCGACTTGGGCATTGAGATAGGCACTCACGGCATCGGCGAGGATCTCTAGCAATTTGTGCGCCAGCGCTGGTTGATCAAACATCAACGCCTTGGTGCGGGCAAAATCCTTACTGCCACCGCCCTCCACCATATAGGTGGCCAAGGTCCACGGACTGCCGGCAAAACCAATCAAAGGTACGCGACCCTGCAATTCCTGCCTTACCAAGCGAACCGTGTCGATGACGTAGCGCAGCTCGGTCTCAGGGTCGGGCACGCCTAGGGCCGCTACATCGCTTTGCGTACGGATCGGCCGCTCGAAGCGCGGGCCTTCACCTTCGACAAAGTAAAGTCCGAGACCCATGGCATTGGGGATCGTCAGGATGTCTGAAAATAAGATGGCAGCATCGAGCGGGAAACGATCGACGGGCTGCAGGGTTACTTTGCATGCGAGCTCGGGGGTGGTGCACAGCGTTAGGAAATCGCCGGCCTGCTTGCGCGTTTCCCGATACTCCGGTAGGTAGCGGCCGGCCTGGCGCATAATCCAAATCGGTGTCACGTCCACCGGCTGACGCAACAGGGCGCGTAATAGGCGATCATTCTTAAGTTCAACTGCCATTCAGATCAAACGCCTAGATAATCCAAGATCCCTTCCGCCGCTTCGCGCCCCTCGAAAACTGCAGTGACCACTAGGTCGGCCCCACGCACCATGTCACCACCAGAAAATACCTTGGGATTACTGGTCTGAAACTTGAACTCGGTATCTGCACTTGCCTTGGTGCGACCGGTTTCGTCGACCTCGATGCCGAAATCGGCAAACCAGGGGGCCGGGCTTGGCTGAAACCCAAACGCGATAATGACATGGTCGGCGTATATGGTTTCCTCACTCCCCGGTACTAATTCCGGTTGCCGACGTCCCTGGGCGTCAGCCGCTCCTAGTTTCGTGCTGGCGATTTTGACCGCCTCAACCTTCTGGCTCCCTATGATTTCTAGCGGTTGACGGTTCCACAGGAATCGAACCCCCTCCTCCTTGGCATTCGCGACTTCTTTTCTTGAACCAGGCATGTTGGCTTCGTCACGGCGATAAACGCAGGCGACACGGCTTGCGTCTTGGCGTACGGCGGTGCGTACACAGTCCATGGCGGTATCGCCACCGCCGAGTACCACCACGCGTTTGTCCCTCAGATCAATGAATGCGTCCGGTGCTTGCTCTAGACCCATCACGCGATTCACGTTCGCGATCAAATAGGGCAGCGCCTCTATGACACCAGGCAGATCCTCGCCCGGAAAATCGCCCTTCATGTAAGTATAGGCGCCCAAACCGAGAAACACCGTATCGTACTCGTCCATGAGTTGGCCAAAAGGTAGGTCGCTGCCGATATCCGTGTCGAGCACAAACTCGACACCCATTTGCTCCATGATGGCGCGTCGAGTCTTGACGACCTCCTTCTCCAACTTAAAGGGCGGAATTCCAAAGGTGAGTAAGCCGCCGATCTCTGGATAGCGATCGTAGACAACAGCTTTGACACCGTTTCGTACCAGTATGTCGGCACAACCTAGGCCAGCTGGGCCAGCACCGACCACTGCCACGCGTTTACCGGTGTCCTGTACCTGTGACATGTCGGGACGCCAACCGGCCTTCAGTGCTTCGTCGCTAATGTACTTCTCGATTGCACCGATGGTTACTGCCCCGAATTCATCATTCAAGGTGCAGGCGCCTTCACATAGTCGATCCTGAGGGCAAATCCGCCCACAGATCTCTGGCAAGGAATTTGTGCGATGAGATAATTCCGCCGCCTCAAACAGATTACCTTCGGCGATCAGCTTCAACCAGTTCGGAATATAGTTATGTACCGGGCACTTCCATTCGCAGTAAGGGTTACCGCAGTGCAGGCATCGGGCCGCTTGGGCGGCGGCGCCTTGGCTCCCGTATTGACCATAGATCTCCTTCCAGCCGGCGGTGCGGATTTGACCTGGCGTCTTCGCAGGTTCCTGGCGCGGCAATTCAATAAACTGTAAAACGTTGACAGGAGACATGACAACTATGCCGCATCCTGCAAGGTGTCTAGTAGGTGCTCAAGGTCAGCCGCCACCGGTTTAACTAACCAAAACTTTGCGGCGAAATCGTAAAAGTCATCCGCTATGCTTTCGCCCCACTTGCTCCCGGTTTCTGAGACGAACTCGCGAATTAGTCGACGCAGATAATTGCGATGCGCCTCCATGCTCTCGGTGGTGACCCGATGTATGTCGATCAATTCGTGGTTGTAATTATCGACAAAGACATTGTTCATATCCAAGACAAAGGCAAACCCACCCGTCATACCGGCACCAAAATTTAGTCCGGTGTCGCCCAAAACTGCCACCACGCCGCCGGTCATGTACTCACAGCCGTGATCGCCAACGCCTTCAACCACCGCCGTGGCACCTGAGTTCCGCACCGCAAAGCGCTCACCGGCAATACCTGAGACGAACAATTTGCCGCCGGTCGCACCGTACAGGCAGGTGTTGCCGATAATCGCGGTCTCGTTGCTCTCAAACCGACTGCCAGTCGGTGGATAGATGACAATCTTTCCACCCGCCATTCCCTTACCGACATAATCGTTGGCGTCACCCTCTAGATTCAAATACAGGCCGCCGGCGTTCCACACGCCAAAGCTCTGCCCGGCCGTACCTTGTAGGTTCATCGTAATCGGTGCGTCGGCCATTCCATGATCCCCCTGGCGTCGTGCGATCTCACCGGAAAGACGCGCCCCTATTGAACGATCGACGTTACGTACTCGATATGAGAATTCACCGCCACTCTTGTTCTCTATCGCCGCGAGCGCATCACTAACCATCTGCTCGGCCAAT
>Ga0224508_10000759_pt1 | contig 30390 bp, 39 predicted proteins | sample SF_Jan12_sed_USG_4_FD_170157 | JGI IMG/M metagenome (GOLD analysis project Ga0224508, IMG submission 170157) | Sediment microbial communities from San Francisco Bay, California, United States - SF_Jan12_sed_USGS_21 | ecosystem: Environmental > Aquatic > Marine > Sediment | place: USA...
GAGGAGGAATTGCTTTAGAATCTCTAGTAGTATTAACTGCCATAGTTGCAGCAGGTACACCAATTGGTGTTCCAACAGGAGTTCCCATTATTTGTATAGGTATTGCTGATCTTGTTCCTGGTGGAGGTGGTTGTTGAGGTGGTCGCGTAGTTGGACCCATATTTGGTATATTTAATTTGTCAAATTTAAGACCCATAAGGTAGTCTCCTTGTAATTTCGTTCTCTTTTTCTAGATAAACTATTTCGCCTGTTGCATGTTTAATAGCTTGATTTTTATGACTAATAATATATGTTGCTTCGTTATAGTCATTTATTCTTTGTTTTAATATTTCAAGTACACATTCAATTCCTTTAGTATCTAATGAAGTGTCTAGTAATTCATCATAAAAGGATATATTAATGGAGATGTTAGATTGTAATCTTCTAACATCTAAAAATGTAAATAACATAGCTAGGTCAATTCTTTTTCTTTCTCCACCGGAGAAATTGAAATAAGAGATTGGAAGACCTTTTTCATTAACAATAGTTTCTTCAAAATATTCATTAAACATACAAATACAATTAGCATCAAGTTGTGTTAAATAATAATTAAGTCGAGAGTTCAACATTTGAAGGAGCTTTTTAACAATAAAGCTCTTAACTCCTTCTTCCGATACCACAAATTTAGCAACATCTAATATTTTAATCTTTTCATTATAGTCTTTAATAATAGATGTAATAATAGTTAGCCTTTTATCTGCATCTTTTATTAAATCTTTATAACTATCTTTTTCATTTTCCAAATCATTTATATCAGTTTTTATTTGGTCGTTCCATTCTCCGCATTGAATGATACGATTTTTAATAGCATCAATTTTTTGTTCTAATATTTGGATGTTGTGTTGTCTGGATGTAATATCTTCAATCTTCTTTTGCGCTTCAGTACGTTTAATTTCCAATTGAGTGGTATCATCATTGAGTTTCTTGATTTTCTCTTCAAGTTCCTCAATATCTTTTTTATGTTGACTTTTGGATGATTCATGTTCTTCTTTATCCACATCATTAAAAACTCTGTGGCATGTAATACATCTATCGTATCCCATCTTTTCTAATAATTTTATCTTATCCTTTATATTAAGTATATTAGACTGATATGTTGCATTATCAACCATTAATTCGCGGATTTTTTTAGAAATTTCTTCTTTCTTTTGTTTTGTTTGAATTTGTTCTTGGTCTAAATTGCGTTTTTGTTCATCATAATCATTAGCTTTAATTTCTTCACTTAATTTTCTTATTTCTGCTATGTTAGATGTTCTTCTACCTTTTAGTTCCTCTATACGAACATCTTTAGTTTTAGTATGTTCTGTTTGTTGTCGTCTATAAACCATTAAATTATTTTTTAGTTCTTCTTGTCTTGTACTTTCAATAGTTAAATTTCTATTTGTTTCATTAATATCATGACGAATAATCATTAACATTTCACTGAAAATGTCTAATTTAAAAATACCTTCAATAAATTTTCTTTTAGTAACTGGTTTTTTAGCTAGAAAAGGTTCCGTTTGATTTAAACTCATTATAACTGATTGTTCAAATAAATCTGGACTAGTTCCTATAATTTCTTTTAATTTAGAATTTGTTTTAGAAATAGTACGAGATATGTTTACTCCATTTTCATATAGTTGAACTCGTGATGGTTCTAGAGATCTCGCTACTTTATATTGCTTTTCAACAAAATCATCAATTACAGAGAATTCTAAGGAAACTTGACATTGCTCCTTCGTTTTCCAATTAGAGATATTTTCTACACGTATATTGCGTAAGGGGGTTCCGAACAGGGCAAAGTAAGTTGCATCAGCTATTGCAGATTTACCAACACCATTCTTTGAATCTTCTTTATCTTTATTTGATCCAGTTATAACATTTAAACCTGAATCAAAATTGATTTCAATTAAATCTGAACCAATAGATAAGAAATTCTTAATACGTAAGCGTTTAAAATTAATCTGTTTCATTTAAAATATTCCAACATCTTTTTGTTTCATCTTGCCATGTTGGAGGTGTATAATATTGTAATAATTTTGATATATCCATTACACTATTTACTAAATATATTCCATCCCGATTACGTAAATTATCTTGAGTTATTATTGTTTTACCTTTTTCAAACTTTAAATGTCGAGCTATTTCAAACATAGATGTATAACCACTACATGCTACATTGAATATTCCGGAACAATTCTGTTTAATTAATTCTTTTGTTGCTTCAACAATAACATCTACACTTGTTATAGAATCTAAAGTGTTAGATAATGTTGGGAATTTTGGAAGTTTACAAAGCAAATTGTTAGCATATTGAACTGGACCAAAATATAAGCGAGGTCTTAAAATAAGATCAGTATTTTTATTACAACCAATTTCTCCAATCCATTTAGAAATAACATATTTACAATGAGCTACAATAAAATCTTCTTCATTTTGAGGAATGTTAGGTACATCATATAAACAACCAGTAGAAATATGGACAAATGTTATATCATATTTTTTACACATTTCACTTAAAATTTTTGGTAGATATCCATTTACTCCTAATACATGATTAAAGTTTTTAGGATTTTCACAATATCGAGTATCACTAATACCAATACAATTTATTATGACTTTTGGCTTATAACATTCAATTATTTGTATTAATTGTTTTTTAGCATGATGAGCTGAACATTTGTAATCATATTCAAAAGTTTCTCTACCAAGTACATGACAAACAGCATTTCGTTTGAATGAACTCCCAAGTTGTCCTTTACCTAATATTACTGCATTTGCTTTCATTTAAACCTCTTTACATACCATTCAATTGTTGAACGAAGTCCATTTTCAAAACTAATTTGTGGCTTCCAATTTAAATGAGATTTTGCTTTACTAGAGTCTATAGAATATTGAATATCATCGTTAGCTCGATCTTTTGTAAATTCTATCTTCATTTCTTTATCGAGAATGTCGTGTATATGTTTTATTACATTTAATACCGTGACACGTTCAGTTGTACCTAAATTATATACTTCACCCGACCATCCACATTGTAATGCCTTATCTATACCAATACAATTATCTAATACATGCATCCATTCTCGTACCATTTGACCGTCATTATAAACTGTAATTGGTTTTTCGTCTCTAATAGCTTTTAATACTTTAGGTATTAGTTTTTCGTGATATTGTCTTGGTCCATAATTATTACATGAACGAGTAATAATAGCATTTACGCCAAATGAGTGTATTGCAGCCTTAATCATCATTTCTGCTGCAGCTTTAGATGCACTATATGGATTAGTTGGATTTAAATGGTCATCTTCTGTAAATTCTACATTTGTTCTATAAACACTACCATATACTTCATCTGTAGATATATGAAGTAGTTTGGGAATATTGTATTTGATAATTGCATCTAATAAAGTCTGTACTCCAAGTACGTTTGAATTTACAAATCCTACTCTATCAGTTAGACTTCTATCTACATGAGTTTCTGCAGCAAAATTAACTACAGCATCAATATTTTTATTTTCTTCAAATACACATTCAACATCAATTGGATCAGTTATATCGATTTGATAAAATTTATAGCGGTCATCAGCTGCAGTTGCAGCTGAAATATTTTGTTTATCTCCACCAATTGATATTCTATCAACATTTATAATTTTTACATCATATTCTTGCATTTGATATTCTATAAAACCACTACCAATAAATCCACATCCTCCTGTTACTAATATTTTCTTCATAATTTCGACTCCTTTTGCCCACCATTAGATATATCTATAAATTCACAATTAAGATGAAAATCATATAAATCTTTGGCGCCTACATAACTAAAAGCAGATTGCAATCCTTCTTTTATTTCTTTTAGTATATATTCTACATGTCCTCGAAATGGTACTTGTTTAAATATTCCTTCAACATATTCATTCTTTTCTTTATGTTCTCCGGAAGCTTCACCACCATAAGATTTATAAAATTGACCATGTTCATTTCGATGGACTTTACCTGGTGTTTCAATTGTCCCTGCTAACATATTACCAAGCATAACAACATCACTATAACGAAGAGCTTTAGCTATATCACCAACATTACTACATCCTCCATCAGCTATAATAGCAAATGGATTATTATGTGTTAAACTAACTTTGAATACTTCTTCTAATGCTGTTAATTGTGGAACACCTACTCCAGTTTTTTGTCTTGTTGTACATACATGACCCGGACCAATTCCAACTTTAATAGCATCAGCACCACAATCAGCGAGAAATAATGCTCCAAAATGAGTTGCTACATTACCTGCAATTATAAAAATTTCTTCATTAAATTTACTACGTAACCAATTAATTTGTTCTTTAACTAATATATGATGACCATGAGCAACATCTATACAAAAATATCTAGCACCTACTTCATATAACTTCTCAGCTATTTCTCTATCTATAGGTTTAACTCCAATTGAAACTCCAGGTCTACAATGTAGAGGTTTTAGTACTTTATATGAATGAGGCATTTTATCACAAGCAGCTTCAAATTGTTCTGCTGCTTTTTCAGGTGAATTAGATCTCGGTAATATACTCCAACCATGAGTTTGATGCATAGCACTACACATATCAGGACCAGTAATAGTCCGCATATTAGAGGATATAATTGGAAGATCTAAATGTAATTTACCAAGATCAGTTGATAAATCTATATCACGTCTGGATCTAATTTTTGAATATTGTGGTTCAATTAATACATCCGAAAATGTTCTAGCATTCATCTATTCATAATAACATAGCGTTACAGAAAGGCTACGTGAAATTTTTTTTAAAGCTATTTTTCATAATCAAAAATTTCAAAATCTGTACCCCATACTTCACATATTTTAGCTTTAACATCATCTGTTAATACTTTATCTAGTGATGGTCTTTTATTAGAAGGAAATTTTTGATTCTCGTTTAAATGTGGTAATTTAGTTTTTATTTTATATTTTTCACACATTTCATCAAAATCATTTTGTAAATTTTCAAACCGCAATAAATGGTCAATATTTATATTACCATCTACTTGAGTATTATCTGTAATCCAATGTGTTAATGGTTTCCAATAATATTGGTATGAATTAATTATATTTTTATATTCATCTTCTAAAACAAATTTTTCAAATGTTATACTATTTATATCTATTTTTGATTTATATAGTTTAGGTTTTTTCATTGTCCAATAATACATGCTTAAAAATCGATCATAAGGATTCCGAAGAGTTACAGCAACAATTTTAGGTCTTTTTTTGTAAGACATATAAGTTGAATGACTAGCTTTCCCTCCTAGAAACCCAGCTTGTCTTAATGCTTGTTGTACACTACCACCTCCCGTTTTAGGAATATGTATAAAAACTATTTTATTTTCATTTGTTGGTTTCTTTTTCTGTGGTTTCTTTTGCTGTTTTTTCTTCATTTATATATTTATCTTTTAAATACGCTTTAAGATGTTTATGACGGTTCCATTGATGAATTATAGCTGGGATCCAAATTACTCCCTTATGAATACCGTCTACACCAATATCATTATTATATTCATTATAAATACTAAGTTTATTAGTTGGAATGTGTCCTGCATGTAATATACAAGAATTAAGATAATCTAATGCATGACCATTTTCTGAATTTGTATGAACTAATTTAGTAATTAAACCTTGATCCATTACTAAATCTGGATACCATTCTTTAATATTGTTTAACGTCCAAACAACTTCTTTCTTAAAGATTGTAAAAAATTTCATTGCAGCTTCTTTTGTTTTACAATAAACAGCTCCAGCACAAATGATTGGTTTATCACCAATTTGTTTTAATATATCCTCACCATATGTATAACCAATCCATTTTGTATTAATAGGGCATCTATTAATTATTTGAGCTTCACAACAAAATATTGGTTTATCGGATGGAATTTGTAATACATTAAAACTATCAAATGGATCTCGTTGAAATACTACATCAAATAAATCTATCATTAAAATTTGATCAAATTGTTTATCTTTTAGGTAAATGTAAAAATAGAAAAATCTCATTATATACATTCCTAATTGATGCATTTCATGTTCCTTTTCAAATTTATCTTTATCAATTAGTTCTACGTTTGCATCTTTTAATTCTTGTTGAATTTCATTAGGAACATTACGAATAAAACATACTATATGTCCTTCGTAAAATTTACGTAAAGATTTGAGGAATATTGTTACACCAACATCTTTAGTTAATTCTCTATTATATTCAAGAGTTGTTAAGAGTATTTGCATTTGGTTTATCCGATTCTTTATCAATATGCATTCTTTGATCATGAGTTCTATTTTCAGGTTTAATCCAGAGAGAGTGGTTTTTCATACTTTCATAATCAAGATGCAAAACTTCGTTTTCGTGTTCTTCTTCACATTGTTTAATAAATTCATATTTAATATCTGCAATTGGTCGATTTAAATTAATTTTATCTTTGAATGGTAGAAATTTTATTTTTTCTGCATATTCCCATTCCCAACCAATTTTGATTTGTGATTTAATAATATCGTTAATATTACGATCTAAAACAATTATTTTAAGATCTTTATAACTAATCAGTTCTGGTAAATGATGAACCATTCCAGGGCATTGTATTACAAATTCATTTTCTGTATATATAATATGTCTAAACTTTATTATATTTTCATTTCCGAAAGTAGTCTCTTTGAAAAATTTAAGTTGTAGGTCCTTAGCTAATGCATAAGCAGCAAAAGTTGTTCCGCTTCTTTGTGGACCCGTAACTATAATTTTTTTATAGTTTTGAACTTCTTTCAGTATATCAGTATAATTCATTAGTCAAATTTATATTCATACAACTCAATATCTTTTTCATATAGTTCACCTATAATCTTTCTTGTTTTAGTTGTATAATAATCCTTATATGATTTTTCTCTTGTTGATGCATTTTCATGTAATAGATCAAAACATAGTCCAGTTTCTTCTTTTATAATATTAGTATCTTGTTCTAAGTTTTCAAATCTACAAACTTTATCCATATATAATTCATCACCCCATGGATGTGTATAATGAGATTGTGGTAAAAATTGATTACTAATTAGATCTTCTGCACAATATTCATGAGGCCAAACTCTCCCTGGAATTATATTTTCAAGTATTCCTTGATCTTCTTTAACAAATCTTTCAACTTGAAGTATATATTCTTCAAAATTCTCATTTACACATACATGATATAACCAAGTATAAGATGAAACTAATTTATCCCATGGATTTCTAATTACACAAAATTTATAAGCATCTTTTAAAGATCCTGAGAACATTTTATATTGAACTATTTGTCTTGGTGTTGCATGTCTACAATTTATTCTGTAGGGAGGTATATTAAAAAATCCATCTACAAATCTATTAGATCTATGAGTATCTAATTGATTAATAATACTATTTCCACCAGTTTTTGGTATATGGAAAAAGAAAACTTTGTTATTTAGAAGTGCTGGCATTATTCAAATGTGTACCCAAAAGTATCTATATCTTCTTGGTACATCTCCTTTATTAGATTTTTTGTTTCTGTGTTATAATATTTGGTATAATGTTGATGTTTATGTTCTTTTGGAGATGGATTTGCAACAATTAGTTCTAAATTTACTCCTAGAGTATTTAAATGGTTTATAGTATGTTCCATATCTTAATTTTACCAATATAGTCCATTACATTTTTATCATTTACATATAAGAATCTTACTTGTGGTAAGAATAAATTGCTAAGACTTCTTCTGTTTTGAATATTATCATCAACAGTTTTCCATTTTTCTGATACAATTATACCTGTATTATAACCATTTTGCTTTTCTAACATTTCATATATATCTTTTAGAAATGTTGGAAAGTCTTTAGTATGTGCATGAAAGAACCAAGTATAAGCTGAAACTAATTTACTCCAAGGATTTCTAACTATTATACATTTATGATAAAAATCAAATTGTTCTTGAGTAGTTAGATTTAGTTGTAATACTTGTTCTGGTGTAGCATGTTGTATATTTAAAAATGTTTTATCATCTAAAATTCTTGGACCAAACCATTCATTCCTATTAAATTTACCTAAACGTTCAAATTGAAGTTCGAGTCCTGTCCCGCCACATTTCGGTATATGAAAGAATAAAATATTATTATTAAATAGTGGCATAGTCTTATTTTTTATATTTGTCTGGAGTATATGGTATGCTATATAAATTAACTCCGGATTTATGTAAATTAGTTATTTTTGGTTTTTTATTACATAACCAATATTCCCACATCAAACGCTTTTTAAATTTTGTAGGTTCTGGTAGATCGCATTTTTTAATATAATCACTTGTAGCCCACCAAAAATTACCAGAAAAATGTTTCTTTGGTAGTTTTTTAAATTCTACTCCAACACAATCAACTTCTTCTAATAATTTAATTGTATCACGCCAAAGATGAATATTAAAATATTCCATATAATATCTCCAGCAAGAGGTAGCTTTTGTTTTTTTGAATGTACCTTTTGAATGAATATAAAGAACATTACAATCATTATTATCACAATATTCTTTTAATAATTTTAAAGTTAGTCCTTCTGATGGAGCAAGCTCTGTTTGATAATTAAAAACTAAATCTGGATATTTCTTGAATTCGTTAAAGATATTAGACTCTTTACAAAATACATTACAAACTATTTTATCAGCTGCATGATATAAACCAGAATCATACAATAACTCTAATTGTTCTTTAACAATTGTAAAGTCGTTTGTTGGTATACAACAATGATAAAATATTACAATTGGTTTCATGTTACTTGAACAATTTTAATACCATGTTTATGATTAGTTGAAAATACTTCTTTTATATTATCTAGTGCTATTAGTTCATTAAGCCATTTCTCAACACCTTTACATGATTTTGTATCATGAAACATAATATATCCGCTAGGAGTAATTAGGTCTATATAATTATATGTATCAGTTTTTACTCCATTGTATGAATGATCAGCATCAATATGAATAAGTTCAAATGTTATATTTTGTTTTTCAACAAATTTACGAGCAGTTTGACTCTGTGAATTACCAATAAATTCTATATATTTTATACCTTCTAATATTTCAGGACGAAGCTTTGCAGTTGAATGAGTATTATTATCTAGTAAAACAATTTTACCAAAATGTAAATAATGGTTTAATATATAAGTTGTACCTCCTGCTGCTACTCCAACTTCAAGGAAGTTTTTAAAATTCATTCCACAAGTTATTAAAAAATGTATTGCTTCACTAATTTCAAGAGGATGTTGTTGTATTTCTTTTCCTCCTAATTTACTGCCACCAAAAACTTGTAAGTGGTTTGACCCGGCCTTTTCAACTTCGTATCTAATTTCATCAATGCTTACTGTTCTCATTATTGTCTCCAAGCTGTTCTTATAACATAATTAGCCATAGCTGTTGTTGTTAAATTTTTAACCATATGCGTATATAAATGGTTGTCAATAATACCATATAGTTCATCATCAGGTTTTTCTTGATTGATTAATTTCATTCCTCGTTTTACTAAATCAATTGGAAAATGTGTCATTGTCCTTTCAGGTAGTTGATATATATCTCTAAAATAAGGTATACAACGATTCATTAAAATTTCATAATGTCTTAAACAATCCCATCCAGCTTTCTTATGTGTTATACCAAAATAAGATCTTTGGTATTCTTCATAATAAGGCGCTTCAGTAATATAAACATGTTTGTTGGTTGGTGTACCTGCAAACATTTGTGTCTTAGTTGGACATTTTTTGATTAGTAAATCAGATGGAATACAAAATGAAATTGGGTGAATCTTTTCATCTGGTACATTTAGTTCGCGTTTAAAGAAAACCGACATATCTCTATATTGAGTATTAAAATGAGTTTCGTCTTCCCCATCTAACATAATAATTTTTTTACGAGGGTAATGTTCATTTACTAATTGAATGTAAGGTCTACTGCGAGTTACTTGACCATATATAACGAAATCAAAATTTTTATGTTTAATTTTAGATTCAATATCAGTTCGATCTACTGAAATATCATCTAGTAAACCATAAAGAGTAAATCCTTTCCCATACATTTTATCTCTATTACCATCTGTTGCACCTTTATACATTGATTCATTTTTAGCTACATCAACGCAATCTGAACCAAATAGAGTTCTAAATCCATGAAAGACACAATCATTAAGATAGTCTTCATGAGGGAAGGTAGGAGGCAAACCAATATTAGATATGTATAAAATTTTCATGCTTTTGCTATAATTAAATCATCACAACCAATAGTTCCATTAGTTACTTCAAATAATATTTCATATTTCGCATCAGTTAAAAGTTTCTTACAATCTTCATGTACATTTGGTACATTTTTATTATGTGTTAATAAGAACACATAACGTATTCGTTTATCTGTAAAGAGGTATTTTGACTCTTCTAATGCAATTAATTCTGAACCATCAATATCGCAATGTAATATATCTACGAAATGTAACCAATATGTTTTTAAGAGTTGTGTTAAAGTAATTGAGGGAACATTTATGATTTGAGCACTATTACCTTTATGTGTGGAACCAATCGCTTTATTAACAAAAATACCTTCAACATCATTTATTTTAAAATTTGCTATTCCACGTTCTAATTTAGCTTTAAATGGCTCAACTAATATAGTAAAAGCATTAGGATGTAGTATCTTTTGAAAGATTAATGAATAGTATCCCCAATTACTTCCCAATTCAATCATAGTATATCTAGGATTCTTTTTAGATTTAAGATATTGAACAATTTCAGAGAATCTATTATCTAATTCTATTTCACCATCATGAAACCCTGTATTGTTCATTCTTAATGTACCAAATTGATCATATTGGATTAGTACATTATCATGACATTGTTGAACAACTGTTCCTCTATATTCAAATTTTTCACCTAAATTATGTTTCATTAAATCTTCCTGAACATTAACATGCTACGAGATATATGCATACCATAATTTCTTATTTTCTTTCGTTGTGAAGCTATTATAGTTGTACGTCTTATTTCTGCTGTACTCGCTCCATCAAATTGAAATCCGTGTTCTTTTAATAAATCTATCCAATATTGACTAGTTTGACAATTTACATGATGATGACCAGCTTGTCCTGGAAATGCATGAGTCATAGCAATATATTTTGCACAATCAAAAGTACGAAGAAAATTATTTATACAACTACCATTTATATGTTCTACAAATTCACAACACCATATTAAATCTATTGGTTTTCCCCATATAAGAGATGCTTGTTCATAATCTACTATAGTGATACGTTCTGGAGGCATTTGACAATTTTCATAAACTAAATGAGTTCCATCTATTCCATATGCATCAACACCTTTATCAAGGAAATATTTAGCTGCCCAACCTTCTCCACAACCTATATCTAACATAGATGTAACATTAAATTCATCAATTAAATAATCCCATGCTTCAGGTACTTCAGTTGCAATATCTCCACCTTCAACAAATCCACCTAAATGACGATCAGTTATCATACGTTCCATTGGTTTGTTCATACGTTTGGACCCCATTTTCTTCTTAATACTTTAATTTGTCCATCAGTCATATGTTCTTTTTTATTTGGATCTAATTCATGTAATGTTCCACTTACCATATGATAAACTCTTGATTGAGGAAGTAATACATGTTTGTATCCATGTTTCTGTAATGTTAATGCATAATCGTTATCTTGATACCAATATTCAAAATCTGGATCAAATAATTCACATTCTTTAATAAGGCTTCTAGTCATAACTAAACACCAACCAGTTATTTCAAATGCTGGTCGATATCCAAAATATGGTCCATGATTAGGATTTAATCCTCTTTTTAAATGCCAATTTGGTTCCCATGGAGATAATGATTCTACTTTAGGATTATCTTTTTGCCATTTAAACATGTCAGTTAACCAATCTTCAGTAAATATTAAATCATTATTAGCGATAATCACCCATTCAGATGAACTTTGTATAATTCCATAATTTAAATAGTTATTATATCCAAATGGTTCGTCTGGAGTAATTACATTACAGTCATACATAAGTCCTTGTTTTTCAGCATCTCGATTAGATTCAACAACTGTAATAAAAAAATTATACTTTGGTTCTGACCAACGAAGAGTTTCAATAGTTCGTTGAGTCATCCCATATAATTCAAGATTTGAAGTTTTCGCTAATATGACTACATCTACATTCATAATTCATGCACCACCAATTCAACTGCTTCATCATCTGAAATCACATCATTTTTAAATTTTTCTTTTAAACATACCATTTTAGTTCTTCTACATTTAGTACAATATTCTGTAGTATCACCTACTCGATATCCAATAGGCATAGCATGAGCCCATTCATGGTTACATAAAATAACTAAACTCATAATGATCCTTCAAATAGTGTTACTGCTTCTTCTTCTGTGATTAATTCCTCTTCTAATCTATATGTTAAATATTGTCTTTTTGTCATCCAACAATCCAAACAATATATTGCATCTAATAGATCCATTCCTTTAACATTTAGTCTAGCTTGAGGACTAACCCATTTATGTCCTTCTGGACAGCAAGTTTTATAAAGTTCGTTCATAATTGTTTCGTAACTAATCTGATCGATTCTTTTTCTGTTAAAGTACCCTTTTTCCATTTCTCCTTTAATACATCTTCTTCATATCGTTCACATTTGAAACAAAATGTATCGAATTTAGAATCTGTATTAAATCTATCTATTTTAGAGAAGACATGCTTACAACCAAATTTTCTTCTAAATGATACTCCAAAAGAATCATGCCAAAAATATTGTGATTTATACATTTTACTTTTAAAAAAATGTTTTAAGTTTTTATTTTTAATGTAATAAAATATATTATTTGTTGCTCTAGCAGTCATTTTACATTTCATCTTCGTTCACAAAACTGTTCTTGCATAATTAGTTTTAATTTGATCTAATATTTTAATTACTTCATTTGGATCTGTATCAGGAGTTTCTTGAGGAGTCCATCCGTGTTTTTGTTTATACCAAGCCATCCCTCTTCTAAAATTATCCATCCATTCTGGAGTATGAGCGATTGTGCTATCTTCAATACAACCAGGAATATCTGCTAAATATTCTCCACTATTTGCTAAATCAGCAAACCACCAAAATGGTGGATGTAATCCTGCTTTAATAATACGATAGGTATGTTCCACATGCTCCCATGCGTTCTTAAAGTGTTCATCATGATACCCAATCTCCTTAATAACACCGCGAAGGAAATAAGAAAACGCACCTACGCTATTAGGATAAAATGCTATATTAATTCCATCATAATCAATAACTGCTCGTGGGTTTGGTTCAGAATCTTGTTCAAGTAATTGTCTTTGTTCAACATTCATTGGTCCTTTCTCAGTTTGCTTTCTATTTGCTGGACCTTGAAGACCATAATTCATATGCCAAATTCCTGAAACTTCAGCAGCTTTAATATAAGCTTCAAATACTCCTGGATTTTTAATTAGAACATCATCTTCCATTAAAAATATATGCTCACAACCAGCTTGAATTAAATATCTCATTGCATCATTTTTAGATACACCAACGCACATATTCTTCTCGTGTTGAATGATTTCAGCATCTTTTGGATACACTTCATCTACATATGCTTTACCATCATTAACAATAACTAACTCATCTACATCAGGAATTGTTTTACCACTTTGTAAAAGTCGTTCAGGTTTATTGCAAGTTACTACACCTAATCCTATTTTTTGTTTACTCATTTAATTACCCTCTCAGCTCTACTATAAATATCGTTTAGATATTTTATTATATTATCTTTTTGTTCGACAAAATCAAGATTCTGTACAAATTCTGTTAAATCAGTTTGTACATTTACTCCTAATGATTCGAACAACATATCTTCTGCTTTAAATTTTTGAACATATTCATAAACAATTTTTAACTCTAATGGTTTAAGAAGATAAAATTTTGCAATTAAATCATCTATAGCAGTTTGTTTAGTTTCAATATCAACAATAAATTTAACTATATTACCTCTAAACATCTTTTTGATTTTATCTGTTATTGCTCCTTCTTCAAACAAATCAGATAGTTTAATTTTTATATGTTTCGGGGTTTTATCATTTATTATAAATTCATATGACATTTTATCAATATCAAGAATATAAAAACCTTTTGGTGAATTAGCTTCTCCCCAATTTAATTCATAAGGAGAACCAAGATATAAAATTTTACCATTTTGATAAACTCTTTCTTGAGTAAGATGATAATGACCTGTTATAATTAAATCACCCTTTTCAAGTAGTTGTTTTGATTTAATTCCATGTTCATTAATTTTAAATCCATTCATTTTAAATGTTTGGATATCAAAATGACCAAATAAAATATCACTCTTAGGAACATCATCTAAATTAATATGCCAAGGGCAAAAAGTTATAATTTTATTATGTGCTGTTATAGTTGTTATTTTATCAATGACGGTAATATTTTCCCAATCATTAAGAACACCTAATGAATGTATATCAGATCGTCTATTATAGTAACAATCATGATTACCTACAGAAATAATAATATTAAAACAATCTAAGATTTTAAAGAATTGAGGAAGGAAATGTAATGTAGTAACGGAGACGGTATCTCTGTCATCTAATACGTCTCCAGGAATTATTATATCTTTTATATTTCGCGCTAATAGTTCTTGTTTTAACCATTTAACGAAATCCAAAGAAATTTTATGCCAAGCAAAACTTGCTTGATGAACACCCAGATGAAAATCTGAAAAACATGCTACTCTTTTTTTGTTTATTTTCACATGTCGTTCTCATCAGATGGCTTAATATTTGAACTTTGATTCAAAATTCCTTCATTTGACAATTTATCAAAAATATGTTCCTGATATTGATTGAGTGCATCTCTCATTTTCTTTTCTTTTTTAATTCTATTACAGAATGCATGATATGCTATCTTAGTAAAATAAGAGAATGGATTACCTTTTTCTGGATCAAATTTTTTCTGTCGAACCGCTTCTAACATTTTAATTAGAGCGTCTCCAACCATTTCTTCTCGATAAGTGTAATTAATAAAATTAGATGCATAGGATAGTCTATTAGCAATTTGCATAACAGACATAGCTAATTCATCAGTTAAATCATTAGAATCATAATAACTTAAGATTTGATTTTTAAAATTTTCAGGATCAATATAGTTATTACCTTTTTTAGTACATGGCTCAATAAGATAATGTTGTGTTTCATATATTTGATTATTATCTGTATAAACTGAAGCACAGACATATATAGTTGTTAGGTCTTGACAATTCTTTTGCCTGAATATATGTTGAACTTCTAAATGTTCCGGAGGCTCTTTTCTATTAGTAAATGTATTAATTTTAGTTTTATCACCAAAATCCCAACTAATCTTTTTAATACTATAATTTTCTAATCCTTTAGTAATAAAAAGTACTTTAGAAGGTATTGGTAATTCAGAAATAAAGGGTTGCCATTCTATATCTTTTAATGGCTTTCCTTTAATGACAATGTTTTGGTTCGTTAATTTGTGTAATTTCATAAGATATCTTTTCCTCATTATATCGCTTTTTCCGCATTTGCAAGTGAGAAGTTCCGTATTTCAGCATATCAGCTATATCAATAATCAATAAATGAGGTTTACTTTTATGTAAACGAAGTCCTCTTCCAATTGCTTGAATCATTGTTACTTTAGCTTTTCCACCTTGAGCAAATATAATATAGTGTAAATTTTTAATATTCACACCAGTTGAAAATATCTTGGTTATAGCTATACAGATTATATCATTATTAGTTTCCATTAATCCTTTTATTAGCTCTCTGTCTTTCATTTCAGTTTTACCTGAAACCCAAAATATTCTTTTGTTGGGAAATGCATCCCATAATAAATCAAATAATAGTTTCCCGTGTGCTATTTGATTTACTAGAATTAAACAATTATTATCAAATCTAGTACATAGACTCCTAATTAAACTATTTCTAAATGTATTTGTTTGTATAAATTCACGTTCTTCACGATATGCTTTATTTTTATCTTCTTGATTAGATAAAAATTTTGGTGGATTACTATATGTTATAGCTAATATCAATGCTTTAACATTAGATAGTAATCCCTCTTCTCTTAATTGATATGAATTTATATCAAGAAGAATTGGTCCTACTTTACCAATTATATTCCATTTATCAAGTAAGTTCTCTGGTAATGTTCCAGTAAATCCAAAGCGATTAAAAGTAGTAAATGTATTGATAGCTTTGTTTAATTTATTCATTTTACGGAGACAATGAACTTCATCTAAAAGAAGTAAATCAACATCTTTTAGTTGCTTGACTGTTTCTTCTTTATCTTTTGTTAATTTAGATTGAATAATTTTATATGATGCAATAATGATTCGAGTAGATTGTAATTCATTTCTACCATCCCATTTACTGATATCTTCTTCTGGTATACCATATTCAATAAAATCACTAGTAGTTTGCTCAACTAAATGAGGAGGTAATCCAATTAATGTTTTTTCTTTACCAATTGATTTAAATGTTTCAGTTATAAGAGCCATTAAAAGTGTTTTACCTCCACCAGTTCCAACTACAAACGTTCCAAAGCCATACGTTGCAGCTAAATGAACGCCTTGATTTTGAAAATCTCTTGGTGGTAGTTTTAATTTAGGTGTTTTATAATCTCCTGTTCCAGTTAATAATTTTTCTTGTAATCGTTGAGTAGTTGACACGGAGAATTTATATTCACCAGATTTCGTAAATTTTAGAATAGTATAATACAAACCAAGATCGAATCTTCCTGTACCAGTAATAATGCCTAAACGATCTGGAGCCCACGAGTTTCTAGAAAACTTTTTCATCATTCGGAACAGAGAAATGGTTACGTATCAGGTCCAAATGATCGGATACGATTATACCTTTACTTCTTTTTTTATCCCAATCTAGAATTACATCTGTCACGTAAGTTCCAATTTCTTTATATCTATAATATTTTTGACATCGAAAGTAGTTTGTGAACAAACTTTTTCTATTTTTTCTAGATAGAGTATAAGTAAATCGAGTTCTTTAATTTGATTACCTATATTAACAATTTCTTCGTGTTTATTTGCACTAGTATATAAACTACGTTCAGATAATTTTACTACTTCTTGTTCTTTTAATTGTGTTACTATATTATTTAGGAGCTCCGACTTATTCTGTTCCAATTTTTCTCTTTGAAACTTTAATTGAATCAATCTCGCCACCCACTTATGTTTAACAGCAGGTAACTTCATTTGAACATCATGTAATGTTAAATCGTCAATTTCCAAGTCATTTTGTAGTTCTTCTTGAAATTTTTCAAATGTGTTCATATGGCTCATGTATACATTATAAATACTTACGATGATATTGCAATCAAAAGGAGATATTATGAATTACAAAGATGGTTTAAAGAAAGTATTAAAAGAAACAACTGTTGCTGCTGGTGGTGGTACATTTGGTACAGCAGTTGATATTGGTAACCAAGGTGGTAATGTTGGTAATGTAGATTTTTATGCTCCTGGTGATGCCCGTATTCCTTTTGCGTTCGGTGCACAAAAAACCAAAAAGCGTAAGAAAAAGAAGAAGAAATCTAAAAATGAACAATTAGAGTATCCTCATATGTATAGACGAACATTTATTGAAACTCTTACAGAGGAAAATGAAACAATTTTAGATGGAGTTATTTGTTGTTCTTCCGATGAACATAGAGATCTAGCTATTAAAATTCTTGATGAACAATATATTCAGTTCGCAATAGAAGATGATAATTTATTTATTGAGGGTACTGATAAAGAGATTCAAGGAGCTATCGATCATTTATATGATGTTATTGGTGAACAAAATTTCACTAAACATTATTATTGTTTATTGGGTGAATTTGATTATTCAGCATCATTAAAACAACCAAAAAGACAACCTGAAGAATATAATCAGGCACAATTAAAGAAAGGAGCAGCTATAGAAGCGGAGCATACTAACGATCTAAATATGGCTAGAACTATTGCTCAACATCATTTAGATGAAGATGAATTCTATTATGATAAATTAGAGCAAATGGATCCACATCATAATCAACCAGAGAGAAGACCTAAAAGACCTGTAAGAGTTCAAAGACAGTTCCCTCAAAAACCTGGATTGCAATTACCATAATAGTAATATAATATATGGATTATGGCTAATCCACAAAAGAATAAAGGTAAAAACTTCGAACGGTTTGTAGCAAAACATTTATCAAGTGTTTTTGATTTGAATTTTGAAAGAATTCCTAATTCAGGTGCGTTTACTGGAGGAAAAAATGTTTCTCGTGCTAGTAAATTAACTGAGGAACAACTATTATTATGTGATGGTGATATAATAGTTCCAAAAGAATTATCTCACATTTGTTTTGAATGTAAATGGTATAAAGAGTTCTCTTGGCAAAAGTTATTTAAGAACAAAGGAGAATCTCATTTAAACAAATGGATTGAGCAAACTGAAGTAACAACTAAAAGAATGTGGTTTATTATCTTCCGAATCAACAGACAAGGAGAATTTGTATGTTTTAGTTCAGATTACAATGTTACCTTTCCTGGTTCATATTTTGAATGTAAAATCAACGACAAATTCTATTCTATAGCTTCTTTGGATAACTTCTTTGAGTCCAATATTGGATATATGTTACGTATATGTAGCTAAATTATTAAATACTTTAGTGAATGTATTTGATATATTGTTTGAAGAAGTAATGGGGAAAGAAGAATTTCTCAGAAAGATGGAGAAAGCTTATGAAGATGAGTTGCAATATGGGAAGTATAGAGGCGAACCTGATGACGTTTTTATAGACAAAGATGAAGATGTTTGGTTCTCTGTTAGTTTTATAGAAGACGCAGAAAGACAATATTATATGCGTATCTATACTAATTACCCAAAAGCATTTGATTTATTCTATCATTTAACTGGAAATAGAGAATTCCTTCAAGGTAAAGCAGAAGGATGGGAACCAAGACCAGATGAAGATATTCAAGTCTATCACGACATACCTATAGTAAATCGGAGAGCGGATGTAGGACCTGATCTAGCCAGATTAAAACAATTTGCAAGTGTAGAAGATGATCTGAATAGATTTAAACAATTTGTAAATGAATTATATGATACTTATGTATCTGGAGCGCATTTATTCTAATGAACAATTTTGAATATCTTTTAGAGGAAGCCGACGCAGAGAAAGCTAAATTTGTCTCTAAATTTGTACATGAATGGATTCAACTTAAACAATATGTAGCTGATAATCCAATACATGATATACAAACTAAAAAATATAATGCTGATCTATACCCACAAGATGATCGAAAATCATCCAAAAAGATTTTTATTGAAAATGATGAATGGTTTCAAATTACAGCTGATAGATTTGCGGAACATACAAAATATTGGTTAGTTAGTAATATAGAAAAGTTATATGATTTTTATTCTTCTTTAACTACAAGTAAAAGATTTGAAAAGAGAAAAAATAATTTTGCACGAAATATATTAGGTGGTACCATTCCATTAGTTGATTTAGAACATTATATGGAAAAATTATATTTATCACCAAAACAGTTCGCTGAGAAGATATATGATACTTATGTATCTTTGGAGTATTTGTTCTAATGGATAGTTTTATACAATATATAAGACCGAAAGAAGAATTTGTATCTGCATTTGTAGATGAATATAATAGACTAAAAAGATATGAACCACATTTAATCAGACGTTTTAATGAATATGGTGATGAAAAAGATCTAATAGATGGAAAAGGATTTTTTATAGAACGAGGTGTAATATTTCAACTTTCGGTAAGAAGAGTTTCACGTTCAATAAAATATTTTTTAGATACTAATATGGAACGAGTACATGAATTTTATTATGCACTTACAGGTGATTCAGATTATATAGGTAAATATCGAAATGCAGTAGTTAGGTTAAATATTAATCAAACTAGAGCACAAGACAACTCAACTATTGAGGAATTCGCTGAAAAGATATATGATGAATATACTTCAATAGGATATTTGTTCTAATGAATAAGTTTGATATATTATTTGAAGAAGCTACGAAATCAAAGGAACAATTTGTTGATGAGATTGAACGAGGAGTAAGTATAATAGTTAAAAATACTCTCAACCCTTCAATAAAAAGTGGAATATTTGAAACAAAGAATGTTTATCTCGAGGACACTTCCTTTAGATTTAAAATAGAAAAGTATCCGATTGAAAAAGATAGAGACCATAAAGTATTTAAATTAATAATTGGAAATGAGCCAAAAATATTTGACTATTTAGCATCTGTTTTTAAGGATTCATATTTTTCTTATTCATCTAAACATTGGATTAGTATAAAATATAAACGAGGTGCTCAAGAAACAGCTGATAGAATGGAAGCATTTTACGTTCCATTATTAGGCTTTTTTCAACATCCATATCATAAAATAATGAGTGATATAGTATTATTAGCTGGAAAACTATATGATCAGCACTATTCTATAGAACATCTATTCTAAATTGGATACTCGCATAAGTATTATAAATGACTTTAATAACAGGTACAGATCGACACAGTTCATGCGTTTACTGTAATCAACAAACGTACGGTACGGGCTGTCCCTACTCTCCTCACAGAGTACATGTCCATATCGATGATCCAAAAAGATGTATTTATTGTGGTCAACAATTGTTTGGACAGGGTTGTCCTTATAATCCGACTAGTAGAATACATGTTCACGGAGTTGAATTTAATCAGATGATAAAAGAAAGTATAGAAAAAACTTTAACAACTCAACTATTTATACAACGACTAACTGAACCAATAAATGAATCAGGAGCTTTTAAATTGGGGCTAATTGATGAGCAAGGGAGAAGACTAAAGCTCCCTGAGTCTCCAAAAGAGAAAAAAGCTTTAACTCCTCTGGACGTTTATATTTTCAGAATAAAGAGAATGATGGGAGAAGATAAACTAGCTTTATTAAACTCCTCATTAGTATTGGAAACGTTAGGAAAGAATAGAGACACTAAATTTGACCAAAAATTATATGAATCTCAGAGTAAAGTGCGAGTTCAAATACAGAACTTAGTGCAGGATTATAAGAATATTATTTTTGAAGCAACTCAAAATGGAGTGACATTTAGTCAAATTGAAGACATGTTTGTTGAGGAGATTTGCGAGATTCCCGGTAGTTAAATTTACCTCGGATATCATATATAATAGTTAACCCAAGTGTAAGAATATATAATCTCTCAAATTTTCTTCTCTTAAAACATTATAACTCAATCAAATTTATTTGCAAGCAATTATTTTAATATATTTTTTAGAGGACTAAAAATTATATGAAAGCGAGTGCGCTCTTAAATAAAAAATATAACAAAAAAACGGAGCTCCTTACAGTCACTCCGTTTGTAAAATAAGCGCTCCGTTTGTTTTGAAGATTGATTTTTCAAGAGATTATGCTTAAATAATCTCATGATAATTACTTCGATCACGAACAATGGATTAAATTTAACAGTAGTTGACTTAATTAATATTTTCGAGAATATAACACTGCTTTATCTGAACAAAATTGAAAATACTAATAAATTTGATATGGATTGTAAAAAACTTTTATTACATTTTATGGTATCAGAAACAGTTTTTCATATGGGGAGTATTAATCATAAGAATAAAATATTATTAGTTGATGCAAAAGCTAAAGATCATGAATATGAAATATGGGAATATTTTGATATGGAGGTTATTTTTGCATTTATGATGCAACAATTCAGTAAAATGAAGAAGATTGCGCCATTTCCAATTTTTATAACTACAGATAAAATTGATATTGGAGATACAACTAGTGGAGAAACATTAGATGCGATACATGCAATGGAAGAAATAGTTAGATCTCATAAAATCAAACCAAATGAAACAAGAAGGTTCAAAAAGTTTATTACGCAGAACGGCTTAACATATATAGCAAATGATCTAATTCCTTCTAATACTTTCAAGAAACTGTTATATTAGCTAATAAATACTTTAGAGAGGAATTTATGAGTACATTTGACGAAATCTTAAAATATCAATTTGAACAAATTAATGAAGCTGGTGGAGTTCCAGGACAACCTGTACAACAAACTCAACCAACACAACAAACAGGTGTTCCTGGCGCAACCCAGACACCTCAACAAAATGCTCCAGTACAGCAAGCTCCAACACAAACAAGTACAACAGCAGGACCAGAACAACATTTAGTAAATAGTTTCCAACAAATGGATTTTAAAAATCCTGAAAATGCAGTGAAACAAATTAATGTTGCATTAAAGAATGCTGGTAATGTTCCAGGTATGCAAGATTTTTGGCAGCAAGTAGGTTATGCACCGGATCAAGGGTTTGTATTAAATCCAGCAGCTCCAACAAATCAAACAGCTCAACCACAAGCGAATGCTCAACAAGCTGTAGCTCAACCACAAGCTAATCCAGTATATTAATAGGAGAATTATGAACCAATTTGAAACCATTATAAAAGAGAATTATACTAAATTAAATGAGCAAGGCGAACCAATGGCACCTCCTGCTCCTGGTGGTGCACCTGCAGCAGGACCTGAAATGGGAGCTGATCCAGGTGGAATGCCTCCTGATATGTCTGGCGGAATGGGTGAACCAGAACCTCCTGCTCCAGAAGAAGAGATGGATAATGGTGCAAAGAAAAAGGCTGATCCAATTGCTTATACAGAATCTGTATTGAAAAATTTAGTTGATGCAGATGCTGGAATTAATCCAGAAGAATTTGCAGACTATATTGATACATTTGGATTAGGATTAGCAAAGATTAAAGATAAAGAAGGTTTCAAACGATTCTATAAAAATTTCTATAATCAAATAGCAGAAGTAGTTAAAGTTGGAGACAAACTGAAGAATCTATATACTAACCTACATGATACATTACAAGATGTTCTAGCAACTCAAGATAGAGAGCCTAATACTGCTGGTGGAGAACAACGTCAAAGTAATTTAGGACCTGGCGTTCAGTAAAAATAATTTTTTGCTTTTTTGTTCCCTGTATTTAATATAGAGGAATGAATGACAAAACTTCAGAAATAATCATCCGCGAACAAGGAGAAGATGACTCTCAAGGTCTTTTTACTAAGCCTTTCGCAAATAAAGTTAAATATCTTTGTGCTGTTGAAAAGACAGAATTAGAAAAAATATTTACAGATGTTTGTATTGAAACTAAATGGTTAGTTGTTCCAAAAAGTACAGATAGATTTGATTTTATTGATAATGTTGATATAAACAACTTATCACCAATACTACAATTAACATTTAATACAATAATCAAGACAAGAATCCATCCAAATATTCTAACACTATTGCTCCGTAGTAGAATCAATTGTTCTGCATGGTATGAAAGAGAATACGAGCACGTACTTAATCTACCTGGAATCGATTTAGAAGAGTATTATTGTAATGATATAGCAGAAGAAATATTTCAAGGAAGTTATTATGATGAATTAAAGCTTCTATTTAGGAGTTTATGGAATATTAGTTCTGATGTATCTGGATGTGGAGTAGGAAAAGGTGAAATTTGTTTAACCTTTCTTTGTGGACTAATCAAAGCAGATGTTGGAGATTTATATCATCAACCAACTGAAAGTGTAATAGAAGTAAAGGGTACATTAGGGCGAATTGGCTCCAGTAAAACATTATTCGCCCAAGATGCTTATATTAGATTAGCTGAAATTATAGATGAAGCACCCTCTTATTTTAAACATATAGTTCTCCGGTCTATTCAAAAAGTTAAAACAACGAATAAAATTAAAGAATTAATAGTTGAGTTGCGAGAAATAAGAGAGTTAGCCAAAGCAGAGGTAACACAAAAAGATAGAACTAATCGTAAGTATGAATTAGCAACTCTTAATCAAAATAAACGGATACCAAAAAAGCTTTTAAATCAAGCAGAAACTATTAAGAAGGTAAAAGCTTTTTTGAATAATATTGGAACGCATGATGTACCAGAAACTGGTATGGGTTCAGGAGTAGGTCGTCCAACATTAAAATTAATTAAAAGGTTATATAACGAGATTCAACAATTAAAAACACTAGACCACAATGAAATAGTTCAACCAAAGCATTTTCCATTTAGATCAGCTATTAAATATTTCTTTTTAGACTATAATGAGTTATATTATAGAAACGTAATTGATGATAGAATAGTTGATGGTTTTTATGCATGTAGGAATATGGATATAGGAAACGATCAGTTTTTAAAAGATTTCTTTATTATGTATCCAACAAGTTTATTAAAGGATGAAAACCAATTAAAGAAGTTAATAATAGCTTTACATGGAATGTATTATTGGATTGCAGAGGGGTTCGATTTTCTTCATGCATTTAACGGAACATATGGTGCAGTATGGAAATTCCCAAAAGTAGAAAACCGAATTTCTACTTGCAATATCTTCGAGAAAATATATAATTCTATTCCAGATCAAATGTATACAAAATTAGCGATCGGAGAAGGTCACAGGCCAACTGGAGTTGTTATACACATATCGGAGAGTCATGCATACGAAAGCAGCAGCAAACAAACTACTTCCCATTATACAGACACATTTCAAGAAACCATTAAAAGTTGTTAGAGTAGATGATAAAAACATTGGTAACATTAAAAATATTCTACATGAGATGGTATATGATTTAATGAAGGAAGAATTAATTGGATCAGATCTACCACATTATACATTAGGATCAACAAGACTTTTAGCTGAAAGGTTAAATGGAATATGCTTTCCACATCCAGGAATAGAGGGTAGAGTTGATTATATTAATGCATTAAAGAAAAAGACATCTTTTGGAGATATTGATGTTGATTTAGAATTTAATGTCTCAGCTAAAGAAATAGCCGAATATCTTGAATATAATCATGCATCTGCAACCAAAGTAGTAAATGGTGAAATTTGTGTTGCTCATAAAATTAATGATACTGATGTTATACAAATTGATTTAGTTGATATCAAAGATAAACGTAAATGGGTAGAATTTAATCAATTTAGTTCTTTTCTAGATATAAATGCTGGATTAAAAGGTTTAGTAAGAGATGCATTAGTTAAATCAGTAGCAAGAGTTACTCCGCCGCCAGTTTGGATTGGTATGGAGATGGATCAACTATTTTCAAGACATCTTGGAACTATTAATAAAATATGTAAAGTTAAATCAAATGATCAAGTATTTATTGATGATATTAGATGGTCATTTACGCATACAGGATTGAAAGTAATAGCATGTTTTAAGAAAGTAAAGAATGATAAAATCCTTAAAACAGTTTACAAAACTCCAATTGAAGATTTAGAAGAGGTTAAAAAGAATCTATCTTATAATGAAATGAATGATATTGCAGATGTATTAGGATTTAGTAATGGAGACGTATTATATCATTCTGTTTTAATGTTAGATGAAATAAAAGAATTTGATACAGGTTTGAAGCTAAATATATGGAGAGAATTTATACAAATTTTAGATACTAAACGTCCAACTAAAACTGCTGGAGGACAATTATCTGATGAAGAAGCTGATTTAATTTGTCAAATGGTAAAGCCATATTTATTTGAGGATTATTTATGATTAAACAGATGGAGAAGATACCGCATATTCATCAGCTACCATTTAGTAGAGTTGAAGATTTGCTAAAAGAGGAGAGTTATTTAATTGTTACAGAGAAAGTAGACGGGAGTAATATATCTCTTTGTTATGAAGATGGAAAAATTCATATTAAAACAAAAAGAAGTGCACCTATAAGAGAACCAGCATATTTTGATTTGATGTATAAAACATATGGAGATTCTATTCAATTAGAATTTAAACGATTTCTACAATTTTGTTTAGAGAAAGAAGAAGAATTAATTGATTGGTTTAAAACATTTAAACTTACACAATTATTTTTCGAATTAGTTCCAACCGCTCAACCAAACATTATAAAATATAATCCAAAGAGAATTAAAACTGGGTTAATATATGTATTTGATATGCAAGTATATCAAGGAAGTATTATACCAAGATATGATATGGTATCGACATTATGGAAGAGTGTATTTTATGATACTGAATGGGATATAGTATTAGCACATAATATAAAAGATGTATTTCTCCATTTAATAAAGTCATTCAAATCAGAGTTAAATGGTTTTAATAATCAGTATAGAGCAGCAATGTTAAGTAGAAAGAAGGACTTTTCATCTGTAAAACAAAAAGATACTGCAAAAATAATTTATAAATCTATTTTAGAAGATTTTCAATATAATTGTATTAAACTATTTCCGACAGTTGTATCTAGTTTAGGAAGTGATAAAATAGAAGGAATAGTTTGTATTGATATTGAGAACAATAAAGGATTTAAAATAGTTGATATAAATGGATTTTCTAAAGATAGAGAAGATAAATGGAAAGAAACAGATACTGTAAGAGAAATTATCCAAACATTTAAAAAAGACTTAATTAGTAAAGTTTTTAATAATAGTGATGTATTAATATGTAAGAAGAAAAGAGAGCAGTGTATAAAAGAATATTTAGACTATGCTACTAATGGATCAACTATTAATTCAATTAGATTAAAAGAACTTATTCCTGGTATCTTAGTTGATAACATGTTAAAAGAAGATGCAGAAATATTATATGAATGGGATGTAAGTTTTAGAAGGTGTGTAAGTTATTTAGATAATAGAATAAAAAGTAAAATATATTCCAAACAGAATGCAATCTATAATATAATTGAGCAGAATAAGCCCTTTAATGATGTAGATAAATTAGAAGATGTGGTTTATATCATTGTTGGTCCAAAATCAATTAATAGGTTAGCTAAATTATGCGGCTCCACTTAAGTCCAAGAAGAACAGGAAAAACTACAAAAATAATTGAACAATATTTAGATTCAGATTTAATTGGAGCAAAGAGTTGTATTATTGCCTCGACTACATTATTAAAGTTAAATATTGTAAATCAATTACATAAAATGGGTCATCATGACGTAAAAGATGTATATGATTTCAATGAATTTTGTAATTATGGATTATTAGGTAAGAATTATGATTATATATTAATGGATGATTTGGATCAAATGGATTTTAAAAGCAAAGATTATATGGCGATTCGCTATCATAGTAATAAGATAATAGCGTATTCAACAACACCACCGAAAGGATTAAGTAAGAAATTATATGAAAATAGCGGTTAGTGGGACACAAAATATTGGAAAATCAACTTTTGTTGATGATTTTAAGAAAAACTGGAAATCTTATAAGAAGCCAAAGAAGACTTATAGAGATTTTATTAAAAATGAAGATTTGGACTTAAACCGTGAAGGTACTGAAGAAAGCCAAGAAATTATTCTTAATGCATTAATAGATGAGGCACAAAACGCAAAAGGAAAACATGTTATATTTGATCGTTGTCCTCTTGATAATTTAGTTTATACTATGTGGCTTAATGCAAAGGGATATGCATCAGATGAATTTGTTAAGAAGACTATTGATTTAGTTCGTGAATCGTTAGTTTTCTTTGATATTATCTTTTTCTTACCAATCACAAAACATTCTCCAGTTGCTGTAGAAGCTAAAGAGAACAGAGAGACGGACTTAGAATACAGAGAAGAAATAGATGTATTATTTAAATCTCTAATGAGCGCATATCATCAAGAGTCTCACATATACTTTCCATTTGCAAACAAGCTTGGAAGTCCGGCTATTATAGAGATATTCGGTACACCTGAAGAAAGAGTTCAATTGGCTAAATTTTATATTAACGAGAAAGGCGATCCATTTGGAGAAGAAGATTCACTTATCAAAGAAGAATTAACAGATGATGCATTAAATCTTGCCAGAGAGTCGATGGGATTACTCTAAGGTCCCATAAATAATTAAACAAATAGGAGTATTGGTCATTATGAAGTTTGATAAACTCGCGAATTTAATTTTAAACGAAGCAAAACAAAAAACAGAGAAGTATAGTAATTTGGTAGTAGGTAATGCAAGTCCTGTATTTACACCAGATGATATTTTAAGAGACCCAACAGATCCATCAAAAGGAACATTACTGTATCTTTCTGGACCTGAAGAAAAGAAGAAGGGATTAGCAAAGGGAGACCCACAATCAATACGTCGTCAAATTCGTCGTGTTAATTATATTGCTAAGAAATTGGTCAAAAAGTATTCTAATAGAGAGGCTGGAGTATCAATTCAGAAATTATCAGATGATATTGCCCAGATGTTAGAAAATTATCAAGTTAATATAATGAAATGGCCAAAGCCAGATAAAGCCAATACAGGATATGAAACACGTGTTATCGGAAACCTTCTATTACCTCCAACAAAACGTACTCCACAAGGTAAATCAGTATTTATGGCTCCTGGTGGTGACCCTAATGCAACAGTAGAAGATGCAGCTAATAAGCCAAAGACAGCTAGAAAGCCGCGCGGTCCAAGAAAGACAGCAGGAGGAGGAATGTCTGCTAACGAAATTCAAGTAGTATTCCAAACAGCTGTTGATAGATTGGATGTAATTAGAGATACAGATTTAACAGATATTATTAAGACTCATGCCGCTGAAGGTGGAAGTGTTCGTGATGTATTATCTGATCCACAAATTGATGATCATTTCGATCCAAAGATTGTTCGTGAAGTTATTCGAGGAATGATTAAATCTGGATTAATTACAAAAGACGGAGAAGGTCATTTAGAATTAGCACCAGAAGAACAAAGTTTAGCTCGTAAGATTCGTAGAGGTTCAGAAGATCCTGAATTAGAAGAGTTACCAAATATTCCAGTATCTGAGCCAGAAGCAGAAGTTCCTCAGCCTGGTGATTATGCTGACGAAGAAAATATTGATGTAGATATTCCTGACTCTGCACCAGATTGGTATTCAACTCCTGACGAAGAAGATGAAGAAGATATCGATCCAGGTGACGAGGATGAAGTCTAAGATCAAAACACTTAAAGAGAAAGCGGATTTATATTTAGAACAAGAAAATCCCGGTCCAGTTCCACGTCAAGTAGGAATACCGAATCCTGACCCTGCTGCTGGAGCACCAGGTCTCGATCCTAAACATTATCATTCTCAACAAAAACAATATAAAACTTTTGGACAGAAAGCAAAAGAAATGTTTAGTCCAAGTCGTGCTTCCGGTAGAACTGGAACTACTCTTGCTCAGCAAATGGGTTCAGAATTTGCATCACCTTTTCATTTAGGCGCATTAAAGTTTCAAAATGGAAAATTGTATTATCTTAATATTATAAGTGGTGCGGGGTTTCGTAATTTAGATCCAGAAGAACAACTTCAAAGATTTATAGAATATGGAGAAAGATTAAAACAAACTGGTCAACCAGATAAACAAAAAACAGTTACTCCAGAGACTGAACAACCAGCTCAACAAGCAACTGAACAACCAGCTCAACAACCAGCTCAACAACAATCTACAGTAGATTATACTCAAACTCGTCCAGAAGTACAACCAATTCAATGGGCTGAATCTCTAACTAAAATATATGAATATGCGTTAGAAGATGAGAAGAAAGATTTTGATGTTGTTGCTGAAGAGATATTAGCTGAAGCGCCATTAAAAGGTCAAGGATTTTCTTCACCAACACCAATTCAAGGTCAATTAGATTTTGGTCAATCTAAACGACGCCGAGATCCAAAAACTGGTCGTTTTACAAGTAAGGCTAAACATCAAGCTCGTCCAGTTGATCCAATTGGAGGAGAACAAGAACAAGGTGAATTAGGATTACAAACACCAGAAAGTGAGAATAAAAAACAATATTCATTAGATGTTACAGATGAAACAATTAGATCAGTAGTAATGGCATTTAAAAAAGCTGGTTTTAATGTTAATCCTGAACAATCAAGTCGATTATTAAAGGACAACGAAAATAGTAATATTTTATGGTTCTTTGCTCAGTTTGCAAAAGCTTTTCCAGAATTTAAATTAGAAGTAGCAAGTTATGATGCTAGGACTTCAGCACCAATTAAAGGTAAAGAGTCTATAGAAGGTAAGAGAAAGAAGCATGTAAAAGTTATTTTCAGAACTTTGTATACATATCTAGGAACAAATTTACAATTACCATCTCAATCAGAAGAGGTAGACGAAAATGAATTATGGAATAAAGATAGTATTAAACAAAGAGTAGATACGTTTATAGGACTAACTAAATTTCAATTACTAAATTCAGAAACATGGGAACAAACTTACGGAAAATTAAATAATCTTCTAAAAAATTTATCAAAAATATTTGTTGATAGATATAATTATGAATTTCTTTCAC
>Ga0224508_10000760_pt1 | contig 30370 bp, 30 predicted proteins | sample SF_Jan12_sed_USG_4_FD_170157 | JGI IMG/M metagenome (GOLD analysis project Ga0224508, IMG submission 170157) | Sediment microbial communities from San Francisco Bay, California, United States - SF_Jan12_sed_USGS_21 | ecosystem: Environmental > Aquatic > Marine > Sediment | place: USA...
CAACCTGGAGTTTACAAAGGCACCGAAGATCCACTGATGAGCACCGACGCCGCCAAACGCAAGGAAGAGTTGATCGTGCGGTTCAACCAGGTGCAAAGAGATCGCTAGGAGATACGCGCTATGCGTAGATTGATAACTATAGGCGTACTGAGCCTGGCTCTGGCATTGCTCAGCGGTTGCTCGCGGGAAGACCCACGCGTCAGCCGGGCGAACATGCTGGATGAACAGAAGTCACGCAGCACCGAACAGGTGGCAGAATTGCGTAACCGGCTTTCCGGACAGAGTCAGCGTTAAAGGCGCGAACATCGTCGTAAACGGCGAAGTGAGCACGATCACAGGAGAGATGTATGACCTCCAAGGCTAATAAGCGTGCCCGGGCGAAGAAAATTGCCCTGTGGAGTTTTTTGAGTATATTCCTCGGCGCGATGCTGGCGCCGCTGAGCGGCTATATGTATGTCGCCGTGGGCGGTGTCGCGCACGCGCAGGCGGCCGAGGATACCAACCCGCGTGCCAACTACTGGCGTGCAGTGCGCGAAGGGTTCACCGGGTATTCGGCAGTGCAGGGGCAGGAAGCGAACGTGCTGATACAGAACGGCGGACACAACTGGCGCCAATGGCGTAACGGCCCGATCGCCAACTACGGTCCCTGGCTGTTCGCGCTGGTCGTGGCGGTTTTGGCGGTCTTCTACATGGCCAAGGGACGCATACAGGTGCACGGCGCACAGTCCGGGGAAAAGGTATTGCGCTGGAGTCTGTTCGAACGCAATCTGCACTGGATAAACGCGGTGATGTTCATCGCGCTGGGCATCACCGGATTGAGCTTACTGTTCGGCAGGGCGGTGCTGATTCCGTTGCTGGGCCCGGAAGGATTCGCCGCCTGGGCGGAAGCCGCGATCGCCATTCACAACCTGGTTGGTCCGGTCTTCATCCTGACAACCGCTGTCATTATCCTGGTCTGGATCGGGCACAATATTCCCAAAAGCCACGACATCGAGTGGATCAAACAAGGCGGCGGCTACCTGGCGAAAGGCAAACATCCGCACGCCGAACGTATGAACGGCGGCGAGAAAGTATGGTTCTGGATCATCGCGACCTTTGGTGTTGCGGTATGCGTGACGGGCGTTATCCTGGACTTCCCGAATTTCGGCCAGTCCCGGGATACCATGCAACTCTCCAACCTGATCCACTCCGCCGGCGCCATAATCTGGATTGCGGTCGCGTTGGGCCACATCTATATGGGAACGCTGGCGACCGAGGGCGCGATGGAGGGTATGACCACCGGGTACGTGAGCAAAGAGTGGGCGCAACAACACCACGATCTCTGGTATGAGCAAGTCAAAGACCAACAGGTCAGCGATGCGCGTTCCGGATCAACTACGGGAAGCCCCTCTACCTACTGATTCAACCCTTCGAGTAACTGAAACGGCAAGCCCAGGCTTGCCGTTTCTCTATTGGATCCTCATGACGTGCGCGCCGGGTGCGCTTTGCGCACCGTACCCGTAATGCGCCGTCACCCCCAGCCAACGAGACCGAATGAAACAATCGACACGGCTTTTCCCCGCTGAAGTGCGCCAAGCTATGGTGACCACCGGCAGCTCTCTGACCTGCCTGCCGGTGCAGATGGATGCCGGCGATTGGGAAACTGCAGTATTTTTCCAACTCAGAGGACCCGAGAGTCAACACGATTTGCAGCGCCTCTCGGTGCTGCGCACCGTGCCGATCGCGCTGGACACCGATGTTATAGAACATGAAAATGCGGCGGTGGCAGTTTTCCGCCTCGAGGTCTTTGCAGACGCAGAAGATCCTCTCGCCGGCGAGATTCTATTGATTCCCGGCGGCAATAGGGTGCACTTCGAAGCACTGGAACTGTTAACACGGCAACCGAGATTGGGTTGCTTCATCGGCAATTCGCAATTTCAGGTCATCCTTGCGCAGTATCTGCGGTTGAGCGATTCCGAGCACAGTGAATTCAAACGCGTGCTCGATCAGGCGGCAAAACACGATGCGGTAGTGCGCATGACAGGGCGCTACGATGCCGACAGCGCGTTTGCCGCCGTTACGGCAAACTACGCCTTACGCCAGGAAGGTGGTGACTGACGCAGCCACACGGTGTGGCATCAAGCGCATCGGGGGGTTATTCACTTCCCCGCCGACGGCCAGTTGTCTTCGAACACGGCTGCTACGATTTCGGTCAGGCGGCTGTCGATCTCCGCGTGTCTGCTCTGCATCCGCTCGCTGGCTGCGCGGCGAACTTCGCCGGCCTGTGCCTCGCGTGCATGCAGGGCATGCCGCTCGAAACGCGCAGTGGCGTTTTTCAGCCGCTGCTCGTTCTTCTCCAGCAAGTCCTTGGCCGAGCGCCGCGCTGCGGCAACGGCCTGTTCGGCAGCGGCGCGCGCTTCGAGAACCTCGCGATTGGCGTCTCTCTCGGCTGCGAGTACTTGTTGTATCGGATTTTCCATCCGTGTGTCCGGTTAGCCCCTATGTTGTACGCTGCTTGCGTCCCCTTGCGGGGAAGGATTCGCTTCTCGGGAGAAATCTGGCCATGTGAATTGGATGATAGCTCACGCAATGTACAACGCGAGATTTTTCCTGACTAAATTGCCGGGAGCAATTTGAACAGCGTTAGCTGGCCCCGCAGGGGCGAAGGACAGGGATGTTCGGAGTAACAGTGAATAGGTACAAAATGCAATTTTGCGAGCGTACTCCAAATTTGTCCGTAACAAGTTGATCGAACTGTTGAAAGCTAGCATCAAGTAACCGCCTTCGTACAAAATTTATGGGACAGCACACTAGGAATCTTGACACGCATCAAGGCGCGAACGCGGCAATAGCCTAGCATTCCGTGGTACTCGGCCCCTGAACTAGATCAGTTATGTTGAATCGGGTGTTTCAGTATGCGCAGCCGCAGACGCGCGCGCGCGCCCGTATCGGGGCGATACCCGGCAAAACGCAGTGGCAGTATATTGCCGCGGCGCGCGATCTGGACGCCATGATTCAGCGTATGCGCGAAAACGGGTTGGCGCACTGGATAGGGCAGTTGCCGAGAGCGCCGGATAGGCGGGCAATCGAGAATTCCCTGCATCTGGGCATTTCGGAGATTGTCGACGATGTGTGCCGATGGCTGCCGGGGCGCTGGCGGGAAACCCGGCGATGGATGCGATCGGTCCTGTCAACCATGCTGATCCGGAATTTGTTGCACGAGACCGAATGCGACTTGCCGGAAGGCAGTCCTGCCGTGTTGCAGCGCATCGCCGCTCAACCGCTGGAGCAAAGACGCGAGGCGCTGAAGGCAGCTGGCTACGCAGCGCACCTGGAACAGGACCACACAGAGTGGCTGGAGCAATGGCTGGAAGAATTCAGTGTCGTTTGCCCGACGTTGAGCGGCCGCGAAGCTTACGCGATAGCACGCATTAAGCGGCTATTGCACCAGCACAACAACGCATTACTGAACGCCCGCCGGCTCGCTTATCAGGCGAAAACGCACTACCTGCCGGGCGATCCAGCGCAGTGGCGACTGCGTGAGCAATTGAGCGACCGGCTACGCGGCTTGCTGGGATACGAGACTTTCCATGCAGGCTTGCTGTTTCTCTACCTGCTGTTGGAACTGCTTCAGGCCGAACGCTGCCGCGCATTGCTGCTAGCGAGAATGCACGGCTGGGACGCGGTGGGCATCGTATAGGAGCGCCGGGATGTTACGTCCGCACAACATGCTGTGGGTAGACCTGCTGGTCGACTGCGATGCCGTGCAGGAAGCCATCCGTCTGCTCGCGGCGTCGAGCATTATCGAGCTCAGATCCTATGACCGCAGTGATCTGCCTTTCGAGATTGCCGGCGACACACGGTTTCTGCAACGCCTGAACGCGCTGAATGACAAGCTCGATCACTACCGCAAATACCTCCCCGACCACAAACCGGGGACGACACAGTCAGACACGCTGGCCCGGACGGCCGATGTGTTGCCGGAGATCGAGGCAGGTGTTGTGGCATGGTTGGAACGTGTCGGCGCGGCAGTGGAGAAACTCGAACACTCACAATCCGTGTTGGAAGAGTACGGCGTCCTGCAGCAGTGTCTGAAGGCGCTGCCGGCTGCGGACTTTGATTTACGCTATTTCGTCACGCTCTCCAAGAGCCAGCTGTACAACTCTTTCATCGCACTGGGCACAAATAGCGACGGAGAGTTTTTCCGTGGTACCGGACAGCCAGTACTTTATAACGCCTACCCGCTGGCGGACTACGAGGAGTCATGCGTGTTCATCGGCGTCGCCGCCACGCCACAGATGGCCGACCTGGAACGAGCGGCGCATAGCGCGGGGATCCGTTTCCTGCGAGTACCAGCAGAAATCCAGGGGTCGTCGCAAGAAGCGCTGTCGCAGCTGGCGAAACTGATGGAGGCTGCGTCGCACGATATCGCGACATTGCGCGCAGAAATCGATAGGGCGAGTGAATCGCTGAACATCGCCGCCATTGCCTGGAATCTCAACCGGCACCTGTGGGTGTCGCGGGTTCTGACGGACGCGTTGCTGGGCACGCGATTCGTCTGGTTGGGCGGCTGGATCGCGGCGCGGCGCTACCATGAGTTATTGCGCATCCTGGAAGGTGGAAACATCCCTTTTCTGGTGAATCGGGATACAACAAACCAGCACGGTGCCCCGCCCGCGTTGCTCGACAATCCGCATTGGATGCGGAAGTTCGAAGTGTTCGTACGCGGCTTCGGCATGCCCGCGCAAAACGATATCGATCCGACGCCGCTGCTCGCGGTCACCACACCGTTGATGTTCGGTTACATGTTCGGAGACGTCGGTCACGGGATTGTACTTTGCCTTATCGGCTGGCTGTTGCGGCGCCGCGCACCGGTGTTGGCCCTACTCGTGCCGGCAGGCATCGTATCGATCCTGTTCGGTTTCGCGTTCGGATCGATATTCAGCAACGAGCATCTGCTGCCGGCGTTGTGGCTGCAACCCATGTCGGCGCCGTTGACTATACTCGGCATTCCGCTCGCGTTCGGATTCGTGTTCATCAGTACGGGGTTACTGCTAGCCGGCGTCCAGGCGCACTGGCATGCAGGTGCCGGCAGCTGGTGGTTGGAACAATTGCCGGTGAGTCTGATTTACTGCGTGGCGCTGCCGCTCACGCTATGGGACTGGCGGGTAAGTGCGCTGCTCGCATCAGCCGGCGCGCTCTGGTACGTGGCGGCACGCGGCATGAGCGGGCTGCGTGAGCACTCGCTGTCCCTGGCGTTGGGCGGCGCGACAAAGGGACTTCTGGAGCTGGTCGAGGTGCTCGCGCAACTGCTCATCAACACGCTTTCGTTTGCGCGGCTGGGTGCCTTCGCACTCGCACACGCCGGTCTCAGCACGGCAGTAATGACTCTCGCTGACCTGGCTGAATCCTGGTGGATCCAAGTCCCCATCCTGATCCTGGGTAACGTGGTCGTCATTGCGCTTGAAGGTCTGGTGGTGTCGATACAAACCACCCGTCTGGTCATGTTCGAGTTCTTTCGACGGTTCTACGCCGGCGAAGGAAGTGGTTTCAAGCCCCTGAGCTTACCGCGCAACAACCATGGATCGCTGCGGAACTCACAATCGTAATGGCTAACTCACAAGGTAATGAAACAATCATGAAAAATAGAATCAGCGCGCTCCTGATCGGTGCTTGCGCAATCGCGGTAACGGTCAGCTTGATTTATGCCTCTCTGCTCATCATTTCACCTGCCGCGCTGGCGCAGGAGAGCGCGTTGGGCGTTGACCCGGGCGTGCTGCGATGGGGTTACCTCGCGGCCGCCATCGCCACGGGCCTGTCGGCCGTCGGCGCAGGTATCGCGGTCGGCAGTGTGGGCGCTGCAGCGGTCGGCGCCGTAGCCGAACGCCCCGAACTGTTCGGGCGCACGCTGGTGCTGGTAGGCCTGGCGGAAGGTATCGCCATCTATGGTCTGATAATTTCGATCATGATTCTTGCACGGCTCGGCTAGCGCGTATGTCCCTGCGTTTCAGCTATATCGGCGACCCTCTGTCGGCCCTCGGCTTTGCACTGATCGGGGCGCAGCGTTTCGCGCCTGAGCGCAGTGCTTCTGCCGTTGCGCATGCACTGGATGAGGCACGCAACGACAGTGATCTGGTGCTGATCGAAAATGCCTACGCCGCGCTCATCGACGAACACCTGCGCACTACAATAATCGGTGAACCGGTACCGCCAGTCGTGGTCGTGCCCTGCCTGTACGAAGACGACGAGTTGTCCGACGCCAGCGTCCGTGAAGCGCGTGCCGTACTGAGCATAGGATGACCAGGCACTGACCATGAGCGCCGACTTCCCGATCGAATACAACACCCACCATATCGAGGCGTTCCTGCAGAAAATCGCGCGCTATCGAGACCGTGAGCTACAGCAGATCAATCAACAGGTGGACAGGGAGGTCAGCAAGATCCGCCAGCAGGCACATAGTCAGGTACGCCGGCTGGTACGCCGGGTGATCAGCGAAACCCGCGACCGCGAACGCCGTCAGCGAGACCGCTACCTTTACAAGTTGCGCTCGGAACTGACGCGCGAACGCTGGGGCATCCTGACGCAAACTCGGGAACGTGTCTTTCAGGACCTGCGCGGTCGATTCGAGCACGCCTGGGCGGATCCCGACCGGCAGTGCGACTGGTGTCGATTCTGGACAGAATCGGCCATGGCCCTGGCAACGCCGAACGATTTGCAGATCTATTGCGGCGCGGGCACGTTACGCACGACGCTGGAGAAAATGCAGCAACTGTCCGACGCCTATCCGGGGCATTGCGAATGGCATATCGACGCCGCCAGACCGCCCGGTCTGATCATTATATGGCCGGATCACCAACTTGACGGCACCTTGGAACGCCAGTGTGAAGTCGTGGCAGAAGCGGTATTGAGCCGTGTCGTCGAGATACTGGGCAAGGACGAGCCGAGCGAAAACAGTGAACATGAATGAAGCAGAAGTATTCTGGATCAACGGCCCCGTGCTGAAAGCGCAACCGGTGGGTTCGATGCAGATGAAAGAGGCGGTATTCGTAGGTGAACAACGTCTCGCAGGAGAGGTGATTCGCCTCGACGCCAACTCGGTTACCGTGCAGGTTTTCGAAGACACAACCGGTCTGAAGCCTGGTTCGCTGGTGCAAGCGAGCGGCCTGCCACTGGCGGCCGAGCTGGGGCCGGGCATGCTGGGGTGCATGTTCGACGGAATTCAGCGGCCGTTGACCGGCATCGCGCAAATTGCCGGCGATTTTTTCGACACCGGTGTCAACGTGGCACCCCTGGATCGCGAACATCGCTGGGAATTCCAACCGTCGCTCAAGCCGGGCGCTGTGGTAAACGAAGGCCAGACACTGGGCCTGGTGCCGGAGAGCGCCGACATGTCGCATCGGGTGCTTATTCCGCCCGGCGTAAACGGTAAGCTCGAATGGATTACCGATGCAGGGGATTACGCGATCGAAGACACGCTCGCTCGCGTGCGCACGCGCGAGGAACTCGTCGACGTTGCGATGCTGCGCCGCTGGCCGATCCGTAAAACCCGGCCCTGCGCCAGGCGGCTCTCCCTGCAGGCACCGCTGCTGACGGGGCAACGCGCCATCGATACGTTTTTTCCGATTGCCAAGGGAGGCGCCGCCTCGCTGCCAGGAGGCTTCGGCACCGGAAAAACGGTGCTTCTGCAGACCGTGGCGAAATGGAGCGACGCCGACGTCATCGTATATATCGGTTGCGGCGAACGCGGCAACGAGATGGCGGACGTGCTGGACGAGTTTCCGCGACTCGAAGACCCACGCAGCGGCCGCATGCTCATGGAACGCACCGTTTTGATCGCCAACACATCTAATATGCCGGTCGCCGCCCGCGAAGCCTCCATCTACACCGGTATGACCATCGCCGAATACTTTCGCGATCAGGGCTTTCACGTCGCGCTGTTCGCCGACTCGATTTCACGCTGGGCGGAGGCATTGCGCGAAATTTCCGGGCGCCTGGAAGAGTTGCCGGCCGAAGAAGGATATCCCGCGTACCTGCCGACGCGCCTGGCAGAGTTTTTCGAACGCTCCGGGCGGGTGCAGACTCTCAACGGCACAGAAGCATCGTTGACGGTCGTCGGCACCGTGTCGCCGCCAGGCGGCGATTTTTCCGAGCCCGTCACGGCGCATACACGCCGTTACGTAAAGAGCTTTCTCGCCCTGGACCGGGCGCGTGCACAGGCGCGTTTCTACCCTGCCATCCACCCCCTGCAAAGCTACTCCGGCTACCTGGAGCAGACCGAGCGCTGGTGGCAACAACGCGGCGCGCTGCAGTGGGGAGCGTTTACCAAACGCATGCTGGAATTGCTGGAAGAGCAGGCGCGCCTGGAAAAAATGGTCAAGATCGTCGGGCGCGACGCGTTGCCGCCATCGCAGAGGCTGGTGCTGGTGTGTGCCGACATTGTCGTGCAATCGTTGTTGAGGCAGTCAGCGTTCTCGGAGGCGGACCGATTCTGCTCGGCAGAAAAGCAGACGGAGATGTTGAAAGTCATCGAACTTTTCCTTCAGCAGGCCGACCGCGCCGTGCAATCCGGCGTCGACCCCGACACGCTCACAGGGCTGCCGATCACCCGGCGCATTCAACGCATGGGCGAGGACATCGGCAACGACAACCTCGAGGCACTTGCCCTCCTGATGCACGACATCCACGACGTCTTCAGCGAGCTGGCGCCGAGCTTCCCCGAAGCCGGCGATGACGCGGCATGATCTCCGTTGAACACAACCTGTTGCACACAGGTCTGACAAGCGTGCAGGGACCGCTGGTATTCGTACGCAATGTGCAGGACGTAGGATTGTACGACCGGGTCGAAGTAATTGCGCCGGACGACAGCGTACGTGCCGGCCGAGTCGTTTCTATCGCGGCGCAGAATGCCGTGGTAGAAATATTTCAGGGTACCGACGGCTTGTCGTTGAGCGAGACGCGATTGCGGTTCCTGGCCGAACCGGTGCAACTGGCTGTCGGTCCGGGCATGCTGGGCCGCGTTTATGATGGCGTGGGCCAACCCATGGACGGCGGCCCGCCTATTGCAGCCGAAAGGAAACTACGCGTGGACGGCAGCGCGATCAATCCGGTACGGCGGGACGTGCCGCGTGAATTTATCGAAACGGGCGTGTCATCCGTCGACGCGATGAATGTCCTGGTACGCGGTCAGAAACTGCCGATTTTCTCCGGCAGCGGTCTCAGCCACGATCGGCTGGCCTCCAACATCGCCCGTTTCGCGAAACTGCGTGGCGCCAAACAACAGGACTTCGCCATCGTGTTTGCAGCTATCGGCGTAACCTTCGATACCGCCGAACACTTCCGGCGCGAAATGGACGAATTCGGCGCGTTGCAGCGTATCGCGCTGTTCCTCAACCTGGCCAGTGATCCCAGCGCCGAGCGCCTGCTCACCCCGCGCGTGGCATTGACCGCAGCCGAGTATCTTGCCTTCGAGGAAGGACGCCACGTGCTGGTGATCCTTACCGATATAACCAACTATTGCGAAGCGCTGCGTGAAGTGTCATCCAGTCACGGCGAAATACCCAGCCGCAAGGGTTACCCGGGTTATATGTACTCGGATCTGGCCACCCTTTACGAACGCGCCGGGCGCATTCGTGGGCGCGAAGGCTCGATTACGCAGGTTCCGATATTGACGATGCCGAACGACGACATCACCCACCCCGTGGCAGATTTGTCCGGTTACATCACGGAAGGTCAGATAGTCCTAGACCGCGATCTCGACCGGCGCGGCGTGTTTCCACCCGTGGCCCTGCTGCCTAGCCTGTCGCGGCTGATGAGCAAGGGCAGCGGTAAAGGCATGACCGACGAGGATCATCCCGCGTTGGCTTCGCAGCTCTATTCTTCGTACGCCCAAGCTCAGCACCTGAAAGTACTATCCAGCGTAGTCGGCGAAGAAGGTCTGTCCAAGTCTGATCGCGCGCTGCTGCAATTCGGCGAACGCATGGAGAATGACTTCCTTAACCAGGGAGATGTGCGGCGCACGCTGGAGGACACTTTCGAAATCGGCTGGCGACTGCTCGCCGCGCTGCCCAATGAGGTACTTGTACGCTTGTCGGATCAACAGATCGAACAACACCTCGCGAGTTTTCGGCATGGCGGATGACGCACCTTCAAAGACCCAGCTGCTGTTGCGGCGCGCCGAGCAAGACCTGGTCAGCGAAGGTAAATCGGTGCTCGAGGACCGGCGTGACTTACTCGCGCACATGCTGGTCGAGCATATGCAGCAGACCGAACAACTGATCGCCGATATCGGTGCCGAACTGCAGCGAACCGGTCGTCTGTTTCGACATTGCGTTATGCGGCACGGCGTGAGTGGGCTCACGCGCTTCATCGGCATACGAGAACCGCCTGCGGTGGCGCCTTGGCAGCTCCAGAATCGCTTGGGCGTACCGTTCCTTCAACACGAGGAAGACACGCTGGCCACCGGCGATCAGGAACCGCCGGAAGGCTGGGCGGTTTCGCTGGAACTGGCGACGACTTTGCATGCCCTGCAGACGTTACTGCCTGCGTTGCTGAAGCTGGCAGCAACCGAAAACAATCTGTTGCGGCTGGTAGATGTTTTCAGGCGTACACAACGACGTGTAAACGCTTTGGAGCATATCGTGCTGCCGGAGTTGCGCCAGACGATAAAAGAAATGGAGGATCGCATGGACGAGATGGAGCGCGACGACCTGGTCCGCTCACTGCTGATAAAGCGCCGTATGCAGGCGTAATCCAGTGCGCCGTTTCCCGCGCCAGGAGTTTAAAGGCGTGTCACAATGCAGAAGTACAGTAGACAATCACGACTGCCCTACACCGCTGAGCAACTCTTCGAGCTGGTGCTAGATGTCGAAAGATACCCCGAGTTCGTCCCAGGCTGGCATGCCGTGCAAATCCTCGAGCGCCACGACAATTCCCTGAACGTTGAGCAAACGCTGGGTATCGGTCCATTGAACTGGCGTTTCACTTCTCATGCCAGTTTCGAACGCCCCACTCGAATAACCATCGAATCCACCGAACAGCCCTTCCAACGCCTGGTACTCGATTGGCGGTTCGAAGCCATACCCGACGGCTGCGTCGTCGAGTTAGACGTGCTCTGCGCGTTTCGGACGACGCGCTTGGATCGGCTGAGTGAGTCGATGACTCCCCTCATGAGTGATGGCATCATTGCAGCTTTCGAACGACGCGCTCATCAGCAGTTGGAACGAGTCCCCGACAATTGATGAAAACCGATGATTCGAACATCTCGAGCCACAACAAGGTAAGTAGTCCAAGCAGATGATGAAACAAGCGATTCGCTGGTTGCTGGCAATTTTCGTTTGCATGCCGGCATGGTCCCTGGCAACGCAGGACGGCAATTGGCAAAAAGCGGTGCTGATCGACAGAATGCAGATCATCGAAGATCTCGTCGAGCGCGGTCAGGATGTCAACGAACCGACGCCCAGCGGAAAAACCGCGCTGATGTCCGCCGCAAAGGTCGGCGATCTGGCGTTCGTTGAACAGCTTATCAAGGCCGGCGCGGACGTTAACGCGGCCAACGCCAAGGGCGGGACGGTACTGATGTACGCGATGTTGAGTGGTGACACACTGGTCGCGAATCTGATTCTGCAGGCTGGTGCAACGCTTGACGACATGACTACGACCGGCTGGAGCGCAATGATGATCGCCAGCGCCAAGAACTACGCGGCGCTCGTTGACGTTTTGCTGAAATACGGCGCCGATGCCAATCAGCAGGACATATACGGTTGGACGCCATTGATCCGGGCCGCGCACGAAGGTTACGAAGAAACCGCGGCAAGATTGTTGGCGGCGGAGGGGATAGATGTATCCGCGAGCGACGAAAACGGTTTGAGTGCACTGCATCATGCCGCCATGTCCGGCCATATTGGCATCACCACCGCATTGCTTGATGCCGGCGCCATTGCCGCGGCACAGGACGCGCGCGGGAAAACCGCGCAAGAACTGGCCCGCGACGCAGGACATCTGCAATTGGCCGAACTGCTGGCCGGATACAAAGATCCCTGAAGACCCGGAACTTTGTCAGCCCGCTGCGAACAATTACAGCAGGTGTGACCATCAATATCTGATCTTAAAGCGCGAGTCAGCCCGCCGCCAGGCTCAGGTATATCCGATTTACAACCTGTGGATCAGCACTTGACCAGGGTCGCGCAATAGTCAGCGACTGAATAAAGTTCCGTCGTCTCGCCACTGGCCAGTCTGACGTCCGAAACGCGGTGTTCCAGCTGCAGACGAAAGGCAAATTTCGTGAAGTACTGATCGAACATTTCGCCGCCACGCGTGCCGGTCGCGGTGAGCGATCCATCCGCATCGTCGTAGTCCAGCATGATAGCCGCCAGCGGCTGTGGCGCCGGTCCACCGAGCACTTTCGCACCGGCCCGGGGATCGTATACGCTCCTCTCCGAACAACAGAAAATAACATCGCTGCGCTTGCGGCGCTGCTTGTCGGCATCAAAAAATATCGCCTGATCGGCACGGTAATTGATAAAACTGACGGCGCGTGCAGGATGACTCATTTTGTGCGCGCAGATCGCAGAAAACGCAACGATCGAATTCTGCGGACCGACACCGCCCTGCCACTCGTAGCTGTCTCCGGATTCCGTTTCCAGGACGACTGACTTGTCCGGCGGCGCACCCAGATTGATCAGGAAACAGGGGGTGGTGCGGTACGGGTAGTGGAAAACGTAACTTTCGCCGACCAGCAGCTCATCCGCGTGAATGGTCTCACCGGCAGGATGTATCAGCCTGGCGCGCCCATACTCTCTTAACGGAGCGGCAGCGGCAGCGCTCAGCAGATGCGGACGTGCGGATATGGCCGCGGTCGCGGCCGCGCACAACTTGATGAATCCGCGGCGTCGGGTAGACCGAACGCTCATCGGAAACCAAACGACTCGCTCAATGACACCACCACCTCGCCCGCCTCTGTCTGCACCACGGCTGCACCCTGGCCGGTCACTTGCTTGAGCACACCTTCTACAGCGCCGTGCTCTAGGCGCAGGCGTACATACTGGTCGATATCGGGGACACGCTGCAGCCAGGCATTAAGAATAGGTGAAAATCCGTCCTCTGCCCAGCGGTTTATGGTGCGCAGAAAGTAGCGGCAATAGTTCTCCAGCAACGTCGCGCAGGAAACTTCGCACTCACCGTCCGGATGCACTGCGGCAGCCGAAAACGACACCGATTCCGGCGTCTTTTCGACGTTCAGGTCCAGGCCCAGGATCAGCCATTCGAAGCCCCCCGGCGTGGGTTTGCCGGCCACTCTGAGCGCGCCGGCTTTACCCTGCCTGAGCAGTATCTCGTTTGGCCATCGGTAGTGCAGCGCTGTCATTGGCGACACGTTCTCGGAGAGTACGGCCCCCACGCTCAACGCGGCCACGAAAACCAGCTGTAAAGCGGTCTCCCGATCGAATTCGGGACGCAGAATCAGCGCACAGTGCAGGTCACCGTCACTGGCGAGCCATGCGTCACCGCTGTGCGTTTTGCTGTCGTGCTGCCGTAACGCCCAGACAACCGTGCCCTCCTCGGCGCCTTGCTCGGCAAACCGTCTGGCCTCCAGCAGCGTATCCGATAGCGCACGGTATTCGTGCAAAACGAAATCTCTCGGCAGGTTGGGCTTATCTGTTTGGCTCGCCATGGTCCCGGTTCCGGGCAGCGTACACAGTGTGCTACCCGACAGTTATGATAGCCTTTGCGAGAATCGAATAATGCCAGTATTAATGTGATTATTCATCGCTTCGTTTTCTTTACGGCGCTGGTGCTGCTGTCCAGCCGCGCTATTGGCGCGGACGATGCATCGGCGACTTATCGGCAACGCACGCTCACTGCCCTGCAACTGCTTTGTGAAGGTTTTGACGATGAGGCCGTTCGCGCCGCCTTTTCCGGAATCTCTCTTGGCAACGCGGAGGACATTGCACGCGGTGTAACCGTGTTTGGATGGCGGCAGCGTATCGATTTCGCCGATGGATCGCACGCGAACGTCGAACGGATTGCACCCGAGGGGCAGCTGCGGAGACTGAGCGTCGAATACAGCGATCGGCGCTCTCGTCCTTTGTTGCTGGTGCTGGCTGCACCGGATTGCGCTATCAGAAACGCGCGGTCGATCGTATACGACGATGACTATGCCGTCTATTTGAACCAGCTCGATGAACAGCTGAAACCGCGGGCCGAGCGGATCCCTATGAACCCGGCCGTACCTGAAGGCGACGACGCACCAGGTATCACAGTCGCGCTGATCGATTCCGGCGTTAACTATCTGTTACCAGCCATCGCCAGACACCTGGCACGAGACCCTCAAGGGCAGCCGCTGGGTTTCGATTTCTGGGACATGGACCCGCGCCCTTTCGATGCGCATCCGGTGCACTCACCGTTTTTTCCGCAACGGCACGGTACTCGCATAGCCAGTATTATTCTGCGTGAAGCGCCGGACACACGCCTGATACCCTACCGATACCCACGCCCGGACATGCAGCGGATGCGCGAGCTGATAATCCACGCTGCGGATGCCGGGGCGCGCATTGTGAATCTTTCGTTGGGCGGCAACAAGCATGATCAGTGGATCACTTTCGAACAGATCGCGCGGCAGCACACCGGCATGCTGTTTGTGGTATCCGCAGGTAACAATGGCAGGGACATAGACAAACGGCCAGTGTATCCCGCGTCGTTGAATCTCGATAACATGCTTACGGTAACGTCCGCCGACGTAGACGGTTATCCTGCGTCCGGTTCGAACTGGGGTCTGAGCAGCGTCGATCTGCTGGTGCCCGGGGAGCACATTCCTGCAACCGGTTTTTCCGGCGCGCCCCGCGATGTGTCCGGATCCAGTTATGCGGCGGCACGCGTGACGGCGCTTGCTTCTCGCGTACTGTTGAATTCGCCGGAATTGAGCGTGGCGGAGCTGCGCAGAACAATACTGTCGATGGCACAACCGGCGCCCGGTCCTTTCGTAAGCGGCGGCTGGATCATCGAACCTGCCGACCTGGCGCGTGAACGCGACTCGCAGAGTTTGCGAATCAGCGCCGCCACAGACTGGCCGACCGAAGCCGCCAGAGGCGATCGATACCGTCCCACCCTGGTAATGATCAACGACAGCGGCTGGGATCGTAACGAGCTGCGGCAACTCGTGCGGCGCAGCGCCGACATTCTCAAACAATGCGGCATCCATCTGCTGCCCGCAAAGATGCTCGAAATTGCTGCGGCGGACGGCGTACGGGATTTTTCCCGCAGCAACGCGAAACTGTTGACCAAGAAAGCTGGCACGCAAGGACCGCGTGTGTTTTTTGTCCGTGACACACTGGATCGCCCCGCATTCGACGCGGTCACGTTCGGCACAGCCAACAGCAGAAGTATTCCCGACTTACGTTTTACAGTCTGGATGACGGCCGTAACCCGCGACCCGCACATCGCCCTCGCTCACGAGCTTGCGCACATGCTGCTGGACGATGGTTCGCACACGCGCTTGCCCGGTAACCTGATGCGCAGTGATACATCCCCTGATAACGTTGAATTGAACGAACAACAATGTTCGAAGATGCGCGATACAGCCCGACAGAACGGTCTGCTCGGTTAGTAAATCGGGGACAGTATACTTATTTCCCATCGGTGCTCGTTCCTGAAAGGTAAGGTTTTGAAATAAGTATACTGTCCCCGATTTACCGATTTACTCCCGATTTACTATTCCTCAACCGGCCCCCAGATTCGCACGTCCGCATGACCGCTTGCGTCCAGCGGTTTCACGACCTTGAACTTTTCGCGGATACCGTCAGCGGTAATTTCCCTCTCTATCATCAGCAGCGTATGCGCCGGATGTTCACAAATGCTGTGCGCGAATTCGGCCTCTTCCACGGCGGCAGGCATTGCCGCCTCGCGATCCGGCGCGCCGTAGTGCGTCACGAAATGATCCGCAATGCGTCGCAAGACGTCGTCGCGCTCAGCTTCGCTGATTTCTGCAACTTCGACCAGCGTGGTGCGGCCAAAGCTGACCACGCCGAGAAATCCATGTGCGAAGGCCTCGGCGGATTTGCCCGCCAACTGTACGGGATCGACATCGTAGAATTCAAACGAGCCGGGCACCGCCCATTCGCCAGGTTGCGCGGGGATTGAATATGCGCTTTCGTCGGAAGTGTCCAGTCTAATGGCGCGTGGAAACAGCATGCAGGAGATTATGCCGTGCTTCGCTTCGTGGCGAAACCAACGCGTGATTTCCCCTCATCTCAACCTTCTCCCGCTGGGAGAAGGTTCAGGGGTTAGGGTCGCTGTCCGAGTCCCTATTGGAAGAAGAACCAGCTGCGATGAGGCTCAAATATCCAGCGTGTTGACGCGCTCCCAATCGCTTAGATGCGAGGTGTAATCGTTCCACTCCTGCATCTTCAGCTTGATGAAGGAGTCAATCACTTCGTCGCTCATCGCTGCACGCAGTACCTTGCTTTTCTCCAGCAGACGTAACGCGTCCAACAACGTCGCAGGTAACCGTTTCGCGGCCTTTACCTTATGACCTTCGGTGTACATGTTGATGTGCACGGGTTCGCCGGGATCGCGTTTGTTCTTGATCCCATCCAGGCCCGCGGCCACAATCGCCGCCTGTCCCAGGTAGGGGTTGACCGCCCCGTCCATCAGACGAAACTCGAAACGTCCATCGTCCGGCACACGAATCATGTGCGTGCGGTTGTTTCCCGAGTAGGTAACCGCATTCGGCGACCATGTGGCGCCGGACGTTGTCACGGGTGCATTGATACGTTTGTAGCTGTTTATCGTGGGGTTGAAGATCGCGCAGAGATCCTGTGCGCTGTGCATCACGCCGCCTAAGAAGTTGTAGGCCAGCTTGGACAATCCCAGGTCGTCGGATTTACTCAGAAAAAGGTTCTTCTTGCCGGCGGCGTCCCAAAGCGAAACATGTGCGTGACAGCCGTTGCCGGTCAGATTGGCGAACGGCTTGGGCATAAAGGTTGCACGCATGCCATGATGCTCGGCAATGCTCTTGGTCATGTATTTGAAGAATACATGCCGATCGGCCGTAGCCAGTGCATCGTCGTAGTCCCAGTTCATCTCGAACTGGCCGTTGGCGTCTTCGTGATCGTTCTGGTACGGCCCCCAACCCAGTTCGATCATCGCATCGCATATTTCACTGATCACCGGGAAACGCCGCATCAGCGCCTGCTGATCGTAACAGGGCTTCGGTTGCGTGTCGGCAGGATCGGAAAGCGCCGTGCCATCGGGCGTTATGAGGAAATACTCGCACTCGACGCCAGTTTTCATACGATAGCCTTTCCTGGCGGCCTGGGCGAGCTGGCGTTTCAGAACGATACGCGGCGACGCCTCCACTTCCCTGCCATCCATCCACAGATCGGCGGCGACCCAGGCGACTTCCGGTTTCCACGGCAGTTGGGTCAGACTGTCGGGATCGGGAATCGCAAACATGTCCGGGTCAGCAGGTGTCATATCCAGCCAGGCAGCGAAACCGGCGAAACCTGCACCTTCTTTCTGCATATTGCCGATCGCTCGCGCAGGCACCAGTTTGGCGCGCGTGCCGCCGAACAAGTCCACGAAGCTGACGAGAAAGTATTTGATTCCGCGATCTTTGGCAACGTGGGCGAGGTTGGTGGCCATCGAGTGCTCCCCTATGCTTCTGATTATGTACGCGCGCGGCAACCGAGTCCGCACGCACCTCCATTGTCATCCCGCTGCGGCGAGATTTCCGGTCACGGCGTATCTCCATCGCCAGACCGACCGGTGTTTATTGTAGCGTCTTCGCCAGGAAAGTCCTGGCCTCGACGCGTTACGCCTGCCGGCCGACCAATGGTATGCCACTGGCTTTCGCAGTCGCCAGAGTAACGGCGCGAAGGTCTTCCGGTTCGACGTTATGCAAATTCGTTTTACCCATGCAACGGGCCATCATCGACGCCTCGCCGACGCTTGCTTTTATCACGTTCACAGTGGCTGACGCCCTGTCCTCTTCCGTATAGTCCGAACCGAACTGTAAACCCTGACCCGTCATCACACCGCCGACCGCAAAACCGATGGCCGCACCCAGGACCAGCGCATTCGCACCCATGCCGATCAACTTGGCAGCATCGGTGCCGGAACGCACACCGCCAAAATAAATCAAGTCGAACGCTTCCTCTCGATTGAGGCCGCGCAATATCGAAACAGTTTCACGAAGCATCTCCAGGCTTGGCGTGTGCGTGAGTTCCGGCCAATCTCCAGCCACGCCGCCGCTGCCGTCGATGAGCAGAAAATCCAGATCCTGGGCCAGCGATGCGTCGATCGCACGCGGCAATAAATCCATTGAAGATACGCCAAAGCCTGTCACTTGTGTCCGCATAGCGCGCCCGGGCGCGAACACCGTGTTGCCGTCATACATAAACACGGCACCAGCAGCGACAGGATCAGGTGGCCGAGTCGCTCCAGCAGGAATAAGCTGCAGCCATTTAGCCGTATCGGAGGGCCGCTCATACCCCAGGTAATAGGCATCGGCATCCGACGTTCCCGCAGCCACAGACGCTCGCACTGCATGGGGCGCGCGGTCGAAACCCGTCACCATGAACGGATGCGATAGCGATAACTTTCCTGCCAACCGGAAAGCGACATTGCACGCCTCGCGATACGGATCTATCACCAGGCGCGAGAGGTTGGCGGGCAAAAAGACCAGGTCATCGAGATTCGCAGGACGCTGCTCGGGAAACGGGTTCTCGCGTATGCGCAAACGTTTGTGCAGCATGCCGCGCAACTTCGCGTGATCGAGGGGATTGGTGCGTGCCATGGAAAAGATATCCTCGCGGTGCTGCACGGAATAGTCAGGGGAACCGGTTTCCGCATCGCAGCGATAACAACGCGAAGCTTCCACGCGAGCGGTTTCCCAGTCGTAGGTGGATTCGATCTCAGGGAACTCGGTGGGGTTCTCGCCGACGCCGAAAAACTGCGGATGCTGTGGCGGGAACTTCTCCCACATTATGTCCTGCGCAACCGGCACACGGCGCGTGCGATACGGTGTGCGGTATGGCAGCGGGTTCTGGTTTCCTTGCAGAAATGCCTTTACGTAGTAGGCCGCACGCTGACCGTGATGCATCGCCATGACGATCGTCGATCCGCCGAAGGCACCGTCTCCGGCAGCGAACACTTTGGGATCATCGGTACGCATGCTGTCCCAATCGGTGCGCACGCGGTCCGCCGCCATCATGTCGCGCTGCTCAAGTTCCGCACACTCACCCTGCTGACCCACCGCCGCGATGACCATGCCACACTCGATAGTGTGCTCGCTGCCGGCCACTTCGACAGGGCGCCGGCGTCCGTCCTCGTCCGGCTCGCCGGGCTCGGTGTTTACGCAGCTTAACACCAGGCCATTGCCGTTCGACTCCACGGCAACCTGCTGCGTGTGGTAGATGAACTCGATACCCTCCTTGACGGCACCTTCCAGTTCGATTTTGCGCGCAGGAATCTCCTCGGGGCCGCGCCGATAAATCACTTTGACGTTCTCACAACCGGGCAGACGCAATGCGGCCCGGCAGGCGTCCATAGCCACATCACCACCACCGACCACGACCACACTGGCTGGAAGTTCCGGGCGTTCACCGTCATTTACCCGGCGCAGGAATCCCACACCGTCGACGACGTGCTCATCTTCCTCGCCGGGAATCCCCATCGGTTTGCCCCACCAGGAGCCGATAGTCAACAATACGGCGTCGTGTTTCTGTTTGAGTTCCTCCAGCGTAACGTCGCGACCCAGCGCGCTGTTCAAGTGAATGTGCAGACCGGGACATCGTCTCTCCAGACGCCTGACGTCTTCCTGGATAATGCCGGGCGGTAACCGAAACGCCGGGATGCCCCAGATCATCATGCCACCTGCGCGATCGGTCATTTCGTGTACGTGCACTTCGTAACCGGCATCGGCCAGTTCCTGCGCGGCCGTCAAGCCGGCCGGCCCCGCGCCGACAATGGCAACCGTTTGTTGTTGCGTGACAGGCACCGGGGTCGGCTCCCAGGTAGCGCCAAGCTTGTCCATCACGAAACGCTTCAGATTTCGGATCTGCAGCGGCCCGTCGCTGTCCGTGCGGCGGCATGCCGGTTCACAGGGCGCATCACACACACGCCCGCATATGGAGCTGAATGGGTTGGTCGCGGTGATCGCCTCGAAGGCCGCGTCGAAATTGCCTTCCCAGATATAGCCGATGTAAGACGGTGCATCGGTGCCGATCGGACAAGCCACCTGGCAGGGTGCCGGTACGTAGTTGGGTTGTCCCGCGTGGTCTTCATATTCAGGCGGTGCATCGGGCACCAGGATCCGGTTAATGTCGTAAACGGACACTAGGCCGTTCTCACTTCCAGCCCCGCGCCCCGCACGCGGTATTGCGGTGCATACTCCAGTCCGGTAATGCTTGCCGCTTCCGGGGTTACCGCCACGAGGTCGTCGCGGTTGAGACCGCGTACGCTGCTGTACCCCAATGCTTCAGTCAGCGCCGCGATCTGCCAGCGCACACCTTCGAGAAAACGATGGATGTTCTTTGCTTCGGCTTCCGGGTCGTAACGCGCCTCGTGTTCGGGATCCTGTGTCGCGATGCCCGTCACACACTGCCCGACATGGCACTGCATGCAGGCAATACAACCGCCTGCGATAATGGCGGACGTACCAAACGCGACGGCGTCCGCGCCCAACGCCAGCGCCTTCACGGCATCCACGCCGTCGCGGATTCCGCCCATCAGCACTATTTGAATATCCTGCCGGCGGCCGATGCTTTCCAGCGCATCCAGCGCCTCGATGATCGCCGATAAGGTCGGCGTGCCCACGTAGTCGATGACCTCGGCGCTGCCCGCGCCTGTAGAACCCTGCATACCGTCGAGTTCGATAAAGTCGAAACCGTCCTTCACCGCGATCTTGATGTCGTCACGCACTCGGCCGGCGCCCAGCTTGACGCTAACAGGCAAACGGTAACCGGTCGCCTCACGCAATTCTTCGACTTTGATGACAAGATCGTCGGCACCGAGGATGTCCGGGTGGCGCGACGGCGAACGCAAATCGATCCCCGCTGGAATGCCGCGGATGCGCGCCAGTTCCGGCGTGACCTTTTTTGCCATCAACTGGCCGCCCAGACCCGGCTTGGCACCCTGGGAGATGTAGATCTCCAGGCCGTCAGCGCGGTTCATATCGTGAATGTTCCAGCCCAGGCGCCCGCCCAACATCTGAAAAATAAGCTGTGTCGCGGCATCGCGTTGTGCGTTGCTCATGCCGCCTTCGCCGGTGTTCTCAGCTATTCCCGCAAGGCTGGAAGCCAACCCGACCGCACGCTTGGTCGACGCGCTGAGCGCGCCGTAACTCATCGGCGCAATCATTACAGGCATACTGAGTTGCAATGGATTGGCGCCGTTGATTCCACCGATCTCGGTATACATATCGATCTTCGACACCACGTCGACAACACGACCTGCATCAGACAGGTCTTTTTTGAACGCCAGATCGGATAGGTGCGGCAGCGGACGCGCGCCACCGTAACCGCGTATGCGGTAACGGCCAATCTGCGACTTTATGTACAGGTCTTCCTGGACTTTCGGATTCCAGTAGCTCGAGTTTCCCGAGAACGTGAAAAACGGAATGCTGCGCATCTGCCGCTCACTGGTGGCATAGCGCAGTTTCTTTCCGGCGTTGACGATTTTCTGAAAACCGCCTTTGAACGAAACGCCGTAGCGGTCCAGAAATTCCCTGATCTCGTCGATCTCCTCCGCAGCGGTATCGGTGAGCTGTGCGTCGGATCCAAGCTCGGACACTTTGCCGGCAACGAATATTTCCCCACCGGTCATATCCTCGCCCACGCGCTCGCCGGAATCACCGAGGATGACGATGCGCCCCCCGTACATCATGTAGCCAGCCATGAAATTCGCATTGCCTGCGCAACACAAGGTGCCGGCTTTCATCACCTGCCCGGCGCGCGATCCCATGTTGCCACGCACCACGATTTCAGCACCGCGTATGGCCACGCCAGGAATCGCTCCCGCGTTGCCACCCACCACCACGCTGCCGCTGTACATGTTGTCGCCGAGCCCCCAGCCGACGTTGTTCTCGACCTCGAAACTCGCCTGATCCGACAACCCGGCGCAAAAATAGCCGGCCGAGCCGCGCACGTGTACGTTGATGGGATGAATCAAGCCCACGCCGATGTGATGGCGTGCGTCGGGATTGACAACCTCTACGTCTTCGCCAGCGGCACCGGCCGCCCGAATGCGTTCGTTGGCCGCACGGACATCGAGTTTCGCTAGATCGAGCGTGACCATGTATCGTAGGTGCCAGGCGGTGGTTCTTTGGTGTTCAGCGCCTGACCCGGAAACAAGCGGTTCAAAGACACTTCCTCGGACGCGATCGCAACCAACTCATCGGTCTCGTACATGATCATCGGTTTGGCAGCAAGCCTGTCTTTCGCGTAACCGATCTCGTCTCTGGTGGAGACCAGAAACGAGAACGTCCCGTCCATGTCTTCTATCGAGGTTTTCAGTGCTTCCCTCAGTGCCACGCCCTGCGCGAGTTTGTCGGCAAGGTAGACGGCAATCAGCTCGCTGTCGTTGTCGGTGGTGAACTGGAATCCACGCTGCTCAAGGCGGCGGCGCATTTTCCAGTAATTGGTAATCTGCCCGTTGTGCACGATGGCCACGTCTTCGAATCCAGTCGCCCAGAACGGGTGCGAAGCTTCGGGTTTCACATCCGATTCGGTAGCCAGGCGCACGTGCCCCAGGCCATGCGTACCCTCGAATCCGGCAACGTGATAGCGGTCATCGACGTCGTGCGCACCGCCCACGTCCTTGACGATCTCCAGGCTGGTGCCGATCGAGATGACTTTCGCGTTATGCTCCATGGCATAGGCAAACTGCTGCAGATCGCCGGTAAAACGGACCGTCACACGGTAATTGTTGCCAATCACCTCATCTTCGAGCAATTCGGCGCCCTGCTTGGCGAGTTCCGTCTTCACGCGCTCGACTGCCGAGTTCGCTTGGTCGCCTTCGCCGATGAAGAAACGCAGCCGCAATTGTTCCTCGCTCACCGCACCGTACAGGGCAAAACCCGTCGAATCCGGACCCCGGTGCTGACAGCCGTCCAGCATGTCGATCAGGGCTTTGCCAGTGCCTCGCCCGGAGGCGTTTTTGAACATGATTCCGGCGATCCCGCACATCGAGACACCTCGTAAATCTGCTGGAAAGGGGTGTATCGCAGCTTAGTTGATCGGGGTAGAGCGATCAACTACTAAGAAATAAGTTTTCCTGTAAGGAAACTTTTACCCCAACAAACTTTCGTCTGACGGACAGGCTGACGGCTGTTTCACAGTGCTTGTCCACCGCACGTCTGCTGCTTCCCACACCCTGTCCTGGTGTTAATTCTATTGCGCGGTACTCTCAGGCAACATGCTACGGAAGGCGCGTGCCGCCATGCATCGACACTCTCAACTTTTGGAGTCGACATATGCCAAAGTACGTGATTTATCTGGTTGCCACCATCGTGGTTGCCACCGCCGTCGAGCCAGCCCTGGCCGGCCCCGGCGGGTTCATCGCCAAAGCCGCGTTCGAAACATTCTGGGGCAAACTCGCTCTGGGCGTGCTGACGCTGGTGTTTCTGCCATTGATCGTATGGGTGCTCCTCAGGGAAAAGCGCGCAGAATTGCGCGCTCGCCGGGACCTCCGCTTCATGGCGGCCTATGCGACGGCGTTCGACTGGATTTTGATCAAGGAACGCGTCACCGATTGTTTCCACCGGATCCACGGCGCCTGGCGGCACGAGGATGTCGCGGCGGCCGCCGAGTGGATGACCGATTGGTACTGGCAGAACCAGCAACTCGTGTACCTGGACCAGTGGCGCAACGAAGGACTGGTCAACATCTGCAACGTCAGGCGGGTGTCTGACCTAAAGCCCGTCCTGTTCGTGCATCGCAATCATCCTGGGGAGCATGAGGATTCATCGCTCGTTATCTCCATCACCGCGAACATGCAGGACTATCTGCTGAAGCGGGATAAGCAGGAAATTGTGGAAGGCAGCAAGCGCTACAAGAACGTGGAAACGGTGTGGACTTTTCGCTTTCAGCAGGGCCAGTGGAAGGTCGCCAACATCGAAGAGAGCCACATGTCGATCACCTACGCAGGTATGATTCGCGACCTGCCGGCGATCGAGAGCACCGTCGTGAGCGATCTGCGCGCCTGAACCAGACGCATCGACGACGACCATCCATAGCCTCCCCTGTCAGGGGCATGCGCTGGGAAAAAGTGCTTATCGGGGTTTCGGACTCGGGAGGCTTCTAGAGACTGTCCGCAGCGATTGAGTTTCAGTTGCTGGGAGATATCCTGAAACGGCGAAATGCCGGCGTTCTATAAACCATTTTCTGGTTACTACCAGCGTTGCGGTACTTTTTGGATTCGAGTTACGTCGTAACCTTGTTCGGCAAGAAGCGAAACCATGGACTGATATTCGTCATCGGCAATGTTCGGCATGCGTGCCATCAACCATACGTAGTCGCGTTTACTTCGACCTATGATCGTTCGTGAGTAATCTTCGGCGAGATATACGATCCGATACTCGGCCTTGACTGGCCAGATGAACTGCATCCCCCACACTGCATTGGTTTCGCGGTCCCGGATGAAGCCCCTCGGCGTATACTTTTTCACTTCCCCGTCGAAACCGTCGGCTTTAAACGTGAACGTGGTCGCTATTGTGCCGTCATCATCGAGTGCATAGGATTCCACTGCATTGTGAGCTCCCTTCTCGAAAAAGGTGGGAATATTAGCTATCACGTACCAGTCACCCATGAAACGACCAAGGTCGACATAGTCAACTGTACGAATAGGTGACGATGAAGCGCATGCACCGATGAATGTAATACTCATGAGCACTAACCACCAGCGCCGTTTCACTCGCAATACACTGCGCAGTGGTATCACAGTCGTGCTGCGACCTGTTCATCGGCCGGGATCGGGCTATCACCCGTGGATACGGGCAAATAGCGGATCAACTTGCCACGGCCGACTTTAGACTCCAGCGACAACCACCTCCCGGAGGACTTCTGATACCAAACGGTTATGTCCAGTTTCTTCTCCTGGTTCCGCAGCCGGTAGCGTAATGCGGGTATAGTGTCCTTGCCCACGCGCAGCGGTTCTGTTCCTTCGAAATCGACGTTTACCGACAGGTAATCCCCCGTCTGCGCATTCAGTAGTCGCGATTGCTGCAGAAACTCGCGATTCCAGTACGCAAACGTCATTACGCATTTCGATTGCAGCTGGCGGTTCATTTCACGAGTCGCTACCGAGAAAAGGCCACCCTTCGCTTCGCCTTCGACGAGAAACTTCTTCCCGTTGTCGTCGGTGCGGGAAATTATTTCACTCAGGCAACCGTTCTTCCAGACTTCACGATTGTCGTGAGCATAGCTATATACCGGTATCGCGAAGAAGGTGACATCGAATTCGGCGCGGATATCGACGGTCTGATTTCCAGCGTGATCCGTCACGCGGAAAATGTGGTGGCCGATTTCTTTGTCATCCAGCAGCACGCGAAAGTGAAGCTCTTCGCTGGCCTGCATCGGCACGCACAGAGCGAAAGTCACCGCGAACAGACCGACTTTGAGAACTGATCGCATTGAGAATCTGTCGAACCTAGCCACGTTGCGAACTCCTTTGTTCTGACGATTTGAGTCTCCTTGCCGGACACGGAATGAAAGCGCTGGTGCGCGTAATATATTCGGCATAATCCGGACGTCGGTCACCGATATCCTTTTCCAGCAGAGATACGCCGGAGACTTTCAGCAGCACGACCGTCATCAACAGCGGCGAAATCGGAGCCCACCAAGCCCCGCCAGAAACAGCGATGATACCGAATCCCCACCATACGCACGCATTCCCAAAGTAGTTCGGATGGCGAGTGTAACGCCACAGTCCGTAGTCGAGTACCTTGCCCCGATTAGCTGAGTCGGCCCTGAAACGCGCGAGTTGATAATCACCGCCGGCCTCGTAAACCATACCGGCGAACCACACACCGACACCCAAGTAGTCAAGAGGCGCCAGAGCCGACGGACTGACGATCGCAGCCAGCAAAGGCACTGAAACGATCCAGGCGATCGCGCCTTGCAAACCGAAGACGATGTACAGGCTTTTAAGCGAAAAATTGGGCGCGTTATTGGCACGAATCGCCTGGTATCGCCGATCCTCCGCCTCACCCCAGTTGCGCCAGGTGATATAAGCGAACAATCGAATGGACCAGATGGCAACCAATGCCACGATGAGCTCTGCGCGCGGCCCCGTTGCCGGCGGTATCGTGTAGTACGTCACCGCAGCGAACAGGAACATCAACGGCCATAAGCTGTCGACGATACTGACATCGCGAATCCGCAGGCTGAGCAGCCACACGACCAGCCCGGCGCCGAGTATCACCGCAAGACCTGCCAGGTAGCTCTCCGTGTCAAACATGTTCCGTGCTCAGTTGTGGGCTACCGTGCGCTATTTGAACGTTAGCGTCGCGGCCGCGAAATCCGTCGTGTCGGGTTGCCACAGCCACCAGCAGTGGCATTATTACGGCCCAGCCAATCGCGAGTGCACTGAGACCGGCAAAGGTGTCTTCAAACGTCAAACCACCAAGTTTCTCACCGCCGAGGTAAGCAATAGGACCAGCGGCGGCCCCCAGCGCAGATGCCAGTGCCGGGCGCCCCCTGAGCCAGCGCAGGGTGACATTCAGGTTGGTCGCAAATCCGATCCACAGCGCAAAGATCCAGTAGGGTGCCGTACCCTCGATGAGGGTGCCCGACGGATAAACCAGCCATCCCGCCGCGACCAGCCCACTGTCCCATACGGCGCCGAGCAGGCCCGCGATCAACATGAGCTTAAGTTCCGCAAGCGGTTCGTTTGCGCTGTGCAAATGATACACGACGGCCACTGCCATGAGGATCACACCCAGCCACGGCAAAGCATTCGCGCCGCCGAGAATACAGGCGAACCAGCAGAGCTGATACAAACCGAAGTTAATAGCAATGTTCATGAGCTTAAGACTCCTGGAGCTTTAGGCGCCGGGGCGCTCGAACAGGTAGTGACTCACCCACCACTCCTGGCCGTCGTTGAAACCGAACAGCTCCGCACACGCCATAAAGAAAATACGCCAGCGCATCCACCAAAAGCGCGCGTCGTCGCCGCAGGTATTCTCCAGAATCGGTATGACTCTATCCTTGCGCTCATCCATGCGCGCCAGCCAGGCGTTCAACGTCCGTTCGTAGTGCCGACCGTTCCACCGCCACTGCCGGCGGAACTTCAGATGATCCTGAAAATGCAGCGGCAAGGCGTCACTCGGCATGATGCCGCCGCTGAAGAAATAGCGGCTCATCCAATCGCTGGCATCTCGCTCCACGAACTCGTAGGGCACTGATCGATGACAGAAAATGTGCATGAAGAACTGACCGCCGGGGACCAGCCAGCCGTGAATACGCTCGAACATCAAACGGTAGTTACGCATGTGCTCGAACATCTCCAGGGAAACCACGCGATCGAATCGCTGGCTGATCTGGAAGTCGTTCATGTCAGCGGTAATGACCTGGACATTCTCGAGCCGGTGGCATTCGATCTGTGCTTCGATGTATTGACGTTGTGCGTTCGAGTTCGAGACGGCTGTAATTGTCGAACGCGGATAGTTGCGCGCGATCCACAGTGTCAGGGAGCCCCAACCGCACCCGAGCTCAAGAATGCGCATACCATCCTCGATACCTGCGCGATCGCACGTGATGCTCAACGACGAGGATTCCGCCTCTTCCAGAGTTTCATCCGGACTCGCCCAGTGGCAGCAGCTGTATTTGCGATGCTCGCCCAGCACCTCGGCGAAGAAATCCGCCGGCAGTTCGTAGTGCTGTTCATTGGCCTGTTCCGGAACAGGCGCCACCGGCGAACGGTCCATCAAGGATGCAAAGGATGTCAGCGTGGCAGCGCCAAACTCACAGTCCTCGAGTCTCAACTCGTCGATCCGTTGCTGCAACAACCGACGGATACCGGCGCGTACGACGCGGTCCGGAACGAGCCCCTGTTCAACCCACCCGATTGCACGGGCACTCCCGGTGTTCATCGCTCGCTCCAATATCAGTGCTCAAGTTGGACTAAATTGTGTCATGCAAGGTGTGAAAAGCCTGTCGAGAGTGTGTGAAGATTTTGTGAAACCGGGGTTGAAACGACGGTTTTAATTCGTTTCCACGTACCGCGCCTCGGGAAACCGAACCGTGACCCGGGTTCCCGCGCCCGGCTTGCTGTCGATCTGTACGGGCCATCCGAAGCGGTCCGAGAGTCGCATCACGATCGTCAATCCCACCCCAAAACCGCCGTCTCTCGTCGGGTCGGCGCGATGGAATGGCTTGAGCAACGTGCGCACCTGATCAGGTTCCATGCCTACGCCGCTATCCTCGATAACGACACTATCGCGACTAATATGTGCCGCTATTCGTCCGGCATCGGTGTACGAGAATGCGTTACGTATCAGGTTACCGAAAAGAATTGATAGCGCTTTATCAGACGCAACAGTGTAGAGCAGACAATCTGCTACATTTTCCACATCGATCGGCCTATCGGCCGCAAGCACGCAGGCACGTTGCAATTCTTCACCGACGACATCGTTCACGCACACATCCTTTTTGTAGAGTCCGGCTTCGGATTCGCGTGCCAGCAGAAGAAAAGCTTGCACCAGCTCCTCCATTTCAATTACGGAGCGTTTAATCCGTTCGGCAGTCTCATGAGACTCAGCGGGGAGGTCGTGTTGGGAGAGCAACGTATCGGAAGCGAGGCGAATCACCGTCAACGGACTACGCAACTCATGGCTGGCATCCCGGGTAAAGTTGCGCTCTCGCTCTACGAACGCGTTCAGGCGTTCAGCGAATTGCGCCAGCGCAGCGGACAACACCCGCACCTCCTCGTCGGCATTTGTCAGCGAGCGTGGTTGTTTGAACAGCTCCGGATCCGGCGCTTCCGGGTCGAGATTGTTGACTTCTCTGGCGAGTCGGGTAATCGGGGACACCGCGCGCTGCGAGGCGCGGTAGATAAGCCATACGGAAAGATATAGAACCAACAGTACGACGGTCAGCGGCACGAGGCCGAAATAAGCGGCCAGAACGTCAACCTGCTCACCATCAAACACCAGGTAGAGACGCGTGCCGTCGTTCTCGGTGACGTACACGGTACCGAAATCGATGCTTCCGGGTAGATCGTGAAATCCCGGTTGCATCGCCGACATGGTCTCGTTCGGTTGACGCATGTGATCGCGCCCCGCCATGAACCCCGTAAGATTGCGCGTATCCGGCAAGGGAAACGCCGGATCCGCCGCTAATCTTTCCCAGAAGAACTCCGCCTCCTGTCGCAGGGCTTGGGTTATCAGCACGTCCTTCAGCACAACTCCCGCGAAGTACACGCCGACCACGGCTGCGATCGCAATTGCACCGGCCTGCAGTAAAAGTGCTCGGCTGATGCGCTGCTTGAGACCCCGGCTACTCGGCATCCGGACCAACGATCCGATAGCCGGATCCATGCAGGGTACGCAGCAGTGGTCGTGCAAACGGTTTATCAATTATCTTGCGAAGGTTGTAGAGATGACTGCGTAACGTATCGCTATCCGGCAGCACGTCGCCCCAAACTTCCCGCTCCAGTTCGGCACGACTCACGACCCTCGGCGAAGCACGCATCAGTGCGCCGAGAATCTTGAGCCCGATAGGAGTCAGATTAAGGAACTGGTCGGCGCGCCTTACTTCCAGCGTTGCGGTGTCCAGCGTCAGGTCGCCCACCTGCAGTAGTTCCGCAGCGATTCCGCCTCGCCGTCGGCGTGCCAGCGCCCGAACTCGCGCCTCCAGTTCCTGGATAGCGAAAGGTTTTACGAGGTAGTCATCAGCACCCGAGTCGAGACCGGTGAGCTTGTCGTCAAGCGTGTCCCGCGCGGTCAACATCAGCAACGGCGTATCTTTACGGGCCTCCGTGCGCAGCTTGCGGCACAAGTCGACCCCGTCCATCCCGGGCAGCGTCAGATCAAGAATGATTACGTCGTAGTCGTTGGACACAGCCAAGTGCAGACCAGTCACTCCGTCTGCGGCATGATCCACCGTATAGCCCCGTTTTTCCAGGAACGAATAAACCATCTCGGCAATGTCACGATGGTCTTCGATCAGCAAGAGCGTTGCGCGTTCCAGGGCGGGGCTCATAGCGATGACAATATTCTGGCGGGGACAGGATGAAAACTACGGGCTGAGCGCGCCAAACGAGCGACATTCCCATTGTGCAACGTAATTCTAAGAAATCCAGTAGTTCGATCTGACGGCGTAAGTGGTCCGCCAGAGCACGCTAACATTACACTGACACTATTGCAGCCATTGCACTGTAAACAAACGCTATTCACGTCTAT
>Ga0224508_10000761_pt1 | contig 30366 bp, 29 predicted proteins | sample SF_Jan12_sed_USG_4_FD_170157 | JGI IMG/M metagenome (GOLD analysis project Ga0224508, IMG submission 170157) | Sediment microbial communities from San Francisco Bay, California, United States - SF_Jan12_sed_USGS_21 | ecosystem: Environmental > Aquatic > Marine > Sediment | place: USA...
GCTTTCTTATGTTTCATATTTTATAACGTTTTAGTTTTTGCAACTGATCAAGATGAACTAGTTATGCAACATGCAGTCCTACCGAATGACAAGATGATTATCAGGCAGGTTTGATACGAAATGTAGGTGGATCCGACCGTATCACACACTAATCGCTATCGAACCCTAGAAAATAACGCAGAAAGCTTATTGGAGTGCTTTCAAACTCCTACCAATTTTTTTCAGATTCTAATGTCATGTTATTCAAAATAAAATTAGACGAAATTATACTCCAGCCATATTCAGTCTAGGAAATAAACGAAATTTACGGTTCAAACAGTATCAGTGTATCAGAACATGTTGTAATAATGATACTCGAATTGGTAAGAAATTACATCCCATCACATAATTGAGATAAAGAAAGACGCAGATAGGCGTGAAAACATGCTGATTTGTTAAAGGAATTCCTTGCAAATGAAGTGAAAGAAAACAGATTCTAACTACATCTGCATTTTCTTTTTTTTAATTACTTCTTTTAGAGTAACCTCTTGAATTTGATTCATGGAGGTATTCGGATTAGAACCAATACATACGACAATTTTAATCTCTGTAATCGACGTGTTACTGCAGGTGGGACAGGGATTTACAAAATTAGGTTAACATTCAAACATTTGGTTTGAATCCTCTTAGACTAGGACCGTTATGGTTTAACATTAGACTCGACAGAAACAAAATAGACTCGAGCTTTCAAAAATATCTCATGACTGTTCTAGCATCAACATTAGAGGGACTAGGTATGTAGTTTGGTCTTATTTTGGATCCATAATGTAGGTGACCGATGGGTTGTACTACCAACTTGGGGGTAATTTTGGATCCAGCATGTAATTCTACTCATCGAATATCTTTCACAACATCTGTGAATTGATTTATGGTTTAGAAACCTGTCATCTAGGTTAATTGTAATTGGGGTATTTTAGTAAAAAGTTCCTTTATCCGAACAGGTTTTCTAATTAAACCTGATACTCCACGCACAATTAATTCATCTATTTCATCATCATTTATTGATGCAGCTGTGAAAACCCAAATAGGATTTTTCTTTAACATATTGATTTTTTCTAGCTCGTCTATAACATCCAATCCCGAAAAATTTGGCATTGCAATATCCAGTAGAATTAATCCCCATTCTTCGTTTTTTATTAACTCAAGACCATCTTTACCATTGTTGACACTCCTTATTTCATGCCCCTTTACTGAAAAAACTCTTGTCAAGAATTTGATTATGTCTGGATTATCATCAACTAATAATATTTTCATATTTTCCTCACTGGAATACTGAAATAAAAAGTAGTACCTTTGTCAAGTTCACTTTCTAACCAAATCCTACCTCCTAGGCCCTCCACAATCCCCTTAACTATTATCAAGCCTAAACCAGAGCCACCATATCTTCTGTTATGTGTAGAATTTAATGTATGAAATTTTTTGAATAGTAGTTTTTGTTTTTCTTTTGCTATTCCAGACCCATTATCCTTTACAAAAAAAATATGTTTGCTGTTTTCTTTTGTGCATCCAATTTCAATCCTACCATCCTTAGTAGGTACAAAATCTACTGCATTTTTTATTAGATTATCAAAAACTCGTATCATTCCTTTTTTGTCAGCATAAACTTGTATACTCTCATCACAGGAATTCTCTAATGTGATTTGCTTTTCTCTGAATATGGGAGAAAGGTTTTGAATTATACTTGAGACAATTTTTCTTGCTTCAATGACTTGTAGTTTAAAATTCATTTTTTTCAAATTAATTTTTTGAACGTCTAATAGATCTTCAAACATGTTTTCTAACATATCCGAACTCTCTTCGATTTCTTTTATCAGTTCTTTTTGAAAAGGATTTAATTTTCCTCCAATTTTTGGATCATTGAATAATTCACAATTTCCCTTTATTGGAATTAAGGGGTTTTTTAGATCATGAGATATCATTGCAATAAATTCATCCTTCATCTTTTCAATTTCTTTTAATTGTTCTATTTTTTTATCTGCAATAACTTTCTGTTCATAGATATCCTGAGCCTTCATTTTTGCTTTTTCCTCAGCTAACTTTTCTTCAGAAACTATCGTTCTTATTGCGATGTATTTTTCTGGCTTTTTCCCATTACGAAAAAACGGGGTAATGATGGTTCTTACCCAATAATAAGAGCCGTCCTTGGCTTTGTTCTTGATATCTCCGCCCCAGACATTGCCACTTGATATGTTCATCCAGAGATTTTGGAAAAATTCCGTAGAGTGAAATCCTGATTTTAGTATACGGTGGTTCTGACCGATTAATTCCTCTCGTGAATATTTTGAAACTTGACAGAATTTATCATTCACATAAGTAATTGTTCCATTGCCATCAGTTATCGCAACAATTGAGGTGTTATCCAAAGCCATAACTACATCTCTTAAATCTATTTTACTTGAGATTATCTTTTTCAAGTATTTCGCCTCGGAATGTTAAAACAAAATTTTGCTCCTTTTCCTAATTCACTTTCTACCCAAATTCTTCCTCCCAACAAATCCACAATTCCTTTACTTATTGCCAATCCTAGACCTGTTCCCCCATGATGTCGAGTATGGGATGTGTCTATTTGATAGAATTTTTTGAAGAGACTTTTTTGTTTTTCTTTTGCTATTCCAATCCCATTATCTGTAACTGAAAAAAGGATAGTATTGTTTTCTTCTTTGACGGTCAAATCAATCTTACCTTCTTTGTCAGGAATATAGTCAACTGAATTATTAAATAATGCAGACAAAACTTGGATAATTTTCCCTTCATCAGATTTGAAGACGGGTATTTTTTTACATGTTATTTTTAATTGAGCCTGCTTCTCTTTTATTATAAATCTAAAATCGTTCTCAATTTGTTTACAAATTCTATTCACGTCAACCTCTTCTTCTTTAAATTTCATTTGTTGAAGTTCTAGTTTTTGGACATCAAGTAAATCTTCTATCAGGGATTTAAGCTTTAATGCATTGGACTCTATTTCATTTACTGCGTCATACTGTTCGACGGTTAGTTGGCCTGAGATTTCAGGATCATTAAGGATTTCACACCATCCCATAATTGGAGTAAGCGGTGTTTTAAGTTCATGCGATGTCATACTTAGAAATTCATCTTTCAGTTTTTCTTTTTTAATCAATTCTTCGTTGATAATTTTTAGTTCTTTCATCTGATGTCGAATGATTTCAGCACTTACTTTGTTCTTCTCAAGTGATTGTTCAAGTCTTGACTCAGTATCCCTTAGATCGTTAACAGTATTTAGTATGCTTTCTCTCATTTTATCAAGGTGGTATGATAGTTGGCCTATCTCATCGTTTGATTTTACCTGAATTTTGTGCTCATAGTTTCCTCCTGCTATCATATCTGCTACATCACGGAGTTTTGTGATTGGAATTGAAATCGTTCTAGATATGTAAACTGCAATACCTGCAACCACCATGGAAACTACAATACTGGTACTAAAAATGATGTTTTGAAGAGATGTAACAGGTTCAAATATCTCATGTTCATCAATTTCTGCCAACAAAACAAAACCAAGGTTTCTTGCGCAATACGAATTTCCAAAAATTGATGTTCCTCTATAGTCATGATAAACATCATTTACTTTAACTCCTTTGTCAAAGCATTCATTCACTCCAAATGTATCTACTCTCTGATTAAATGCGGCGTTTTCAATAAAGCGGGATTCAGATATCAAAAGTCTCTCTTTATTAACAAGATAAACCTCGCCTGATTCGCCTAGGCCCTCACGGTTTAACAAAATATCATCAAGTAATTGGACATCTAGATAAGCAATCATAGACCCTAACGAGGACTCTGGTTCAGATTTCTTTTCGAATATGGTAGAGGATATGACCATAAGTTTGCTTCCATCATTATTTTGTATAAATTCAAAAAATTGAATATTTTTTTCTAATTTTGGAATTACAAGTTTTAGAGAATCAAAATTAGATTCGTTTAAAGAATACAAGACATTCCCGTCATTTCCTACAATGTATAGTTGTACAAGTCCCAATGAGGACTGGAATGTGTCTTGGAACCGTTTTATCTCTCCTAAAAATATCTCTTTGCTGGATTCTGGATAAATTTGCATGTCTTGGGAATCAGATTTTTCTTGTATTTCAGATGCTAAATTTATGATTATGTTATTTTTTGATAAAATTTCAACTAACTGCAAACGTGTATTGATAAGATTTTTTATCGCATTTCCTCTACTTGTTGATTCACTGATTAATTGATTCTCCATTCTATCTTTTAGTAATGAATCAGAAGTTTCGAATCCAACAATAGTGCCTATGGTAAATATTGCTATTGTTGTAGCTCCTAAAATTAAGATAATTTTAACATTAATTGACAAAAATATATTTCTGGACAATTTCTTATGCAGAAAGCTCTGAGGCTGAATGAAAGCCTCTCTTAATCACCATCTTTCTTCACAAGATATGTTGAATATGCTTCATCACAAATTCTAATTTCTCTGTCCTTTGATAATTTGTAAATTTTTGAAAATTGTAATTGATTGTAGAGATCCTTTCCAATAATCACTTCATGAGGTAAACCAAAATGGTTGATATCACCGATTATATCTACGCATTCACCGATAATATCATCAACATACGAGGTCGATGATTTACCAAATATAACCTCGCCATAATCAGCGCTTATGCGATAATTTATTCGGGGAAGACCCTCAGCATCTAATAAAGAATTTATTTTGTCTTGTTCGTTCAACAAACTATTACAACATTCGACACATCTCTCAAAAAATTTAATGTCATTTGTTTCGTTGCTTACAAAGTAAAACAAAATACTGTCTCCTAAATTTTTAATGATTTTTGCATTAAAACCTTCCACTGATTTGGCTACAAAGTTAAGAAAAATTTCGTAGAATCTGACTATTTTTTTAGCAGGAATTTGAGATGTCATTTCAGTAGAATTTACTAAATCAACGAAGCATACAACGACTTTTTCAGGTTTCTCGGAATATTGCATAAGGAATTGCAGTTGTTCTGACTCTCTCAATTCATGAAGAATTTGATTCGTGGACATTATTATTAACATACTTTAATAACTTCTATAAAATAAGGTTTTTTCATCGCATCTCCGTTTTTGTTTGAAAGTAGGTTGTTCACAACGCTATTGTTTACACTTCTTGTAATCCCTTCCCATATTATTTTTTTACCAAAGAGAAAATGACTCATATGGGAACTGAATGGTGCCAAATACTATATAGAAAATTGTAAAAACATTTGAATTCATATTTTATAATTAAAGTAAAACTTTAATGTTATGATCGAATTATGTTATTAAATAGAAGAGATGGACAAAAATGGGTTTGTATAAATTGTTAATTCGAAATAAATTGATTTGTGGGATTTTATAATTGGATGTCATATAATTTTGGTGGATCAAAAAGATAGTCAAATTACTACGGATGCTGATTCAAACTCAACTAAAAAATCCTATAATATTAGGCATACTGGAGATTTGGTTTCATATTGTGTAGGAATGGTTGTACTTGTTAAACCCTCAGTAAAACTAGATATTGTTTCAAAATCAAGATATTCTCAAATCTTTTTGAACTCTATTTCAAAAATCCTAACAAATTTTGGTGCCAATGTAATTAAAACCAGAGATGATATGGTCCTGTACTATTTCCCTCAGTCTGTAAAACTCCACAGGAGATTTGGGTTTATGAGTTGTCTTGAAAGTAGCCTTACCTTGGAGGATGAACGCGATTCTATATCCTTACTCTCAAAAAAAGCTGTGCTTCCTCCAATTAATTATAAGATATCTGCAGATTATGGCGAAGTCGCGGTTATGAGTTCTAGTTTTTCATCCAATCCGGATCTAATTGGACCTACAGTCAACATTTGTGCTAAAATAAATCCAATGGCACCTCTCAATAAGGTTGTAATAGGCAGTGATCTTTATGAAATAGTAAAAAAATTTGGGGATTACAGATTTGGTAACTTGGGTCAGTATTCTATTGGCTTAAAAAACTCATACAGTACCTATTCCTTAAAATACCATTGAGAAGTACCCTTACTTTCTGATTTGAGTTCATTAAACTGCATGTTGGGATTTTGAACTTTTGCACTCAAGAGATGCTACAAGAATTTTAAGGAAAATTGTAAAAGGAAAATTGTGGGGTTGTACTACTAACTTGGAGATAATTTCGTTGATTTCCATTTCTGAAATAGTACTTGTAAAGAAAAAGAAACTGGGTTTCTTTGGCCCAATGGTTGAGCGACAAATCTACAAATTCTAAAAAGGTAAACGAGGCTTGGTAGTTTTTGGCGAATCTTTATTTCTTCTTTTAATACTAGGCGTAATGATCTTTGCAATAGATCAAGGGAATTCAGTTTATTCTGATCTAAAATTCCAAAATATCTAAAATGCTCCTTCAAGTTCTGCTGAACGAGTTCTAGAATCAGCAAGTGAATTAGATACTTCTGATTTGATTATTGGGTTTTTGATGGCTCCTATGATGTTTCTTACAGAGTTTCCTCAGATGAGTGCAGGTATTGCATCAGTCGATCAAATCCTTGATGGATGGTTGATGCATTTTTACACGGTAGGTTTTGTTGAATATGCAGAAATGCCAGGAATTTCTTGATCTGGAAAAAGAACAGGTTGACACTTTGGAAGAAGACATGAAAGACAATGTCAAAGATGACGTGGAGAATCTATCAGGTGATGAGCTTGTAGAGGTGCAAGAGTATGTCAGAAATAAGACATACTGCAAATCATCGACAGGCAAATAGTCACAACACCTGAAGAAGCAGAGAAACTAATCATCAAGGGATGGCAATTCGTTGCAGTCCTTCCAAACGACAAAGTGGTGCTAAGACAGGGTTCGACACAAAATGTAGGCGGACCCGACCGTGTCACACACTGATCACTGTCGAATCCTAGAAAATAACGCAGAAAGCTATCGGAGTACTTTCAAACTCCTACAATTTTTTTTCAGATTCAGGCATCATGTCATTCAGACATCTTTTGAAGTCATCTTATAGTTCAATTCCATGTGTTTCCTTGACATGTAGAATAAAATTAGAATTCTTTTTGTATATAAAATCACAATATTCACATTTGAACAGTGACTGCTGCCGAGGTGATCCTGATTTTCTACTCATTTTGAACTATCATTGTACTATTAGCAATAAAACATTTCTTAGAAATGATCATTCGAATTCCTTCTGTATGGTAATCTTGATACCACCGTTGCTTTGGTACCAACTTCTGTACCTTTCTCGACTCCTTTCTTGCCAAGATCAACACCTTGTTTATTTCCTTTTCTACAGTGTCTGGGAGTTTTTTGAGAAATCTACAACATCTATTCTGGATTTGATTATGTCATTTTTGTGTTTTTCATTTTGGGTTTTGTTTTACGTTGGATTTAGAAAATCTTGGCCTTACGTGTTTTCTTGATATTTATTTTCCAAATGCCATTATCTTCTTGTGCCCGGAGCCAAGTTGTATTTTTCATAAAAGTACTCTGTACAGTATAATATCCTTTCATTTCTCTGTTAGATATTGGATAAAAATAATAAATCTGGTTAAGGTTATTACCTAGTTTAACTGGAAAAGTTAAAAGTTCCTTAGTTGAATTCCATGTTGCGTTTTTGTTTGATATTGTTTGAGTTGGATCGTACCCGTCAATATCATAAGTATCTTTTGCAATTCGAGTTACTCGAATATTTTTTTGTCCTAAACTATTGGTTGTAGTATTTTCCCAAATAGATCTTTCAAGGTTTAGAAGAAATTGTCCAATATAAAAAACTGTAACTGGTATTTTAAAGAACACTTCTCTAACGTTGCCAGTTACTTGTTTTCTGTAGTGCTTCCTTCCTCCAATGTAATATTTTTTTGGTGGTGCAAGAATTGGCGTATAATCTATAGTTGCATTTTCAGGAAGAGATTCAAGTTTAAAGCAAGACCAAGCATTATTTTCAAAAAAAGCTGCTAGTTTTGATCCTCCTCCCCTACTTGGTCTTCCCTGACTATCTTTGGGTTGTACATAATACATGGCGGCTGTAAGCTTTACTTCTACATGCCATTTAACAAGACCATTTTCTTCAGCTGCAATTTTCTTTTTTGACTTGGACAATTCTAAATGTTTTTTAATTAGTGGTCCTAACCGTTTGTCAATTCCAAGTTTTTGTGTATCACGTAAAATGACACTTAATTCTTTACTCCTCTTGATCTTCTCCTTCTCCGCCCTGTTTCGTCCACCGAAGATTTCTTGGATAGCTGCCATAACTACAGAACTGAGTATTAGTCCGCCGGCAAATCGTATTGCAAATAAACTACCTCCCTTAACAAGATTTTTTATCCATGCTCCTCTAGTTTGTATCAATGTTGGTTTTGGTGGAGAAAGTTTCAAGGTCGATGGTCCTCCCACGCTTGGCGTAATTGTAGCAGGAGTAGGAGCACCTGCTCTCGGAGTTCCTCTTGCGTGGGCTCCTTGTGAGGAAGTACTTACGCTTGTATTTGGTATAGCTCTTTGGGTATTAGTAGTACCTTGAGAACTTGGAATTACAGGAGTTTTAGTACCTGGTCTTCTTACCACAGGTTCGTAAACATCCAAAAATTCTATACCTAATCTTTTTAATCTAGGACTTGCGTTTTTTGCTCTACCCCCTGCATTTGCTACAATTAGTTTAACGCGGGTTGGCAGATCTCTTCCTTCAATTATACTAGATTTTGTTTTACGTAAAAGTGATAACACCCGTTGTCGGTAAGGTAGTTCAGCTATAGATTTACTTTGTACAAACTTAATCATTTCATTAAGGTTATTTAATAGATTTTTAGAAGGATCAATTGCTGTAGCAGAATATACCTTAGCAGCTCTTTTAAGAGACTTGTTGTCTACTATATGTAGTTCGCGAGTACGGACATTATAAAAAAGACCGTCTTCCCCACTAGCTGTAACTCTATGACCAGCTGTACCACTAGGTCCTCTAATTGCTGCCCAACCGTCTTGAAATTTATAAGCAGTAAAAGCAACATTCTGCTCTCCTGCAAGACCTCTTGCATGTCTAGGATCTATTTGTGATGCTTGAGGTGCAGATGAACCATTCAAGGCTAGTTGACAGTACCTGTTCGTTTTTGAAATTTATTATTAACCATTATCAGTCACATCCGTTACTGTTTGCACTTCTTTATCTCCAGTTATCATCACTTGTTTTTCTATATCTGGATCTTCTAATTCTCCTTTCAATATTTTAGCTGCCCTGCGAATATTATCTAGTTCCTGCTTTCTTACTTCAGATTCTACTTTCTTGACATCAATTGCCCTATGAGCTAACTTGAAATTCTCAAGTACTGGACGTGTTCCAGGCATTGCCTCAAGATAAAGCGAATCTGTTGGAATTATGACATCTTCTTTTTCACGTCGGGCAGATGTCAGACGTTTTGCAATAATGTCTTGAAATTCTTTCTTTAGATCATCAGTAAAAGAATCAGGATCTTTTTTGTAAATGTGACATATAAGCTCAACAATCTCATCGACTGAATAGTTTCCATATTCATCTGGATCACGTATGCCGCCTAACGTCTGATCCACATAGTCCTGCATCATATAGTCAGTGATATAATGTTCAGTTTTTAATGGAAATATCATATAATTTCCTTTAAATCCTAACGGATTATTCAAGTCTGCAATTTCAACTAGCTTGGTTTTATTTTTAGTTTCATAAGACCATAATGGAAGAGAGACATCATAGTAAGAACCTCTCTCACGTTCTGTTCTTGCACATTTGTCTAAAATGCTAGACATGTTGTTACTTTCTGCATTTTCATCATCAATTTTTGTTATGTCTGAGCTAGGTACGACATTTGAGCTTGGATTAAAATTTAACACTTCAAGATCATACAATCTGAAGAATAACTGATCATCATGCTCATTGTCCCAAATTGCCTGCATATAATATAGAATGTTTTCCTTTATGTGGATGCGAAGTCTGTCAATTTCTGTTCTTTGATTAAAGTGTTCTTTTAGTGCTTCAGAATATTTTTGGGTCGAATCTGTTAGTGTTGCTACCTCCTGACTCAGCTGCGCACGTAATTGATCAGCCTCTTGTTTGAGTGAACGAAATAGGTTTAATTCGTGCTCCCGAAGTTTCAGAAAATTTTCAATTTCTTCTGCACTTGGAGGAATTTCTTTTTCAAACAGACCCCAAAATGTAGAAATTGTTCTGCCTTCAGGTTCTTCAGCACTGTCTATTTCATTAAAGGCATCCAGAACTAGTCTAGATTTTACTGCAACCTGTTTTGTTATCTTGTCTATAATTTTGGATTGTTTTTCTAAATTCGTTCTAAGCACTTCAATACTGAGCTCATTTCCCACAAGATCCTCGTGTAAATAATCAAGTGCAACCAAAAAAGAATCATCTAAAATTACTCGCCTTAGAATCCATTCATATGTTAACAGCCAATCCTCATCAATCTCATTGGGTTTGGGAACTTGATTTGCTATCAAAACAACTGGTGTAACCTTGTATAATTTTTCACTGATTTCATATCTGCGCTGAAGATCATAAAATAGATAAGTGACCGGTATCTCATCATTTGGATTTTTAATCTCACCTGAGGTGGTCTCTTCTATCTCCTCACTGCTTTTCGTTTCGACTTCTGTTTTATGATTTTGTTTGTATTCTTGAGAGGATTTTACAACATTTTCATGAAATATCTTTTTGGTAGATGCAGACTCTCTTGAAGATTCTCTTTCTTTACTAATACTGGCACTGGCACTTATCTTGGGAAGACTTAGACCTCCTTCAGCGCTTTTCTTAAAGCTTGTCTTGTTTTGTGCTTTTCGTACTATTTCTGTATCTGTTCTAGATGTGTCAGAAGAGTCTTGTTTTCGTATCTGCAGTGAATCTTCTACTTCTTTTTCTGAACGACTCTTTTTGATTACAGTCTTTGTGGTGTATTTTCTTACTTCTCCTGGAGCAAGCGTAATAGAAGATACAAGATCTCCTACCTGATAGTTTTGCGGTACCCATTTTTGCCTATATGTTACTAGTAATCCGAAATTTATTGAATTTGGTGCAAATACCTTAAAGGCATAGTTTTCAGACAGCCTTTTTGCAATATCTTCAAAAAGTTTCTGCAGTCTGCTTTTTTTAAGTAATGATGATTGCAAAATCGCTCTAGCTGATTCTCTGTATTCTTCTATAGGATAAATGGATCCAAAGGATGCTTTTGTGGGAGATGACATTTTTACTTAGATCCTAGCTCCTCTTATAGAGATGACTTGTTTGCGTGCCTTGTCTTTGCTAAGTGCAGTTACTGCAAGTGAGTATAGATTTTCCTTGGTCGGTTCATCTAAAAATGACCATTGTTTTATGGTAATCTCTGGTATTAGCCATTTTACCTTACCAAATCGTTCATCATTTTGTGCCGTTCTATCAACAAGCGATAACAGATGATCATAGAACTGTTGTAACTGATCAGCAGTAGTAATGACCCTAAACTCATCCTCTTCATCATCATCGTCTTCTTTTATGTTCACCCATTCTTCATAGAGCTGTTTACCATCTAATCCTAGTTTTTCATCAAAAATTTCAGTCCAAATATCCTCAAAAGCGATTTGCAAATTATGAAAATCATGATATGACGTAACATCTGCAGGTCCTACCTTTCCAAAACCAAGATTGGGAATGATGTCACCAGATAATTTTGCACGTTCTAGTTCTTGTTCTTTTTGAGACTCTGGAGAAATTAGTTTGTCAAGCTGAATCTGAATTTTTTTGTTGATTAATTCATCATTATTGTCATCTGAATCAGTATTATCATCATTGACATCAGTATCAAGTGAAGGATTGCTTGTAGTTGTCGTACTGTTATCTGTATCATCATTGTTACACGAAGTTAATGCATCATTTACAATATCGCCTGCCTCTATTGCATCATGGCATAAGGCAACAAGAGAATCATTCATAAAAAATTCATTTCCAACAGATGAATTCTTTGAATAGGTTAGAATTCTCTTAAGATCTGCCTGGCCACTTAGTGTGCCATCATCATTTTTTGTTAGACCTAGATCATCAATCATATCATCATCCAGATATACTCGCATAACCCTCTTTGATTCTCTAGCCTCAAGTCTTGTCTTTGCTCTTTCAATAACGTTAATCAGATGATCTGGTAATTTGCTAACACTAGATACGTATGTTGGGTCTGATTTTCTTAGATCCGGTGAGACTTTAGATGGGATAAATTGGTCAAATGCATTATTTGCTTTTTCTTCCTGTTTTTTGATAGATGACATTTGTTTTTTTAAACGTGTCTTGTGAGTTTGTCTTAAAGAGTCGTTGATTTGATATGATTCTTTCAGGTCTTCAATTATGTTCTTAGTGTCAGGTTTTTGTTTGTCAATATCCCCTTTAATTTCGTCAAGAATAGCTTTTATCTCAAATATGTTGGTAATATCGTTAAATGTGTCTTTTCCAACTCCTCTAATGTTTTGGATTTGTTCAATTGATGTGAATTTTTTGTTAGGTAGGCTATTTCGTGTAGTAAGAATTTTTTTGGCCACTGACATCCTTATACCATATGCTTTTTTACTTGGTTTGCCAGAACGTGGGTCATCTATAACAACACTGGTTATGTATTCAGGTTTAGTCGCACCATTAAAAAAATCTAAAATTGTTTTATTGACATCTTTTGCTGCCACATACAATTAGGGCGAATATATTATTTAACTAATTTGTAATGATTAAAAGAAACGGTTGAAGGAAAAGTATAAAATGACATCAAACTGGAAACATCTTAATTTTGCTGGTTTATCATTTTGCATATTTGTAAAGAAACTTAACATTAAGTACTGTTACCGGGCTTTGAACGCAGTTGGTTAGTCCTATTTCAAATTTTATTGCAATATGGTCATCATATTATCAAAAAAGTTTTAGATAAATGTGACAAGAGATATTTTGATGAAGTTGAGCGGATGATGCAGATCTGGAAAACTTATTTGGTACCACCATTATTCTAATGTCAAAAAATTTGGGAAGCATAAAACAAACCAAAATCATTATTTCCAGTGATCAAATCTTGATTCACAAATGAGAATAATTAGAAATTTCATCTCCAACATAGATATACGCAAAAAGTTCTTGATTTCCCGTAGTCTCAATTGTCATCCATCCTGTAGGACCAAGCCCTTTCAAAACATACATTTCACTCACTTTACCTGTGTTCTTATCCATCACCTTGACTCTTGTCCTCTGTATGATTACCTCTTCGGAATGAGAAAAGATTCGAATAGGTTTTTGTTTTCCGTCTTTGTGAATTTTGACTAGCTGAATCTTCAATTTTTAATTCCCCTCGACAGTGTCATAGCCACATACTGTACAATATACATAAGCTGGTGACAATGAACATTCTTACATCCTACTAGGATGAAGTATTTGAATTCATTACTTTTCATTACTATTACTTACTTTCACTTACCCCTAGTTAAGTATTACTTTAGATTACTTAAGATTACTTTCACTTTGGAGAATAATGACTAAATGAACATGATAGCAATAGTGATGATGATGGCAACATGCAATGACGGAGTGTGTGCATATTGAAAGATAAATTTAGCATTTCAGTTGATGAGGATTTGTTACTGTGGTTGGACTCTCAAATAAAGAAGAGGCGGTTCGCAAGTAGGTCTCACGGTGTTGAATATGCATTAAATGAATTAAAGGAAAAATCCTGACACAAAACTATCTTTTAAGATTCTAGTTTCTACTTTAGATGTTATATGTACAGGGGAATTTCTGCGTAATTTTTATTTATTATATTTGCCTAATTGATGCCTCATGACAGCATGTGTTTGCTTGTATACAGTCGAATTTGATCAACAACACAGTACCTTCCAAATTCACATATGTCATGCAAATCTGGCAGGAGATATCTGAACTGACTGACAAAAAGACACACCAGTTAAACATACGGCTAAATCAAGAAAATTTTATTTTATTAAACAAAATGTCTAAGGACACAAAACAGGGTCCCAGCACAATAGGCTCCCAGATTGTATCACAATGGATCGAATTTTACTGTTACAAGATACACAAGGGCGATGTCATCTTCCCCAAGCAGATTCTGAAAAAAATTATCGGCATCTTGGATAAATCAAAGATTGACAGAGTTTCTGAATTCATGGCAAAACACATCATAAAGGAGATAAAACTACAGGAAGGAGATGTCACATATTCCGTTTTGTCTGATCACATCCTGAAATGGAACAAGGTAAACCGTCTGCAACTAAATAGAATCAAGCAAAACAAAAATAATTACAATGATGATTGCTTAGACATGTTTGTCTCCAAACATAATCTTGGATGTAACTGGTCTGAACTGGAATGCAAGACATACACAAAAGCTTTTGAGTTGATTGGACAAAATGTAATTTCCAGTGAGTATGATGATGACATGTTTTGCATTAAAGTGATAAATAGAAATAACAGATAGTAGTAAAACACATCTAAATTTTTTTTAAAAAAAACTAGGCATAAATGCTAGCATCTGTAGCATTTGTAACAAAGATAACTAGGGTGGTTATATGCAATTGGTACCATATTCTGTTGCATGACAAACACTCAAACAAATAGGAAAGAAAAATCACAGCCGCCGTTACAAGACACATGTCTATGTCAAAACAAAATACCAAAACTTGTTACAACAGTTAAGGAAAGTGAGATTGTCTGCAGGAATTGTGGAGTTGTATTTGGGTTTGATGAAGAAGAGAATAGCAACACCATTCCGTACCAACACATTACAAAATCCAAAATCAACTTGTATCAAAAAAGACAAACAGGTGGAAATCCACACGATGTAAAAAAGATAACATACATTTCTAATTTGAGATTGGAAAAAAACAATTCTGACATTATTTCATTTGCAGACATTTGTAACAAGCTAAAATTATCTGATGTCACATCTGAGAACTGCTGGAAATCATATTGTACCCTGAAAAGACAGACAAGCAAATTTACCAGAGCAAAGGCAATGTGTCTTGCCATCTATCAAACCTGCAGAGACAGCTGCATTCCGTTTGATGAAGATAAAATCCGAGATATAGTGTGCCAAAGCTTGGGAGTAAAAAATGCACCAATGTTAAAAAGCATCATCTTCAAGACAGGAAAAGAAAAATGCCATTCTGAGTCAAATGGCAGGGAGGCGTTTTACCTGAATTTATATCTCTCCCAGGCACAAAGAGATCATGATATAGAGGATATCACCGTCCTGAGACGGATTGCAGCAAGGTACTATGAAACTATTGCAAATCCGCTCTCTTCTCTTTGCTTAAAAAATAATGGATTATCATTTGTCATGAGAAATAATAGTAATAATTCAGATTATAACACACTGGCCAAAAGGGCCGTGACACTGGCAATTCAGAGGTGCATCAAACAATGAGCAGCAACATCCGAGAGTCAAAGATTAAGGTAAAGATTTCAGAAATACACTCACCATCGGTAAGTGTTGGAATATGTACCATATCCAACATTAACAAGTTTGCAGAGATTGCAAGAAACAATCCAGAGTCATTGCCTGAAATCAAACTGGCAAAAGTAGACGGGAAACTCTATGCAATTAATCGTCATGATGTCATATTTGGATGCAGGCAAGCAGGTCCAAGTGTTATTTCAGAAGTTAATGGAGTGATCACAGATAATGGCAGCTGCAAAGGATCTACTGACATTTTACTTGCACATTTCAAAGAGATCCTGGAAAATGAAGTGTTTAATCCAATATCAATCTTTGACAGCATATATTATCTCGAAGAGAAACTGCAGTTACAAAAACAGGACATACTTGAAATGCTGCACATCAGCAGAACACCATTTGAGAAAATAATTATCTCCAAAAATAATAACCCCCTCTCTGCAAAATCAATCGAGCAGTTACAGCTAATTGTAACCCAACTATCCCAGAGAAAGAACCTGATACCATCCCAGATATGTATCCCGTTGTATGTAATATCAAAAATCTCAAGATTGGATGATGAATCACACCAGTTGCAGTTGATATCGCAGATTCATTCAGACTTGGATGCAATGAGTGATGGTTCCTTTGCATGGACTACCCCTGAACAGATTGATTCCATGATAAAATACATTAGACAAGATGCAACACACGAGGAAAATAACAGAGAAGAATCAATTATAGCAATACCTACAAAGCTAGAAAATGTAGGAAATGAAATATCAAAAAAACCTGAATCAGAAAAAGAGAACAAAAATAAAAAGCATGAAGAGGTAGAACAACTATCATCAGCAAAGAGCAATCCAAAACAAAGTCAGGATAGTGACCTCCGCAAAAACAGCGATTCTAAATCTGAAAAGATAGATGGCGAAACCATGACAGTAAAAAAATCAATACCCAACATGATAATCATACCTGATGAGAAGACGGGCAAGCCTCAGATTCTGGTAAACAAGAGGACTGGTGGTGTATCAAAAATAGAGCCAACAGATAACAATTCCATAATAAAGACGTCTTCTGTAGGCACAAAATCACTCTATTCCATACCGCTTGATGTCACAAGACATCTGGACTTTGACAAATCTCAGATAAAACACAAGAACTTTGAGTCATCAGGGAAGATAATTGATGCACTAGGGATGTTTCCAAAGAATTCAAAACTGTCCGTATTCTGGAGTGTGGCACAATAGTTCCATGAACATATCAAAAAATGATAATCTGTCAGAACTTGACAGAGAGATAAAACACATTTTGTTCTACAAGAAAAAAATTCACAGAAATTCTACATGCAGCAAGATTATGAAGATGCTGTATCCGGATATACGATTTACCGTTTCACAAATAGCATCCAAGATAAGCAAGCCGCATCTTTACACAAAAAAGATTGTATTGCAGATGCATTCAGACGGATACCTGTTCCATGATGAGAGAGAGAAATACAACAGAGCATATTTTCTATCTGATACAGGACGATGGTTTGCAGTATGCATAAAGTTAGATTACATATCGTTTCAATCATTGTGTATCTTGTCCCAGACGTACTGCAAAGTCAAAAGAGATCCAAATAGTAAAGCAAGCTGTTACATGGTATCAAAGTTCAGAGATGCATTTGACAAGTCATTCGATGATGAAGATAGATCCTGTGCAAGTGCAGTGTATACGTCAAGAAACATTTCACAGTCAATTAGAATGCTGACTGACAGGAATTTATTGTATTGGGCAAACGAGGATTTTGTAAGGATAAACCCTGGAGTTTTTGATCATTTGCAAAAATATGACAATGACTTTGCATCTCTTGTATCATGGCAAAATGAAATGTTTGAAAAATGCAGGAAGGAACAATTCAAAGCAGTCATGAGCATCCCAGAAAAAAAGAGTCTGTTCTCGTTCATTGGCAAAATCAATAGAAATGAAAGGTCCATTCTGACTTCCTGAAATTTGGAAGTGATACTGGACCTTTTGATTTTCTGGGTTTTATTGTTATTACTCATTGTTTCTTGTGGAAACCGTAGAGTCTTTTCGCATCCTTTTGCTTGTATCCATGCTTGGCATTGCAGCAGCATTTGATGTAAAGTCAAGAAGAATTCCTGATGGAATATGGCTGGTTTTTGGCGGAATTGGTGCCGTATTATACGCCTGGGATTATGATGGAATAACCCCATACCATGTTATTACTGTATTCACATCTATCTTTGCAGGAATGATGCTATGGAGATGGAAGATTGCAGGGTTGGCTGACACGTTTGCTATTCTTGCAATGGCTGTAATTTTACCGGTTCATTACGAGTTTGTAATGATGCCAATTATGATTCTGGTAGCTGCATTTTTCCTAGTTATAATCTCTGTTACTTTGTATAATGTATTCCTGAATTTATCGGATATATTCAGATCAAGAAAGATGGACATGTTCTCTGAGTTTTCAGAATCAAAATACAAAAAGATATTTGCATTTGTGGCTGTTCACAGAAAAAGAAAATATGAAAAATTTGTCATTTCAACTGAGAATTCAATGAGCATAATACCCAATGTCAAATCATTTGTGTTTCTGTCGTCTAGAAATAGAGTGACAAGAGATAATCAATTACTGCAATCAAATGAAATGTATGTACAAAATGTTCCACCGTTAATAGTTTACATGTTTGGTGTTGGTTTGTTTTTGTTATTGCCTGAGATTCTCTCAATGATATTTTAAAAAATAATTGATGTTACTGTAATTACATCTGATCTTTGTTGTAATGTTATATTGAGAATGTACCGATTGTCTCAATTACTTTTGAATCATTTTCAAACATCATGACAGACATTCTATCCGTTACAGTTTCCTTTTTATTAAAATTCTTCATATCTTTTTGATTTCATTTGGGAAACTATTGGTCACTATCAAACATCCAAAAACCAAACGGACAACTTGATTTGGTAAGAAATTTTTTAGGAACAACAGACAAGTCAAAGATATCATGCTGTCAAGTAATTGTGCCCATTACAATTGACATCAAGCTTGCAATACAGTCAGCTTCCAATATTCTGGGACTGCCATCAAAGAACCCATACCACAACACAGTACGCTCCTTTGAGGTCTGGTGGGACGGCACAAAAAAGCAATTAAAGTTAGTTCTTGTATCACATTCACCAGAAGACCTGGAATCCTTCAAGACTGCATTCTCACAAATGTATCCCAATGCCACATATTCCAACCTGAAAACAATTGTACCTGAATGGTATGCAGTATCAAAATACTATAACATATTTGACGTGTCAACTCATCACGGTCATTACAGTACTCTGTTTGACAAGTCAAATTCACATGGTACTATCACCAGAATTGCAAACATGATACAACTAGCGAAATATGCATGGATTCAGTTTGTCTTTGCACCGTACAACTTTACACCCTATCTCAAATTACACCACAACCAGCTAAACCGCAGAATCAAGTTTGTCACAAGCAAAAAGTTTCGGGATTGGATTGACGAAATCAAAGACACAAAGCCGTACGAGAATCCAGAAAACGGAATGGACTTTTACAACAACTACAAGACAATGCAGTCAGACACATCACAAAAGATGCAAAAGTCGCATGTCATCATGAGTATACGAGGATTGATTTCCTCATCTGAAAAAAATAATAAAAATCTAGAATCAATTCCCTTTGATGACATAAAGTCAAACTATGAGCATCTAACTTCATACACATACGATCATTTGAAATTCTACAACAAAAATCCAAAAAGAGCAGGTTCTCCAATTACAATATCTGGAGCAAAGAGACATTTTGAGCGACAGTCACTGTTTGAATTACGGTTAATTCCTTCCGTAAAAAAGTCATTTGAGAATGCAATTAGCAACTACTTTAACACATCAAAACTGACGGGCAATTACAAAATTAGAAAACCATTGCCATTTCTTGTACTGAATAATGACGAGATGTCTATGTTTGTGCATCTTCCTGATGCAATTACTACAAAAAACTTGCAGACATCAAGGAATATCTCGTTGCCATCCAAAGTAACATCAAAGAAAGGATTCAATCTAGGATATTCTGAAGAGTCCAAAATCTTTAGTCAGTATGGTGAAATAGTACAATCATCTGATGAAGAATGTTCGGCGATATCACCAGAGGATTTTTCACGACATATCTACTGCGTAGGCGGGACTGGCTCTGGCAAGACTTCGCTAATCCGAGAAATTGCAAAACATCTTGAAGTATCAAATCTCAATGGAACATTCCCAAATGCCTTCATTTACTTGGATCCAAAAGGTGATGACTCTCTAAAGTTCATCCAGCAATGCAGTGAAAATTCAATTAATCATGGCAATGTGAATTTCCTGGATCCGATTGAGACTGATTTCTCAATTAATCCGTTGGAGCTGCCAAAATACAATCCATCAGAAAGACATGAGACAGTTTCACGCTACGTTGGATATTTCATGGAAATTCTAAAAGAATGGTACAACCAGCAGCAGAGCTTTGTTCAGATGGAGAGAATATTTCGCGTGTTGTTATTTTACATGTACCAGAATAATGATGCACCAACTTTTTTGGACATGTATGATATCATAATCAACATACAAGAGGAACAAGAAAAGTTTCTGCAGGTAATGTTCAAGGCCTTGGGGATGCCAGACTCTGAAGCAATGAAGCAAGCCCTGACATCAATTGCAACACTGCGTCCTGAATCATTTGTGCCTTTGCTAAACAGGGTAGAGCAGTTTGCAACTGATCCAATATTAAAAAAAGTATTTTGCGTAAGACACGGAACCGTAAAGTTTGAAGATTTGATAGAGCCAAACCAGTACACTATAGTCAGAATATCCTCACTGCACCTGGCTCACCACATACAGCCATTGGCAATTCAGGCATTTGTCATAAAATTATGGTTTACCATACAGGAAAGGGCATCACGAGTTGCAGAAAAAGATAGAAACTATGTCATACTAGCTTTGGATGAATTTCACATAGTCTCAGACCTGCATGTGTTACCGACGATTCTATCGCAAGCAAGATCATACCGTCTTGGCTTACTATTGGCACACCAGACAACGGCCCAAATTTCTGACTCTTTACTGGAAGAAATCACCGGAAACTGTGGGACACAGCTAGCTGGCAGAATATCTGGCAAGGACGCATCAAAACTTGCAAACATCTGGGATCCAAGATTCTCAAAGGAGATTCAGCAACAACTGGCATCCCAGGAGGACTATCGCTGGACAATAAAGATGCGTGCAGCTCCAGGTGAAGAGCAGCCAACGCCCTTGCAGTTTTGGCTTCATCACCCTCCAGCCATTAATGAAAATGAGCAATTCCTGGCTGATTTCATCTCTAATCAAAAGAGATTGTACGGGAATGGCAATATGGAAAGATCATTTGAAACAGATGACAATTCATCCATACTGCAACAAAAACAGATAGAAAAAAACAGATGGTTACGCTACATCACAGTTCCATTCCCTGAAAAGAAACAATGGCAAATCATGGTGGTTCTTTACAAGAAGAGTTCACTCCAGCTAACTGAAATTACAGAAAAAGTAAAGGCAGAAACTCGTGATGATGTTGTATCCATCCTAAAGAAAATGATAAAAAATGGAATTGTAGAAAAGGATGATTCAACTCGGAATGTAAAGTATTTTCTGTCCAAAAAGACAGTTGAGGATTATTTCACGATTGACTATGCCAAGATAGGGACAGCAGATGACATTCCAAGAGTGACACATAAAGTCATACAAAATTATCTGGATAAAGAAATTTTTATTTCGTTGGCATCTCAAGATATTGAGAAAGAAAAGTATCGGTCTGACCTGATTGGATACCATTATGATGGAGAAAAATCAATCAGCATAGAGATAGAATCTGCAAGTGAACTTGCAAGTCATCCCGAGCATGCCAGACTCAACATGGAAAAGTGGAGGGACATGGGATTTGACATGTGTCATTGCTGGTCTGAAAGCAAAAAACTATTGGAGATTTATGATTCCCAGGTAACTGACAAGAAAAATGTCAAGGCATTTCTAATTTAGAATACTTCATCTAATGGATTGTAACTGTTATCATTATCATCTTGCTTTTTCTGCACAATGGTTTTTGTTTCTAATTGTTTTTTGTCTGAAGTTTCTGGATTGATCTTTTGAATCTTCTCAATCTCATTTTTTGATAGCTTGTGATTTATTTTTCGTACACCAAATGTTGTGTTATTGATTAGCTCAACATACAGAAAACTATCTGAATTCACATTCATCTTTTTGACAATTTCAGATGGAATGCTAAAACACAACGAACCGCTGCCCTCACTCCATACATTTCTAATGAAACGATATGATGGCTCACTACTCATATCATGACATATTTCATTCACATTTAACCTCCTGACTGTCAGGATAATCCGGACTGTCCTGACTGTCCTGATCCTATTTTTGATGATTTAGTGTAAATTATGGGCTAATCAGGCACAAAAATCGGGCAAATTCCACTAAACCGTCCAACATCTAAAAAGTTCGCAATTATACTATAATCTAAATTCGGTGTTACGGTTTTTCCGTTTTTATGAGTCCAGGATATTGATTCTGAAGAATCATGGCTGCATGCAATTATGATTCACTCAGACAGTCTCAAACTGTTGTTCATGAAATGATTTTTGAAAATACATCGTAAATCCATATTAACCATACAATTATTCAGACATCATACAATGGCTCCACAAGCATACTCCAAGGTAGTAAAGGCAATCACATCAAAGAAACTAAAAGAACCGTTTACTCCGATTCAGGCAATCAAAATTTGCAGGCCAAAAAATCCAGGTACATTTAGAAAGATTTTCGCAGGATACAGACGAGGAAATCCAAACGGGCATGCGCCGTTGTTCATACAGCTAAAAGATGGAACCTACAAGGCAATAAGACCATTTAAGAAATAATTAACCAGCAGAACTGATCACTAATTGATGATCATTTGATGTTTTTGTAATTATCATCTGTGTTTAACAGTCCAATTCTCTTTATCAAATTCTGCATTTGATACAGATTACACATGGAGCATCAAAGACAATACAGTCAAAATCAAGAAAGTTCCAATAGGGGGGATCTTGGTAACCTAGATGACATTGCCTTGATGGCAGCATTTACGGTAACCCCAGTGTTTGTCGGAGAAGATCTAACCAATCTCTGTGTGGATGTAACTAGTACAGCCCCATAAACAAAACAATCTACCATTTTTTTTCTTTTTTTGTCAACTAAAAAAATTAGATTCTTTTAACAAAAATTATTTCCCCTGGAAACAGTGGCAAGACGTTACAGATCACCAATCAGTTATCATTTACGAGAAATCCCAATAAAACAGATCAAGGTATGGAAAGACGCACAGGCAAGAAAACTTGACAGAGTAGGAATTGCAGAGCTTGCACGGTCCATCAAAAACGAAGGACTTCAAAATCCACCTATGGTTCAAAAGGAATCAAAAGACTCGTACCTCTTGATGTCCGGCCAGAGAAGGCTTGCAGCCCTAAAAAGACTGAGGGCAAAAAAGATACCCGTACTGTTACTCACCCAGGGCACAAAATATGACTTGAAAGATGCAAAGGCTGCATCAGTAATTGAGAACCTTCATCGAAACAAGATGAGTGTCAAGGATGTGGCTGCAGCAAGCGTATTTCTGACAGAATCCGTAGGAAAAGGCAAGGCAGCACAATCCCTTGGAATCTCTCAGCAAACCCTCAGGAAATACCTCGGATTCGCAGCAGTGCCTGACAAGCTAAAGGAATACGTTCCAAGGAAAATGTCACGAGACGATGCAACAAAACTGTATCAAACCATTCCAAACATCTCAAAGACAGTACAAATTGCAGAGAGGATAACCCCACTTGATCAAAGACTTCGCAAGCAATATCTTCGCGTTCTTGCAAAAAGCCCAAACTCGTCTCACAACAAGCTGCTCAAAAAGGCAAAGTCAGGATTGCTGCAACAAAAAATCACAGTTGAGATAAACAAGAGCAATGCAAGAAAGCTGCAAAGACTTGCTGCAAAAAATGATTTGGAAGTGACAGATATGACAGAGAGGATAATGCATGACTATCTGAAGAGAAAATAATACTAATGAGAAAAATAAATTCCACTATTGTTGATGAGTGATTATTTTGTTATTGGAAGGGTGGGAATTTTGGAAATAATACTCTAGTGTGAAATTCTATTATTTTATCAAATGATGTGTGGTTTAGTTTGTAAATTTCTAAAGATTGTTAACGGTTTAGGATTATTTTTTGTAGGATAAGGCATATCGTGTATTATGATTCCAAAGCAGTAGTTTTGTGATGCTGGATCCTCCCCATAGATGCATCGTTTCAATAATTGTAAAAATTTCTGAAAGAAAAAGACAGTTAATTCACAATCCTAATGGGGATTACGCAATACAGAAACACTTCCTTTAATCTGAAATCATTCTGTTGAAAATCAATTTAAGCATCTGCATTCTTTTTATGAAAAATCCACATTAAACCCATATTCTTATTATTTGGTAATTGTTCTTTACCTCTTGTGGTAGAGAAACGAATCATGGTGTGCTTGGACGGTTCCAAAAATTCTATTCGTGCACTAAGAACTGCCATTTTATTTGCAAGGCAGTCTGATGCCACAATTGTTGGCGTTCATAGCAATGTATCCCAAGGTTCTCCTAGATCATTTTCCAATCCAAAGATAGCAGAGAAAAAATGGTCAGAGAAAACAAGAAAAATTATGCAGTTTGCCAAAGACAAATGTAAGATTAGGAGAGTAGAGTTTGAAGGAATTGTCATTGCAGGTTACAATGCGGGTAATGATCTGGCAAGTTTTGCGAATAATAAAAAGAACAGAATTGAACACATAGTTATTGGCTCTCAAGGAACTGGATTTCCAAAAGGAGGATTTTTCGGGAGTGTCTCCAACTTTGTTTTGCACAAAGCAAGGATGCCAGTTACAATTATAAAATAACACAGATTCAGAAAAAAAATGAAAATTGTTAGATGATTCCAATTTTAACAATCCAAATTAGCGACAAACTTGATTTTATAATTAAAATAATAAAAAACAGATATGACTACGTAACTTGCTTATCACATAGTGAATATACCTGAATATACAATTCCCACAATTATTCCAAAAACACTTCTCTAATACATAATTTCTAAAATTTCCTTATTGACCACAATTGAGGATATTTTCAATTATGTCATATTACTAAAACCAACAACGAAGGAAGAGCATAGATTGGATTCAAGAACTAAAAATGAAAATTCTAGCTATTAAATAATTACTACTAATTTTCTCCCCTTTCTTAATACCAATCCAATTCAATTTGAATCATTAAGCGACTGCCATAATTCGTTTTCATACCGACCAAACCTGGCCTGACTGCACGTCCTAGGAATCAATTCTTTGCAGTCAGGTCTTTTCATAATCTTAGATAGGATTATGAATAACCTACTTTGAAAAATACCAAAATATGACAAGAAAGTCTAATTAAGATTTTAGTAAAATAATTTAACAAATAATCAGAGATTGATTCATGGCAAGTTATACTGCACAAGTGAATACAATTCACAAAAAATTTAATGCTGCAGTTAAAAAAGCAAAAACCAAACAGGCATTAAACAAAGCATACAGTTCACACAAAAAAGAACATGAACGTATACTAAAAAAACATCTTCAAGAAGAAGTGGCAACTATCAAAAAAGCAAAAGCAAAATTGGAATAAATACAGCCATTGATTCTTTTTTTTAATAAATCCAACTCTTCTACAATATGCATAATTTACAACATAATTTTGTATAGGATTATGAAATTAAAGATGGAGTTTCTTTTGCACCGCCATCATGAGGATCATACCCACGCTTTTTGTGTATGGAACCAATAACTCCTTTGGTAAACTTGTCAAACTTTTCATCTTTCATAGAGTCAATTACTTCATCTACAGTTTTTTTCATGTCAATTTTTTTACATAAACGGTCTGCCTCAGAGCAGTATGACTCAATATATCTTTGAATGTAATCATATTCTTCTCCTTCTATTCCTATTTCCATTCTTCTTCGGCTTAATCTTTGCCTCCAGCTCTCACTCATTGAATTACTTTCTTCTTCTTTGATTATAAACCCTCTAACATTTTGATTCCTTATGATTATTTCATAATCTTACCTTGATGAAGGATAAGCTTGTATGGGATTATGAGAATGTACTTTAGCATGTTGTATGCAATGTGTACTTCCTGGTTATATCAAAGATAGACGTAGTTAGAGTATGCAAGCATTACAATCCACATACAAAATAAAAGAAGACGTAAAAAATGAGGATCTTCTCTCAATTGTCGCAGACAAATATTGCAGATTCATTCTTGAAGCCATTATGGATATGCCAAAATCAGTAATAGAGATAGCTAATGAAAAAAAGATTCCTCTCAGCACCGTATACAGAAGAATCCAGACTCTTCATGACAACAAACTGGTTCAGACATCTGGTACGATTACAGATGAAGGAAAGCGACTCTTTTTGTACAAAAGCAGGATCAAGGGGATCAAAAGTAAATTTGAAAGCGGTAAGATGGAAGTTGAGTTGATTCTCAATTAGTTCTTTTTTTAGTAATCCGCAGATGTTTTCATAATCCTATACAAGATTATTCTTCATCTTAGATAGGATTATGCTTATTTTTTAAATTAAATTAATTCCAAAAATTTTCCTTCATGACGTGCTGTTCCAACTTAGAGACAGTTACTGTTTTTCCACAGGTTTTACATTGAAATGGTTCGGATTCATTTTCAGGCATTGTTATTGTGAGATTAGTAATTGCCATCAATATTGGATGGAATTATGGAAAAAAATCTATTTTTGCTTTTATCCTATTGAGATGTATAATTCCATGAGAATCAAATGCGCGAAATGCTCACACATCCAAGAAATAACAATAGATAAGATACTCTTTGATGATGAGGACGAGAAAATGTTTGTCAGTTATCTGGAAACAGAGATGACAAAATCTGAAGATATAGCAGAATAAAAATAATATTTTTTGCTTTTATGAAAAAATTCCGTCATCATTTGATGGAGTCACCTGGAGAATCTTGCAACGTTTCAGAGAACACCCATTGCGGGAAAGTAATTGCTGATGAATATGCAGGAGAATTAATCTGTCAAAAGTGTGGCGTTGTGTTGGAAGAAAAGATTTCGTCATTTTACAAGAGATAGTGCAGTGGAATTATAATTTCTGCCTTTTTAACAAAACAGTCATTTCGTTTTGTGAACTCTGGATTTTTTCTTATCTTGCTGCTAACTATTGGAACATTTCTCATGCCAATCAACATCCAAAACTCGTATGGCGATTCCGTGCTGTTGTATACAGTTCATCAGGTAGCTGGGAGTGCTGATGTAAATACAGATACCCTGAGAAAAGATAGGTGTTTTGTACACGTTCAGATTGATGTGTATTCAGCACATCACGGTGCATTTCACAGAAACAACCCCGACAAGACATTTTATCCAGGTGATGTATTTGATTATACCACTACAACCTGGAAGGACGGATGCGGTTCCTTTTGGCAGCCATGTCCCATACAATCCACATCAAACAATACTGTTCCAAACGGTCCAGACTGCATCAAGGGAGTCACATATGGCAGCGCGTCAGATTCTGGGACTGGAGTGATAACACCAGACTATGCTGCAGGCTCTGTGTCCCTGTCAAAAAAGGCAATAGCAGAGCAGTATGTGTGCCATAAAACAGATTCCGGATGGAGCTGCAGCTGGAATACCGTATCTGCAAGCGCAACGCAGGCAGTGCCAATGAGGCTGCCAAACATGACAGTGGACATGTGGACAGTTGGAGAAGAGTTTACTGAAAGTGCAGGATACACATCAAGGAATCTTGATGAATCCTATTACGCATGGGATGCAATCAACGTGGTTCATAATCCGATATACCTGTTCAAAAATGACAGGGTTGGAACCGTCTTTGTGGAATATGAAAAGATTCATGATCCTCTAGTGTTGGAAGACGAATTCTTTTGTGATGCGGCATTTTGTATCAATACCATGGATGTATCAGGATTTCTTCCATGGACTGAAACATTTGATTACGGTGGCGGCAACACCGTGTTTAATGCGACTTCACTTGATGACATTGGAGAACATGAGATAAGATACATTGCAAGATTGTACAACATTGTTCCGCAGATTGACGAGTTTACCAATGCAATTGATGAGCTGGTAGTAGAGTATGAGCCAATCTATGAAAGTTACGTGTATCCCGTATTGCGAGATGACGAAAAGGTTGCCTTTGATGACAGGATAGGATATGCATTGCATTACTTTGGAAACAAAAGCACTGATGCAAACCCTGATGATACCATTGGCATCCATGAGGACAGACGTTCCAAGATTAACGATTACTTCTACTCTACTTGGGGTGCAGACCCCTGGGAGTTTGACTTTATTGACGGAACCATACCTATTGCAACAGATTACTCTGAAGACATTCAGCTAACATGGGATGAGGCAGATCATGTTGGAATAATAACAAATGAGATTCCTGTTGGAAAGTCAGTCAAGATAGAAGACGAGTTGATACCAACTGAATTTCCTGAAATCATTCCCTATGAGGTTGGAGAACACGGTACTGCCAATTTCCTAAAGGCAGGGTACGGCAAGGTGAAATTCAACTATGACGGTTTGCTTGATGTTGTCTTGGATTCAGTACTAAAGATTCCAAGATACGAGAATGCAACGGTGTACAACACTTTGGAGTCTGCAAATTTTGCAGGACACGATGTATCGTTTCTTACATTTGATGAATACATGTATCCGGAATCATTCTTCCATAATACCGTAAACGTGTTGGCAGTTGATTCAGACGGCATGCAGGACGATTCGATAAACCTTTCGATAACCATAACTCCGAGAGAGGAGATTTCAGGTACCGCATATCTTGACCAGTACGTGCATGACAAGGTAGTCTATGACACTGATGATGACGGGTTTGCGCAAATAATAACAGGACTTGACATGGAGGGAAACGACATTGTAATCGTAAATGGCCATGACATCTATCCTCTTGATAATCTCACAATAGAAGGAATTGGAAGCATATCCCTCGAAAAGACCAGGCGTGTGCTATCATCATTTACCCAGTATGACACTACAGTTGATCAAGTCTTTGATCCAAACGAAGTAACTGACATTTCAAACAAGTATCTGCTGGATACTGAAGACGGCATACTGCCGATTCCTTTGACTACCGGACTTGATGCCTTGTCGCCATTTACAGTATCAATTACTGCTGATAATGGTTTCATAGAATTCACAAACGAGTTTGATCATATCTGGTACGACTTTTCAATTGATTACAACTATCAGCTAAACATGAATGATGATAACGTTTTGAACATTAAGCGAGACCCGGGAAACATGAAGGTGTTAAAATATTTCTATGATGAGAACTTTGGTGTACTAGAATCACTATTCATTAATGATGTACCATATGATGATGAGAAACTACCTGAATGCTTTGGGATAAAGTCAAGTGGTGCATGCTACATCTCAGTACCTGACGAACACCAGTTATCCGAACTAAATATCATCGGAGTTAACATGTGGGGTGGAGAATCCACGATAACATTATCAGAAATCACACTAGAACAACTAAACCCTGTTACACCGGATCCGATTCATTATATTTTTGAAGGTGTCATCTATGAATGGGTTATCATAATTCTTGCCATGACATTTGCAGCATTTATGATCCTCCGAATTGTCAAAAAATATAGCTCAGACAGATAAACCTGAAAACTGGCAAAACTTATCAATGCCTTTTGATTTGTTGTATACATATCATTTTGATGATCCAAGATAAAGACAGACTTGTTCAGGAATTCAGAACTATCTTAGATATGGATAACTATGATCATAATGAGATAAATGAAAAACTTGCTGAAATTATAAAAGATGTAAGAAAGTTACATCCTGCTGGCAGAGATGATTGATCTGTCATATATAATGAATCTATGAACTTGTGACTTACTGTGGGCGTGAGTATATTTCAATAGTGATACTTTTAGTCGTGAAACACATATTGTAATTATGGTGAAAAAATACCCCAAAGACGAGATAATAAACGACTTTGTAGGCGTAATTGGACAGATTGGCAAAAAGCCTTCTGATGAGATAGAACTCAAACTGCAAAAGATAGTTAGTAAAGTCAGACCCCATATTCACTAGGTTATCTGATTACTGTCATCCTCATTTGTAACGCCCCATAGTTTCTACCTTTTAAGATAATCAGCATTATGATGTATCTGTGAAAACAATCAAATTACAACATAGAACATATCTTGGAGCAGACCGAACAACAAAATATCTTCAGCACAGAATTAACATACCTGATGAGATTATCAAAAAACTGGATTGGACTAAAGAAAATCAAATTATTTTAAACGTAAATGACAAAAAGAAAACTCTAACATTGGAACTTAAGACCGACAACGCTTGACGATAACATTTGGAGAATGATTACACTTTTGTTGTCTCGGTGACAGCTCCAACTGGATTGATTTTGATGTGATGGTATTTAGTTCACACTGATGATTCATCAGTTTACCTTTTATGCAAATTGTATACAGTTTATCCGTACATAGACGATGAAATCATAGTTTGTCTGTTAACTGACCAGACAGTTTACGTCCCATACCGGGTTGGGCAACTTTGACCCAACTCTTATCTTAAGTGTTGTTTGAGTTTCATACCATTCCAATTATGATTCGGATGAACAAATTATTCATGAATGTTATATACAAATTTTGTAAAGTTACATCATACCATGAATCAAGATAACAATTCAAACAATTGGGAAGAAGT
>Ga0224508_10000762_pt1 | contig 30361 bp, 29 predicted proteins | sample SF_Jan12_sed_USG_4_FD_170157 | JGI IMG/M metagenome (GOLD analysis project Ga0224508, IMG submission 170157) | Sediment microbial communities from San Francisco Bay, California, United States - SF_Jan12_sed_USGS_21 | ecosystem: Environmental > Aquatic > Marine > Sediment | place: USA...
GAAGTCGACTCGGCGATCTGGGCCTTGATCTGAGTGATCCGGTCCTGGATATCGTCGGCTGAACCCGCACCATCAACGATGGTGGTGTTTTCCTTGGTGATGGAAACTTTCTTGGCCGAACCGAGATCTTCCATGGTTGTTTTTTCGAGACTCAGGCCGACTTCTTCGGAAATGACCTGACCACCGGTCAGTACCGCGATGTCCTGCAGCATGGCCTTGCGACGATCGCCGAAACCAGGTGCCTTGACCGCACAAACCTTGACGATTCCGCGCATGCTGTTGACCACCAGGGTCGCCAGCGCTTCGCCTTCGATGTCTTCGGCGATGATCAGCAACGGCTTGCTTGCCTTGGCAACAGATTCGAGGATCGGCAGCAGTTCACGGATGTTGGAGATTTTCTTGTCGAACAGCAGAATCATCGGCTCTTCGAGCTCGGCTGACATGGTGGACTGCTCGTTGACAAAGTATGGCGACAGGTAACCACGGTCGAACTGCATGCCTTCGACCACGTCGAGTTCGTTATCGAAAGAAGAACCTTCCTCAACGGTGATAACGCCTTCCTTGCCAACCTTTTCCATCGCTTCGGCGATGATGTTACCGACGCTATCGTCGGCATTGGCCGAAATGGTGCCAACCTGGGCAATCGCGGTGGTGTCTTCACAGGGGGTGGAAATGGTTTGCAGATGCTCTACCGCTGCAGCCGCAGCCTTGTCGATGCCACGCTTGAGATCCATCGGATTCATGCCCGCGGCAACCGCTTTCATGCCTTCACGCACGATCGCCTGCGCCAGTACGGTCGCAGTGGTGGTGCCGTCGCCGGCCACGTCGGAAGTCTGCGAAGAAACTTCCTTAACCATTTGTGCACCCATGTTCTCGAACTTGTCTTCGAGCTCAATTTCCTTGGCCACCGATACACCGTCTTTAGTCATCGTCGGCGCGCCAAAGCTCTTGTCCAGAACCACGTTACGGCCCTTGGGACCGAGGGTAACCTTGACGGCATTCGCCAGGATATTTACACCTTTGACCATACGCGTACGCGCATCGTCACCAAATAATACTTCTTTTGCACTCATTTGAGTTTAACCTCTCGATATTCCGATTTATTCAACAACGGCGATGATGTCATCTTCGCGCATGATCAACAGCTCTTCGGCGTCGACCTTGATTTCGGTGCCGGAATACTTTCCAAAGTAGACCGTGTCACCGACCTTGACTTCCAGGGCACGTGTATCACCGGAGTCGGTGACTTTGCCGCTACCGACCGCGAGGATTTCACCCATGCTAGGTTTTTCAGTTGCAGAATCGGGAATTACGATGCCACCAGCCGTGGTCCGCTCTTCCTCCTTACGCCTGACGATTACTCGATCATGCAAGGGACGAATGTTCATTATTGCTACGCTCCGTAGTTATCGTTAAATTTCTGCCACCCCTGGGGATGACCCAATCTTTGTAAGCCGCGAGTTAGCACTCAGCGTTAGAGAGTGCTAATAATATTCAGCCGCTTTTTGTAGTCAAGCGAAATGGGGGGAATTTTGGGAGTTTCAAGCAAGATCGACGGAAAAAGTGCGGAATATTCCCGTTTTTACCGAAATTACTCGTCGCGGTGGTATTTAACGCCGTCGATAACGTTGCTGTCGCGTTGCTGGTGCGTATGTACGGTGACCGATGCCGAGGTGACCATGCGTGCCGCCGCCGCGCTAACAAGCCAGATTCGCGTCGGTGGAAACAGCAGGAAAAAGCCGACAGCGTCGGTGAAAAATCCTGGCGTCAACAGCAGCGCACCAGCCACCACCAGGCCCATGCCCTCCAGGATTTCCCGCGCCGGCAACTCGTTATGCGCCAGCTTCTGCTGCGCCCGGTTCAAGGTGGATAAACCCTGATGTTTCAATAACGCAACGCCGATTACGGCGGTCAACACGACCAGGAATATGGTCCAGCCGGCGCCAATCAGGCCGCCTACCTGGATCAACAGGTAGATCTCCAGAATCGGTATTGCCAGGAAAAGAAATGCAATCAGCGGAAACATGGAACTAACAAATATTTAACATAAATTGGACTAAAATCAGGGCTATTACTTCAGTAATAATGATATTCGCCCTATATGTGGTTAGCATATCACTTTATCAATCACGCTCCTGGAATATCTTATGTCGGATCACTACCTGGTGATAACTTCATGGCCCGATCTCGAAGGAGCGCGGCGGCAGGCCGAAGACTGGCTGCAAAAAAAATTCGCTGCGAGCGTAAACATTTTGCCGCAGATGGAGTCTATTTATCACTGGAAAGGCGAAATAAGGCATGGGCTGGAACACAAGATATTCATCAAGACCAGCGCTTCCCGGGTGGCGGCATTACAGCACGATATCAGGGCCGCTCATCCCTACGCCGTAGCCGAGATACTGCAATTTAAGATAGACTCTGGCGACCCCGATTACCTCGACTGGATAACGCAATCAACGCAATGACGATTTTCAGACACATCACCGCACTGCTGCTGGCTTTTCTGCTCGCCGGCAGCCCGGCGCTGCAGGCCCAGGAAGAAGAACTGCTGCCGCCCGAGGAAGCGTTTGCCCTGAGCGCCCGTATGGATGGCAATACGCTGATCGCCGAGTACAGGATCGCACCCGGATACTACATGTATCGCGAGCGCTTCGAATTCCTGGTCGAGTCCAGCGACACGCCGGCGCGCTTCGATGTCGCCATGATGCCGACCGGCAAAATCAAGAATGACGAGTTCTTCGGCGAGATGGAAACCTACCGTGACAGCGTCACCATCCAGCTGCCGTTGCAATACGAGGGCGCCACCGCATCGCGTCTGCAGGTCAAGATGGTCAGCCAGGGCTGCGCCGATATCGGCGTCTGTTATCCGCCGCTGAAGCAGGCGCTGGCGGTCGATGTCGCCTCCAACGCACAGATCATGCCCACCGCCTGGGTTGCCGCAAGCTCGCCGGCAGACGAGCAGAGCAGCGACGTCGCCGCGCTGCAGGCACTGCTGGACCAGGTATCGGATAATCTGCAAGACAAGCAGCAATCGCAGAATCAGACCAATGGCGGTGACGTCGATCCGCTGGCCGCGCTGCAGGCACTGGGCGAAGACATCGGGCTCGACGACGAGGACGAAATCCTGCACCCGGACCAGGCATTTATCCTGTCCGCGCGTCTCGATGCCAACAACGTTATCCAGACCAATATCCTGATGGCCGACAACATTTACATGTATCTCGACAAGGTCAAGATTGCGATGGTCGATGGCAAGGGCCATACGCTGGGCGCTATTTCACTGCCTAAAGGCAAGAAGAAGGTCGATGAATTTCTCGGGCCCACCGAGGTGATCTACGACCAGGTCAATGTTTCAATCCCGATTATTACCGAGGATGGCGCCAGCGCTCAATTCGCGCTCTCTTACCAATACCAGGGCTGTGTCGAAAATCGGATTTGCTATCCGCCGATAACAAAATACCTCTCGGTCGACGCCGGGCAGGGTCTGATCCAGGTGGTCAACGATCTCGGCGACGCGGGCGACGTACCCATGGCCGCGGTCGGCGCTCAGCCTGGCGATGCAACGACCGCCGTGTCGGAACAGGATCAGTTTGCGAATTTACTGAAGGATGAAAGCCTGCTGCTGGTTGTGAGCCTGTTTTTCCTCGCCGGCATCGGGCTCACCTTTACCCCCTGTGTATTCCCGATGATACCTATCCTGTCCAGCATTATTGCCGGCCAGGGAGAAACCATCACCACCGGCAAAGCCTTCCTGCTGTCGCTGATTTACGTTCTGGCGATGGCGGTTACCTACGCCACGGCAGGGGCGATCGTCGGTTATTACGGCGCCGAGTTCAATATCCAGATCTGGTTCCAGGACCCGATCATCCTGAGCGGTTTTGCCGCCGTATTCGTGCTGCTGTCGCTATCGATGTTCGGTTTTTACGAATTGCAGATGCCGAACGCGATCCAGTCGCGCCTGACCGCCATCAGCAACAGCCAGCAGGGCGGCACGCTGATCGGCGTCGGCCTGATGGGCTTCTTTTCGGCAATCATCGTCGGTCCCTGCATCACCGCGCCGCTGGTCGGTGCGCTGATCTTCATCTCGCAAACCCAGGACTGGCTGCTCGGCGGCCTGGCGCTGTTCGCGCTCGGCCTCGGCATGGGCGTGCCGCTGCTGCTGATCGGCACTTCAGCGGGCAAGCTGCTGCCGCGCGCCGGCGGCTGGATGGACAGCGTCAAGGCCGTGTTCGGCGTGGTCCTGCTCGGGGTCGCGATCTGGCTGCTGGAACGGATACTGCCGGTCGGCATAACCATGGCGCTGATCGCGGCGCTACTGATCGCCTCGGCGATTTACATGGGTGCGCTCGATTCGCTCGGCGAGGCGGCTTCGGGCTGGCGGCGCTTATCCAAGTCGCTGGGCCTGCTGATCCTGGTTTACGGTGTCGCCTACCTGATCGGCGCGGCCGCGGGCAGCAACGATTTGATTCAGCCGTTACGCGGACTCAGCGCCTCGTCGGGCGGCGCCGGGCAAAGCCAGCAGCACCTGACCTTTCGCCAGGTCAAGGGCCGCGACGGATTACAACTGGCGCTGAACGATTCGGTGCGGCAAAACCGCGAAACCATGCTCGACTTTTACGCCGACTGGTGTATCTCCTGCAAGGAAATGGAAAAATACGCTTTCACCCATCCGCAGGTGCTGGCCGCGCTCGAAAAAGTGACCGCGCTGCAGGCCGACGTCACCGACAACGACAGCATCGATACCGAGCTGATGACCTCGTTGGGAATTTACGGCCCGCCGGCGATTCTTTTCTTCGATACCGAGGGTCGCGAAATCCGCAATCGCCGTGTCGTCGGTGAAATGTCCGGAGAACAGTTCGCGGCACACATCAAAGCCACCTTCCGGTGAATCGAAACCAGCTGATACTGGCCGCCGTGGCGCTGGTTTCGGCGCTGGGCGGCTTTCTTCTGTACGAGTATCTGCAGCCCGCGAGCGCCAGGGCCCCGGCGGTCTCGAGCCAGAAGCCGCTCGAGCTACAGGCAGTTCCGCTGACCGACCTCGAGGGTCGGCAGACGGTTTTCGACGACTGGAAAGGCGACTTCCTGGTGGTCAACTTCTGGGCGCCATGGTGTGCTCCCTGCCGGCGTGAAATTCCGAGCCTGATCCAGATTCATAACGAGTATGCCGAACGCGGCGTGCGCGTAATGGGTATCGCCTTCGACAATAAGCCACAGGTGCAGGAATTCGCCATCGAGTACGGCATTAACTACCCGCTTTTCCTGTCCGACAACCGTACCGCGATGTACAGCGCGGTGCTGGGGAATCCCAGCGGCAGTCTGCCCTACACAGCGCTTCTCGACCGCAATCTGCAAATAATTTACCAGCATAATGGCGAGGTATCGCTGCAAACGCTGCGCGCGCAGCTGGAAAAAGTCCTGTAAGTCTTTGACAAAGCGGAATTTGTAAAAAATTTGTCGACAACTTCGCCAAACTGGCCGATATCTGACTAAAACTGGACTCTATTTTGCCGATATGTGAAAATCCGCGAATATTTACACCACGGTAGATACTAATCGATAATGGCTAATATTCTGGTCATCCACGGCCCCAATCTGAACCTGTTGGGCAGCCGCGAACCCGAGGTTTACGGCGCCGACACGCTGGACGCCATCAACCAGAATCTGAGCCAGATGGCGCAGCAAAACGGCGTCAACCTGCAGACCTTTCAGTCCAACAACGAGGGTGAAATCGTCAGCTGCATACAGCAGGCGGCAAGCAATCAGGTCGACTTCATCATTATCAATCCCGCGGCTTACACCCATACCAGCGTCGCCATCCGCGACGCATTCCTGGCGACCCGCATTCCGTTCATCGAGACCCATTTGTCCAACGTCTATGCGCGCGAAGAATTCAGAATGCATTCCTATCTTTCCGACATTGCGCTCGGCGTCGTCAGCGGTTTTGGCAAAACCAGCTATCTGCTGGCGCTCGAAGCAGCCGTCATTCATTGCAAACAATCCGTAAAACAGAGAACCGAATAGTATGGATATCCGCAAGATCAAAAAACTCATCGAACTGCTCGAGGAATCGGGCATCGCCGAAATCGAAATCAAGGAAGGCGAAGAGTCGGTAAGAATCAGCCGTCAGGCGTCGGCATTCGTGCAAGCCGTCGCGCCTGCCGCAACCCAACTTGCCGCGCCCGCGGCGCCGGCTGCCGCTGTAGCGCCAGCACCCGCGGCGGAAGCGCCCCCGGCCGAAACCGGGCATCAGGTCAAATCGCCGATGGTCGGCACTTTCTATGCCGCGGCTTCGCCGACCTCGGGACCTTTCGTGAGCCAGGGTCAGCAGGTCAATGCCGGCGATACCCTGTGCATTATCGAAGCGATGAAAATGATGAACCAGATCGAAGCCGACAAGTCCGGCACGGTGCGCTCCATCCTGGTCGAAAACGGCAGCCCGGTCGAATTCGACCAGGTGCTGTTTATCATCGAGTAGGTTCGGGAGACCAGCATGCTCGAAAAAATTCTGATCGCCAACCGGGGCGAAATCGCATTGAGGATTCTGCGCGCCTGCCGCGAAATGGACATCAAGACGGTCGCGGTCCATTCCACCGCGGACCGTGATCTGAAGCACGTGAGGCTAGCCGACGAATCCGTTTGTGTCGGGCCGGCATCCTCGCTGGAAAGTTATCTCAATATCCCAGCAATCATCTGTGCCGCCGAACTGACAAACGCCGACGGCATTCACCCCGGTTACGGCTTTCTGTCCGAAAACGCCGAGTTTGCCGAACAGGTGGAATCGAGCGGCTTCAAATTTATCGGTCCGAGCGCGGCGTCGATTCGCACCATGGGCGACAAGGTGGCGGCCATCAAGGCGATGAAAGCCGCCGGCGTGCCGACGGTGCCGGGTTCGGATGGCCCGCTTGACGACGACAAGGACCGGAATATCGGACTCGGTCGCAAAATCGGCTATCCGGTAATCATCAAGGCTGCCGGCGGTGGCGGCGGTCGCGGCATGCGCGTGGTGCACGCCGAAGGCAGCCTGCTGAACTCGATCCAGTTAACCAAGTCCGAAGCGGCGGCGGCGTTTAACAACGACACCGTCTACATGGAAAAATTCCTCGGCGCCCCGCGCCATATTGAAATCCAGATAATGTCCGATTCCCACGGCAACGCCATACACCTGGGCGAACGCGATTGCTCGATGCAGCGCCGCCACCAGAAGGTAGTGGAAGAAGCTCCGGCCCCTGGCATCAGTGCCGAACAGCGCGCGGAAATCGGATCTCGTTGCGCCGAGGCCTGCGTCAGAATGGGATACGAGGGTGCCGGCACCTTCGAGTTTCTTTACGAAAACGGCGAGTTCTACTTCATCGAGATGAATACACGGGTCCAGGTTGAACACCCGGTGACCGAAATGATTACCTGGGTTGATATCATCAAGGAACAGATTTCGGTCGCTTCGGGCAACCCGTTGCGTTACAGGCAGGAAGACATACAGATTCAGGGGCACGCAATCGAATGTCGCATCAATGCCGAGGATTCGAGAACCTTCCTGCCGTCGCCGGGCAAGATCACCCTTTACCATGCGCCCGGTGGACCTGGCGTGCGTATGGACTCGCATATCTACAATGGCTACACGGTTCCGCCATACTACGATTCGATGATCGGCAAGTTGATTACCTATGGCAGTTCGCGCGAATCGGCGATCGCTCGCATGAATGGCGCATTGTCCGAAATTGTCATCGAAGGCATCAAGACCAATATTGATCTGCAAAAGGACATTATCAGCGACGGTAATTTCGCCGCCGGTGGCACCGACATTCACTACCTCGAGAAAAAACTCGGCATCGATTAGCCGGCAGGTTGCACCAGGGCGGCGCTATAATCAGAGTGATAATACCGGTCCAGAGAGGAATAGCGTTTATCAATCATGCTTTACCGATCAAATAATTGGCAGCTCGGCGAATTGCTCGACGCATCCCCGCGCCTCGCTCATGCGAGCCAGCGCCTGCGCACATCCAGAATCGCCGCCGGCGATTATATCTTTAAATATTTACCTGCCAACCCTGGTCGATGACCTGGTGGCAATTCAGCCTGAATTGCCAGGCCTCCGAACTCGAGCAAATTGAGAAACTGATGCAGGATCTCGGCGCGCTCAGCCTTTCGCTCGCCGATGCCGGCGACGAACCGATCTACGAACCGCTGCCCGGCACCGCGCCGGTGTGGCGGCAATCGATTGTTACCGCAACCTTCGACGCTGCAATCTCCGCCGAAGCCCTGTACCAGCAAATCAGCTCGGCGCTGCCGGGCCACCTGGTCAGCAGCTTGCGCCAGCACAGCCTGCAGGAACAGGATTGGGAACAGGCTTACAGGCAGCATTTTCATCCCATCCAGTGCGCTCCCGATCTGTGGATCGTGCCGAGCTGGTCGGATCCTCCCGAGCCGGATTCGACTATCATCAAGCTCGATCCCGGACTCGCTTTCGGCACCGGCAGCCACCCCACTACCGCCCTGTGCCTGGGCTGGCTGGCGGCCAATGGTGCCGAAGGCATGCGGGTGATCGACTACGGCTGCGGCTCCGGCATCCTCTCGATTGCGGCGCTCAAGCTGGGCGCGGTGCGGGTAAGCGCGGTCGATATCGATGAGCAGGCGCTCAGCGCCAGCGAAGCCAACCTGCGGGTGAACGGCATCGACGGCGACCGAGTCTCGCTTGCCTTGCCCGAAGACATGGAACGCGATGCGGCTGATTTGCTGATGGCCAATATCCTCGCCGGCCCACTGCTGGAACTCGCCACCCGATTTGCCGGCCTGGTGCGACCAGGAGGAACTATTTTGCTCTCGGGCATACTCAAATCCCAGCTCGAGGATATACAATTGGCCTACCGGCCCTGCTTCAGACTCGATCCGCCACAAAGCCGTGAAGACTGGGTCTGTATCAGCGGTCAACGAATCTAAGCGGGACAAATGTACAAAAGCACTCATCTCGGCGAAATCATGGAAACCACCTGCAATCAGTGCAGCTCCCGCTTTCGCCTCACCGAAAAACAGCTGAAGCAGGCCTACGGCAAGGTTCGCTGCGGCGAGTGCGGCTGTGTTTTCAATGCACTGCAAGGTTTGAAGAATTACGAAGGCGAACTGCCGGCGGATTATTACGAACAACTCGAAGATGATCTTGCGCTGGACAAGACCCTGCCGATATCGGACTTTGAAAACCACATCGAGTCCGATCCGTCGCACGAACTCAGCCTGCATGAAGCGATGTATGGCTCGGAGCGCCGCCCGTTTTTTTCACTAGGCCCTCTGGGCTGGTTTATCGGCATTATTCTGCTGGCCGCGGTCGGCGTCGCGCAGGCGATTTATTACCAGCGCTATCAGTTAATCGAAGATCCGCGCTACCAGCAACAGGTCATCAACCTGTGCGAACTGCTGCCCTGCGCCGAGACCGCGTTCGCCAGCACCGAGCAGCTGAAATTGCTGGAGCGTAACGTGTTCACGCATCCCGTCGCCAGCGACGCCCTGATGGTGACCGGATCATTCACCAACAAGGCGCCATTTGCGCAGAAACTGCCCGATATGCTGATCAGCCTGTTCGACGTGCAGGGGAAACTGATCGCCAATCGGATGTTTACCTCGGCGGAGTACCGACTGGACGACAACAACAAGGGTGTTATCAAACCCCAGGCGATTGTCCAGTTCCGCCTCGAAATCATCGACCCCGGCACCGATGCCCTGACCTACGAATTCGAGTTCTTTTAGGAATAAGAAAGCCTGATACTGGCATCGAATTTTAATGCTATCCGAGACACCCTCGACGGAGTATATTGCATCGCTGGCGGGTAGCGACCCACAGCTTCAATCAGGGATTGAATCCAGACCAGTCTATGAATCTCCAGTATCAACTAAACCGCTTTATGCCGTTTCTGCGCTGGGGCAGAAACATGTCGCGCGACACGGCCAAAGCCGATGTCATCGCCGGACTCACCGGCGCCGCGATCGTGCTGCCGCAGGGCGTCGCTTTCGCGGCAATCGCCGGCATGCCGCCGGAGTACGGACTCTATACCAGCATGGTGCCGGCGGTCATCGCGGCCCTGTTCGGTTCTTCCTGGCACCTGGTTTCGGGACCGACCACCGCGGCCTCGGTCATCATGTTCGCATCGCTGAGCGGAATCGCCAACCCGGGTAGCGCGCAGTATATATCGCTCGCGATTACGCTGGCTTTCATGGTTGGCGTGCTGCAACTCGTCATGGGCATGGTGCGGCTCGGCGCTTTGGTCAATTTCATCTCACACTCGGTGGTAGTTGGTTTTACCGCCGGCGCGGCATGCCTGATCGCCGCCAAACAGGCGAGCAGTTTTTTCGGCATTGCCATTCCGGCGGGTAGCCACCTGGTCGAATCGGTCCAGTTCCTGTGGCTGTTCCGCGAGTATCTGCACCCACTGGTCAGCGTTGTCGCGATCATTACCCTGCTGACCGGCATCCTCACGCATCGTCGCTTCGGCGGCATGAGCATGATCGCCGCGCTGATTGCCGGTAGCGCAGCGGCCGCGCTGTTCAACTTCGTCTTCGGCGAACAGACCTCGGGTATAAAGATGGTAGGCGCTTTACCGCAAAACTTGCCGCCGCTGTCGATGCCGGACTTTTCGCTCGAAACCTTACGCCAGCTGTCACCACTGGCGCTGGCGATGACGCTGTTCGCGCTCACCGAGGCGGTATCGATCTCGCGCTCGATCTCGCTCAAATCCGGGCAGGCGATCGACGGTAACCAGGAATTCATCGGCCAGGGCCTGTCGAATATCTTCGGCAGCTTCTTTTCCTCCTACGTGGCTACCGGTTCCTTCAACCGCAGCGGCGCCAACTACGACGCCGGCGCGCGTACGCCGCTGGCGGCGGCGCTGGCGGGTGTCCTGCTGGTTGCGCTGGTGCTTCTGGTGGCGCCGCTGACTTCCTACCTGCCGAAGGCGGCGGTAGCCGGCCTGCTGTTTCTGGTAGCCTGGCGCCTGATCAATTTCAGCCAGATACGGAAAATACTGGGCGCTGATAGCAATGAAGCGATAATTCTCGCTATCGTCTTCTTCGGCACCGTGTTCTTCTCCATCGAATTCGCGATCCTCGCCGGCGTCATCCTGTCGTTGATGATTTTTCTGCGCAAAACTTCACGGCCGAGGCTGTCGCCGCGGGTACCCGACCCTGAATCGAAAACCCGAAAATTCATTTACGGCAAGTTTCTGCCCGAATGCCCGCAGCTCAAGATACTGCGCCTCGATGACTCGCTCTACTTTGGCTCGGTCGCGCATGTCGGCGAGCTATTACGCCGTTACCGCGAACACTACCCCGAACAAAAGCACCTGTTTTTACTGACCAAGGGCATCAGCCAGCTCGACGTCGCCGGCGCCGAATTACTGGTCTCCGAGGCCAGGGACAGGCGTAAGATGGGCGGTGATCTTTACATGTACCGGCTGCGGGACACCGCAACCCGGGTCTTTGACCGCGGCGGTTACGCCGACGAGATCGGCGAGGCCAACATTTTCGAAGGCAAGCTCGACGCGATTTCGTCAATCTTCGGTCGCCTCGACAAGGATATTTGCGCGACCTGCGATAATCGGATCTTTCTCGAATGCCAGACGATCGATAAAATGGAGCCCGAATCCGAAGATTGAAACCGATGTCTTTTACCATAGGACCTTATCAATTCGAAAATCGCGTGGTACTGGCCCCCATGGCCGGCGTTACCGATCGCCCGTTCCGCCAGCTATGCCGCAGGCTTGGCGCCGGCATGACCGTGTCGGAAATGATTAGCAGCCGCCCTGACCTGCGCCACAGCCGTAAAACCCGCCTGCGCATGGATCATAGCGGCGAACCGGGACCAATCATCGTGCAGATTGCCGGCGGCATTCCCGAGATGATGGCTTCGGCCGCGGCCTACAACGTTTCGCAGGGCGCGCAAATTATCGATATCAACATGGGCTGCCCGGCGAAAAAGGTCTGCAAGGTCGATGCCGGATCGGCGTTACTGAAGGATATCGGGCTGGTGGAATCGATTCTGCGCGCCGTGGTGGGCGCGGTTTCGGTGCCGGTCACGTTGAAGATTCGCACCGGCTGGTCGCGTAGCAATCGCAATGCGCTCGAGATCGCGCGCATCGCCGAAGACAGTGGAATCGCGGCGCTGACCATCCACGGGCGCACTCGTGAAGACAAATACCTGGGCAGGGCCGAGTATGAAACCATTCGCCGTGTGAAGCAGAATGTCGGCATACCGATTATCGCCAATGGCGACATCTATTCCGCTAAAAAAGCCAAAATGGTCATGGACTTCACGGCTGCGGATGCTATTATGGTTGGCCGTATTGCGCAGCAGCGTCCCTGGATTTTCGGTCAGATTGAACACTATCTGACCAGCGGAAAGGAGCCCGTGGAACCATCGGACGAACTAAAACAAAGCTGGCTTTCAGGCCACCTGAAAAATTTGCATACGTTTTACGGGGAGCATCAGGGGGTGCGGATCGCACGTAAGCATATCAACTGGCAACTAGGCCAGGATGCCGACTATGGTAATGTCAGGCCGGCGCTAATGCGGGCTCAGACAGCGACCCAACAGCTGCAGACGATAGACGCTTACTTTGAAAGCCGCTACCTGAAAAGCTATGACAGGGCCTCATGATGAGTACCCGCGGCGCAACTGGTTTGAGTGTGGCAAAAAAGAAAAACACAAGTCTATTGCAGCAGTCGGTAGAGCAGGCGATACGCAAGTATCTCGACGATCTCGACGGTGAACTGCCCTGTAATCTGTTCGATACGGTCATTTCCGAAATCGAACAACCGATGCTGAAAACCGTGCTACGCCACTGCGATAACAATCAGTCCAAAACCGCGTCATGTCTAGGCATCAACCGTGGCACCCTGCGCAAGAAACTTAAGCAATATCATATCGAACATTAATACTGGCCACTGCTCGATCGGTTTATAATCTCGCTTTAATCACTACCCAAATGGATATCACATGCCCCAGGCAATTCGCCGCGCGCTGATCAGCGTTTCGGATAAATCCGGTATCGCCGAACTGGCGCAAACCCTAAACGACAAAGGTGTCGAATTACTCTCCACCGGCGGCACCGCGAAACTGATCGCCGAACAGGGCATCGCGGTAACCGAAATCTCGGATCACACCGGATTTCCCGAAATGATGTCGGGGCGCGTCAAAACCCTGCATCCGAAAGTGCACGGCGGTATACTCGGGCGCCGTGGCATCGACGATGACGTCATGCGGCAACACGATATCGCGCCAATCGACCTAGTTATCATCAATCTTTACCCGTTTCAGCAAACCGTGGCCAACCCGGACTGCAGCCTCGAGGACGCAATCGAAAACATCGACATCGGTGGCCCCGCGATGGTACGCGCGGCGGCCAAGAATCATGCCAGCGTCACCATCGTGGTCGACCCGGCCGACTACGGGCTGCTGCTACAGGAAATGGAAGCCGATGGCGGCGTCAGCGATGCAACCCGGTTTTCGCTGGCGATCAAGGCCTACGAGCACACCGCCCAATACGATGGCGCGATCGCCAACTATTTCGGACGCATGGTGCAGGACGCCGAACAGCAGGCGTTTCCGCGCACGCTGAATCTGCAGTATCGCCATACCCAGTCGATGCGCTACGGCGAGAATCCGCACCAGGCAGCCGCGTTTTACACCGCCGACGGCTGCACCGAGGCCAGCGTCGCCAGCGCCAGGCAACTGCAGGGCAAGGCGCTGTCGTTCAACAATATCGCCGATACCGACGCCGCGCTCGAGTGCGTCAAGCAGTTCGAGGCGCCCTGCTGCGTCATCGTCAAGCACGCCAATCCTTGCGGCGTCGCGGTCGCGGACAATATCCTTGAAGCTTATCAACGCGCCTTCAGCACCGACCCGGAATCGGCCTTCGGCGGCATTATCGCCTTCAACCGCCCGCTCGACGCCGATACCGCAAAGGCAATCGTCGAAAAGCAGTTCGTCGAAGTGATCATCGCTCCCGAAGTCGACAAGGACGCCTCGGCCGCGGTCGCCGCCAAGGAAAATGTACGCCTGTTGAGCTGCGGCCAATGGCAGCAGTTCGAAACCCGCCACGACTACAAGCACGTCAACGGCGGCCTGCTGGTGCAGGACGCCGACCAGGCGCTTTACCAGGGTCTCGAGGTGGTCAGCGAAATCAAACCCGACGAGCGGCAAATGCAGGATATGGTGTTCGCCTGGCAGGTTGCCAAGTTCGTCAAATCGAACGCCATCATCTACGCCCGCGACAACATGACCATCGGCGTCGGCGCCGGTCAGATGTCGCGCATCAACAGCGCGCGCATCGCCACGATCAAGGCCGAGCATGCCAACCTGCAGGTTGCCGGTTCGGTGATGGCATCGGACGCTTTCTTCCCGTTTCGCGACGGCATCGACGCCGCCGCCGAAGTCGGCATTGCCGCGGTGATCCAGCCGGGCGGATCGATGCGCGACGACGAGGTCATCGCCGCCGCCAACGAGCACGGCATGGCGATGGTGTTCACCGGCATGCGCCACTTCCGGCACTAGCCGGGGCGATCTGATCCGATGAAGGTATTGATCGTTGGTGGTGGCGGACGCGAACATGCGCTGGCGTGGAAGGCGCTGCAGTCTGCACGGGTGAATCAGGTTTATGTCGCCCCCGGCAACGCCGGCACCGAACTCGAGGACGGCATTGAAAACGTCGCCATCGGCGCCGAAGACATCGAGGCGTTGCTCGACTTCGCCAACAGCAACGACGTCGATCTCACCATCGTCGGCCCCGAGGCGCCGCTGGTGGCCGGCATCGTCGACCGCTTCGAAGCCGCCGGGCTGACCATCTTCGGACCCAGCGCCAAGGCCGCGCAGCTGGAGGGTTCCAAGACCTTTACCAAGGATTTTCTCGCGCGCCACCGGATTCCGAGCGCCGACTACCGGAGTTTCACCGAAATCGACGCCGCGCGCGCCTATGTCGAACGCATGGGCACGCCGATCGTCATCAAGGCCGACGGGCTCGCCGCCGGCAAGGGCGTCATCATCGCGCAGTCCGCTGAAGAGGCGGAGGCCACGATTACCGATATGCTCGACGGCAACCGCTTCGGCGAAGCCGGGCACCGCGTCGTTATCGAGGAATTCCTGCAGGGCGAGGAAGCCAGTTACATCTGCATCGTCGACGGCGAACAGGTGCTGCCGATGGCCAGTTCGCAGGACCACAAGGCGCGCGACAATGGCGACCAGGGTCCTAACACCGGCGGCATGGGCGCCTATTCCCCGGCGCCGGTGTTGAGCGCCGAAATCGAAGCCCGGGTAATGCAGGACGTCATCCTGCCGACGGTACGCGGCATGCAGGCGGAAGGTAATCGCTATCGCGGATTTTTGTACGCCGGCCTGATGATCGGCGCCGACGGCGGCGCAAAGGTTCTGGAATACAACTGTCGCTTCGGTGACCCTGAAACACAGCCGATCATGATGCGCCTGCAATCCGACCTGGTCGAACTCTGCCTCGCCGCCTGTGACGGCGAACTCGACAAACAATCGACGCAGTGGGACGCGCGCGCCAGCCTCGGCGTGGTGCTGGCCGCCGCCGGCTACCCGGACAGCTACGCCAAAGGCGAAGCCATCGGCAATATCCCGCCAGAATCCGGCAACGGTAAAGTTTTCCACGCCGGCACCCGGCGTGACAGCGAAGGCAATATCCTGTCTAGCGGCGGCCGCGTGTTGTGCGCCGTCGGCCTCGGCGAAGACATCGCCGCCGCGCAGCGCCAGGCTTACGATCTCGTCGATCAGATCGACTGGGATTCGGCCTACTTCCGCACCGATATCGGCTTCAAGGCGCTCTGAAGTATCGCAAAGAGATGGCGATGACTATTGAAAATGGAAATCATAGTCAGCGAAGCCTTTTGAACCCGTAAGCAGACCCCCATGGAATCCTGGTGGAAGACAGTCTTCGGCCAGCTTCAGATCTTTATGATCGTCATCCCCGCGAAAACCTGCGCGGCCCGGATGGAATCCATTATTCAGGTTCCATCAAGATCGACCGGGCGAAGCCCCAGTATTAGCTTTTTAGGTTTGTAATGGATGCCGGCTCGGAGGCCGGCATGACGATATTCAGGGGCTGTTTAGGATCGAAATTCACCAAATGCCCCGGGGCATTAGGGCGTCGGTGTTATCGGCAGATAGATTCGTACTTTTTTGTCTTCAGTTCGGTTTTTTTAACCAAAACCCGGGGTTCCAGTGCAATTTTTTTGGCTGAGATAGGAGCGGTATTTGAGGTAGTTTGTGAACTTTGTGGCGTAAGGCCTTGACTGTATGGAAAAAAAATCACGTCCCTGTGAAATCGACACAACCACTATATATTGTATGTGTAATTAATCCACATAACAAGATATTGTGCTTTCTAATTTAGTGACTATACTACTCGGAACCAGACCAGGGATTCCTAACTATATGAAATGCCCCAACTGCAGTTCCCAGATGTTTATCACCGATGAAACCGCCAACAACCGTAGCCAGGTAACCTTTTACCGTTGCAGTATTTGCGTTAGCGAACACGTTTCCTCGGAGCCGATAGCGGAATCCACCAGCTACGAGGCCAGCGACTATTTCGATAGCCCGGGTACGGAAAAGAAACGCTTCCTGATGGTCTGACTGGCTGCCGGCACCGTGCGACCGCAGGGATCACGGCAGCGTGGGTGCTAGGTGAAAAAGATGCAAAGAAAAGCGCGGAACTACCGCAACAGGGATTACCGCACCCGCTTACGACTGCTCGATCGACTGCTTTACCTGCCCGGCGCAATGCTGCTGGCCTACGGTTTCTGGCTTTCGCTGACGACCTGATTCGTTCAAGCCGCCTGGAATCGCAGGCTGACCCCCAGCCCGCCGAGGCCGGCACGTGAAAACTCAAGCTCGATGTTATAAGACTCGACGATATCGGCAACCACGGCGAGCCCGATGCCCTGCCCTTCGGTGGCCTGGTCCAGTCGCGTGCCGCGATTCAGAATTTGCTCGATTTCACTATCGGCCAGACCTTCGCCGTCATCCTCGATGGTCAGCAGGGTTGATTTATCTTCCTTCACCAGGGCGGTGACGTTGATGCGCCGCTTGCCGTACTTGAACGCGTTATCGAGCAGGTTACCCACTACTTCGAGACAGTCGCCTTCATCCATGCGCAACAGAATTTGCGAAGGCAACCGCCGATCGAGCTGAATCGCTTTTTCCTGGTAGACCTTTTCCAGCGCCGATATCAGTTTTTCGAGCACCGCGACCAGATCGACCGGTTTGCTGATGCGGATGTCGGAAACACTGGTGGCTTTTTGCAACTGGTAGGAAACGATTTGATTCATGCGATCGGTTTGTTCGCGCAGGGTATCGATCTGCGGGCGGCCGAGAGTCCCCTGGTCGCCGAGGCCGGTCAATACCGCTAGCGGTGTTTTCAGACTATGCGCGAGATCGTCCATCGCGTTTCGGTAGCGCTGACGCTGGTACTGCTCGCGGCTCAATAGAATATTCAGGTTTTCGGTCAGCGGCGCGATCTCGTCGGGGTAATCCTGTTCGAAGCCGCTTTGTTGCTGATCCTCAATCGCCTTGACCTCGAGGCCAATCTTTTTCAGCGGCAACAGGCTCCAGCGGGTAACCAGGTACATGACCAGTAATAGCAGTATGGTGGTGATGATCAACCAGGCCCATAGCGTCTGTCGGAAGCGATTCAACTGTTCGAAGTATTCCACCGCATTGCGCCAGGCGACCACGTCGTAACGCTGCAGCCTGTCGTTGGCATCGGGCCACTGGATAGCAAAACCGAGGCGAAAATACGGGGTTGCCTGGTGCTGGACAATGCCGAAATCCCAGTCCCCGATCTCGATTTTCGGGATCGCCGGGAAATCGGTCGTAATCGACAGCGAGCGCCAGATTGCCTGCTTGCGTTGATCGTATAACAAGGCGTAAAGACCCGAGTTGCGGGTTACCAGCCCGGGCTCGAACAGGCGATCGGCGGACACCGTCAGGCTGCGCCCCGACTGATCGCGGTCGATCGCCGCCAGCAAGCTGTAAATCAGCAGTTGCAGGCCGTCTTCTTCGGCCTGCAACGCGCGCTTGACCACGGCGCGCTCGAGCGCGATCGCGGTCAGCACCATGAAAACGGCCAGCACCACCATTGACACCAGCGTCAATCTGGACTTGATCGATTTCACCTCAGGACTGCTCTGCTCGCTCCAGGGTAAATCGGTAGCCGCGGCCGCGCAGGGTTTCAATCGGCTTGAGGCTTTCCTCGGGATCGAGCTTCTGGCGCAATCGCCGAATAAACACTTCGATCACGTTGCTGTCGTTATCGGTCTCGTCGTCATACAAATGCTCGGTCAACACGGTTTTCGATATGACTTCGCCGGCATGCAGCATCAGGTATTCCAGCACCTTATACTCGTAAGCGGTCAAATCCAGCTCGCGCTCATCGACATAGCTGCGCTGGGTCGCGGTATCGAGAATCACCGGCGCACAGACGATACGCGAGTCGGACCAACCGGAGGCGCGTCGAATCAGGACCCGGATACGAGCCATCATTTCCTCGTGGTGGAACGGCTTGACCAGGTAATCGTCGGCGCCGGCGTCGAGGCCCTCGACCTTGTCCTGCCAACGGCCACGCGCGGTCAGGATCAAAATCGGGATATTGTTGCCTTCGTCGCGGATCTGATTGATCACCTCCAGCCCGGACATCTTCGGCAAACCCAGGTCGACAATGGCGACGTCGGCCGGATACTCCTGTACCAGGTAAAGCCCTTCGTCGCCGGTATCGGTGCTGTCGACGGCAAAACCCTCGGATTTCAAACGCTCGACGATTTGCTGCTGAATATCGAGATCGTCTTCTATGACTATCGCTCGCATCGTGTTTCTCGCCTTATTGCTAACAAAGATTAGATCACAGGTGTGAACTGAATGCGCATTTTAATACGCTTGCCGGGGTCGTAGGGCATTTCGACATGATAACGCTGACCACGATACTTATAGGTCACATCGTAAGCGTCGACAACTTCCTCGTAGCTTACCTGGTGACGGGTTTTGCAATGCTCCTCGTATCCGGCAACGCTTTCGCTGTGCTGCTGGCGGTGACCATTGACGGCCTCGTGACCGATCTGGGCGCCGATCAGCGTACCGACCGCGGTCGCAACCTTGTTGCCGCGCCCCTTGCCGATCTGGTGACCGATAATGCCGCCGATCAGGCCGCCCGCGAGCATGCCGCCAGCGGATTTATGCTGACCATGGCTGGTATGGTAAACCGGCTCCTGCCAGCATTCGCGAATCGGCCGCGATACTTCGACCTCGCGGTAAATCGGCCGCACCCTGATAACGCGCGCATAATCATAGAAATCGTGCCGCTGCGCATAGTCGTGCTGCTTGTGGCTCTGCTTGTGGCTCTGCTTGTGGCTCTGCTTGTGCCCGAGCTTATGCCCATTTTCACCGGCACCCGCCGCGTTGGCAAAAACCAGAATCGCTACCGCAATCATCGTGTTGAACGTTTTCATACCAGTCTCCTGCTTGTCAAAGGATGTCTGGCAATATAGGCGGAGTTAACTGAATCGAGCCTTAACGCCTTGTTTCCGCTTGTTTTTTGTTAACTATTTCACCGAATAACCGTGACCGATCAATCGTCTCAATCACCTCCTCAGAGGGGTTGATTTTTGAAAGTGATGGCCTAAGCTTGTGCGCTGTTTTGAATACGGCGGCGCGCATGCTTGCACTGGAAATCGAGAACCTGCAAAAAACCTACGCCAGTGGCCTGCAGGCACTCAAGGGTATCGACCTGCGGGTCGAAGAGGGCGACTTTTTCGCGCTGCTGGGCCCGAATGGCGCCGGAAAATCCACCTGTATCGGCATTATCACCGGCCTGGTCAACAAAACCGGGGGCAGCGTGCGCATCTTTGGCCACTCGATCGACAATGCTCATACAGTCGCCAAGTCGCTGCTGGGCTCGGTACCGCAGGAATTCAATTTCAATACCTTCGAGCCGGTCGAAGAAATCATTATCAACCAGGCTGGCTACTACGGTGTCCCGTCCCGCATCGCCAGGCCCGAAACCGAGCGTTACCTGAAGCAACTCGGCCTCTGGCAGCACCGCCGCTCGCAGGCGCGGCGACTGTCGGGCGGCATGAAACGGCGCCTGATGATTGCGCGCGCGCTGGTGCACAAACCGCAGCTGCTGATCCTCGACGAACCCACGGCAGGCGTCGATATCGAGTTGCGGCGTTCGATGTGGGATTTTCTCGAGCAGATCAACCAGCAGGGCACCACCATTATCCTGACCACCCACTATCTCGAGGAAGCCGAGAGCATGTGCCGTAATATCGCCATCATCGACGAGGGCGATATCATCCAGAACAGCAGCATGGATTCGCTGCTGCAGCAGCTCAACAGTGAAACCTTTGTGCTCTACCTGCGCGAAGAACTGCGGCAACTGCCGCAACTGACCAACTTCGATAACGTTACCAGGCTGAGTCATAACAGCATCGAAGTGGAAGTACCGGAGGCACATTCGATCAACGACCTGATCGGCGAGCTCGAAGCGCAGAATATTGTGGTCGAGCGCATGCGTAACAAGGTCAATCGGCTGGAAGAACTGTTCGTCAGGATGACCGCGAAAAACAACCTGGAGGATCCGGCGTAATGCTGCGGCAGTTCTGGATCGCTTACCTGACGATTACGCGCAAGGAAATCAAGCGCTTTACCCGCATCTGGGTTCAGACGATCGTGCCGCCGGTAATCATGGTAGCGCTGTACTTCGTTATTTTCGGCAACCTGATCGGCCAGCGAATCGGTGAAATGGACGGCATGCTGTATATCGATTTCATCATGCCGGGGCTGGTGATGATGTCGATTATCACCAATTCCTACGCCAACGTAGTGTCTTCGTTTTACGGCGCCAAATACTCGCGCCACATCGAGGAAATGCAGGTCGCACCGGTACCCAACCTGGTGATTCTTGCGGGATTCGTCACCGGCGGTGTGGCGCGCGGGCTCAGCGTCGGCGTCGCGGTTACCCTGGTGTCGCTACTGTTTACCGATTTCAGCATGCACAGCCCGATACTGGTACTGGTGGTGGCGTTACTGACGTCGAGCCTGTTTGCAATGGCGGGGTTGATCAACGCGATCTTCGCCAACAGTTTCGACGATATCAGCATCGTGCCAACTTTCGTGCTGACGCCGCTCACCTACCTCGGGGGTATCTTCTACTCGATCCGTCTGTTACCCGAATTCTGGCAGCATGTTTCGCTCGGCAACCCGATTCTCTACATGGTCAACAGTTTCCGCTTCGGGTTCCGCGGCGCCAGCGACATCGAATTGTCGACGGCCCTGCTGGTAATCCTTGTTTTTAACGTCGCCCTGTTTGCGATCAGCCTGTTTTTGCTGGAACGCGGCATCGGAACGCGCCAATGATCGAACTCGTCGACATCGGCGTCAACCTGACCAACAAGAGCCTGCTGCGCGACCTCGAAGCGGTCATGCGGCGCGCCAGCGAAGCCGGCGTTGAGCAGATGGTGGTAACCGGCACCTCGATCGAGGAAAGCCGTAAAGCGATCGACCTGTGCCAGGCTTACCCCGCAAACCTGGTTTCTACCTGCGGGATTCACCCGCATCACGCCAGTGAATGGGATGAAAACAGCCTCGAAATCCTGGGCGCGATGGCGCAACAGGATTGCGTACGCGCAATCGGCGAAACCGGGCTTGATTTCAACCGCAACTATTCACCGCCACAGGCGCAGGAGTATGCCTTTGAACAGCAGATGAAACTGGCCGCGAGTTTAAATATGCCCCTGTTTTGCCACCAGCGCGATGCGCATGACCGATTCGTCGAAATGCTGCGCGAGTATCGCGACCAGATCAGCCGGCTGGTGGTGCACTGCTTTACCGACAGCCGCGACGCGCTGATGGATTACCTCGACCTGGACTGCTATATCGGCATTACCGGCTGGATTTGCGACCAGCGCCGCGGGCTCGACCTGCAGCAGCTGGTCAGGCTGATCCCTGCCGAACGCCTGTTGCTGGAAACGGACGCGCCCTACCTGCTGCCGCGTGACCTCGACCCCAAACCGCAGAGCCGCGTGAACGAACCGGCGTACCTGCCGCATATCCTGACGGCGGTAGCTCGTCACCGCGGTGATTCTGAGCGGAAACTGGCAACCCAGGTTATTGAAAACAGTAGACTTTTCTTTGACCTCGAACCCGGGTAAAGGCTCGTCGCGAGCCTCTTGATTGCGCCCGGGCGCGGTAAAAAATTGGCCCCACAGGCACGAAATTTCCGTTACAAGTCCCGAATTACGTTCTAAACTAAATAAATCGAATCGAATGGTTCTGGTTCATGAATGATCAGGTAAAACTCAACTTCTTTGCTTCTGCGCCCGAGCCGTGCAGCTACCTGGAAAACCGCAAATCGGTTAGCGCGTTTGCGAATCCCCATACGGATATGGATATGAACACCTATAACGAGTTGATTCAACACGGCTTTCGCCGTTCCGGCGGTTATATTTACCGGCCCCACTGCCCGCACTGCCAGGAATGCATCTCGGTCAGGGTCCCGGTTCGCAAGCACAGCTTTTCGCGAAACGAACAGCGCGTAATCAAGCGTAATTCGGATCTCCGCATCAGCATCATGCCGGGACGTTACCGCGACGAGCATTTCGACCTCTACCGGCGCTATATTAACAGCCGTCACGACGATGGCAGCATGGCCAATCCAAACAAATCGGACTATCACCGCTTCCTGATCTGCGACTGGACCGATACGCTGTTCTTCGAGTATCGCCTCAACCGCATCCTGGTAGCGGTCGCGGTGTGCGACATCACCGATAGCGGGCTATCCGCGGTGTACACGTTTTTCGACCCGGACTACGCCGATCGCAGTCCCGGGCACTTTGCCATCCTCAGCCAGGTCCACGAAACCCGGCTGCGCGATCTCGATTATCTTTACCTCGGTTACTGGATTCGCGACTGCAACAAGATGAGCTACAAGCGGCGCTACAAACCGCTCGAAGCCTTCCTCAACGACCAGTGGGTCAATCTCGACACGATCTGACTCCGAGACAGCTTCCGACGGGAGTATCCAATGAAGTTCTCGCGGGGACGCGGGGAAGGCAGAGCGCGCGGGGGTAAAGCGGATGAAGGCATGAGCCGATTTTCGGGACAAGCGTAATCCAGCTGCAAACACTTTCATACTCCCTGCGATCCCAGCGTCCTCCGCGTCTCCGCGAGAAACACCCGGGACCCTGGATAATCTCTCGCTGAAAAATTAATCCGCCAGCAGTTGTTTGAGCATTGCCCAGTCGAAGGCTGGTCCAGGATCGGTTTTACGCGCTGGCGCGATGTTACTGTGACCGGTAATGGCATCGCTGTCGATGTCCGGATAACGCTTGCTCAATGAAGATATCAGGGCCGCCAGACTGCGGTACTGGTAATCTTCGTAAGGCTGGTCGTCGCAGCCCTCGAGCTCGATACCGATCGAAAAGTCGTTACAGGCGTTATCGCCGCGCCACTGCGACTCGCCGGCGTGCCATGCGCGATCTTCGAAAGATACGAACTGGATGACATTGCCGCTACGCTCGATCAGGCAATGGGCGGAAACCGTCATCTGGCAAATCGACTCGAAGTACGGATGCGCGCTGGCCTGCAGATTATTGCAAAAAAAATCCTGGATATGCCCGCCACCGTATTCGCCAGGTGGTAGACTTATGCAATGTACGACGATTAGCCTGATTTGAGCATTGTCTGGCCGGGCATCGAAATTGGGTGACCGAATCACTTCCGCGGACCGCAACCAGCCGGCATCATCGATGAGTAATTTCGTCATTCGTTTATCATCACCCGTTTATTGAATTGTAAAACCTGCTGGCACGGTAGTTTATCACCCTTGAACCTGAAAGATCTCAATCAGCCGCAACGCGATGCGGTTAAATGTATCGACCGGCCATGCCTGGTGCTGGCAGGCGCCGGCAGCGGCAAAACCGGCGTGATTACGCGCAAGATCGCCTGGCTGATCGAGCACGACTACGACGCCCGCCACGTCTGCGCGGTCACCTTTACCAACAAGGCCGCACGCGAAATGAGGCAGCGCGTGGCAAAGCTGCTCGGCGGCAAAGCGACCCGCGGTCTGAACATATCGACATTTCATAGCCTCGGCCAGCGTATCCTGCTACGGGAAGCGCATCGCCTCGGCTATCGGCGAGGATTCAGCATCATGGACGCGCGCGACGTTGAATCCTGTCTCGTCGAACTGGCGCACCGTGACGTGCAGGATGCCGATTACGCCAAACAGACCATGTACCAGATCAGCCGCTGGAAAAATGACTTCATCGATCCGCAGGCCGCGCTGGCGGCCGCGGACTCGCCGCTATTACAAAACCAGGCGCGTCTGTACGACGAGTACCGGCAGCACCTGCTGGTCTGCAATTCGATGGATTTCGACGATTTGATCATGCTGCCGGTGATTATCTTCCGCGCCGAACCGGCGGTGCTGAACAAGTGGCAGGATCGCGTTCGCTACCTGCTGGTCGACGAGTACCAGGACACCAACACCAGCCAGTACGAAATGATCAAACTGTTATGCGGCCTGCGCCAGAAACTGACCGTGGTCGGGGACGACGACCAGTCGATATACGCCTGGCGCGGCGCGCGCCCGGAAAACCTGCAACGCCTGCAGCAGGACTTTGCCGGCATGGAAGTCATCAAGCTGGAGCAAAATTATCGTTCCAGCGGCCGCATTCTCGCGGCGGCCAACCAGCTGATCGCCAACAATCATCACCTGTACCAAAAGAAACTGTGGTCGGCGGCGGGCGCGGGCGACATGATCCGGGTATTCCCCTGTAAAAACGCCGATGACGAAGCCAATCGCGTGGTCGTCGATATACTCAGCAAGCGCTTCCAGGAAAATATCCCTTGCCGCGACTTCGCCATCCTCTATCGCAGTAATTTTCAGTCGCGCAACTATGAAAAAGCCTTGCGCGATCACTCCATCCCCTACCAGATCACCGGTGGCAGCGCTTTTTTCGAACGCCGTGAAGTCAAGGACATCATGGCTTACCTGCGCCTGCTGGCCAACGCGGACGACGACCAGGCCCTGCTGCGGATCATCAACGTACCGCGCCGCGAAATCGGCGCCGCGACCATCAAAGCCCTGGCGACCTATGCCGGATCGAGAAAACGGAGCCTCGATTGCGCGATGCAGGAACTGGGGTTGCTGGAAAGCCTGAACAATCGCGCCCGCGTGCGTCTGCAGGGCTTCGTCGACCTGATCGCGGAGATGCGCCACCACGCGCGCAACGAGGATGCGATGACGGTTTGCAAATTCCTGGTGCAGCGGCTCGACTACGCGGACTGGCTCGAGGAAAGCAGCAGCTCCGGCAAGCAGGCGGAGGCGGCGATGGAAAACGTCACCGAACTGGTCAGCTGGATCGGTAACCTGCAAAAAGATCGTGACGACCCGTCGCTGGAAGCCATCGTATCGCGCCTGTCGCTGATGTCGATTCTGGAAAACAGTGAAGACGAACAACAGCAGGACGCGGTACAGCTGATGACGATCCACGCCGCCAAGGGGCTCGAGTTCGAAAATGTTTACCTGGTCGGCTTCGAGGAGGATAGCCTGCCGCATCACCAGTCGCAGGATGCCGACAGCATCGAAGAGGAACGTCGTCTGGCCTATGTCGGGATTACCCGCGCCGCCTGTAGCCTGGCATTGAGTTACGCCAAAACGCGCCAGAAGTTCGGAGAATTACTGCAGTGCGAGCCTAGCCGCTTTCTCTACGAGCTGCCCGAAGGGGATCTGGAAGGCGCGGAGCATACGGCGAGCAAACTTTCCGAAGACGAGAAACATCAGCGCGGGCTCGACACCTTTGCCGATCTGAAGGCCTTGCTGGGAACCGCCGACTAGTTACTGCCTGAGCAGGTCCCACTCGCCGTAGAAGCGGCCGCTGCCCTCGGAATCCCATTTGCCCTTTAGCCGCCTGCCGCCTTCGAGCACCCGCAGGTAACCCGCGCCATATTCTCCCGAACTGTGGTCCCATTCCAGCTTGACGATGTCCACGATAAGGCGCCCCTCGATCTTCACGGTCTTGTCGACGGTTTTGCCGCTGATCCGATCGCCATCATGGGCAATCTGCATCTTGAACTGGTAATTGGTGCGATTACGCCCTTTATCCGTCCAGGTGCCGACATACAGGCCATTCAAATCGTAGTCGGCGGCATGAACCGGTGCGGCAGCAAACAATAGAAGCACCGGTGCCGCCAGGATCAGCAGGCGCCTGAGTAGTCTGGTCAAAGAGTTACCCTCGTCGCGACAGGAGTTCCGGGTCAGAGTAAACTCTGGCCCGGAATTATTCAGTGCGCGAGAATCTGGCTCAGGAACAGCTTGGTGCGTTCGTGCTGCGGATTGTCGAAGAATTCGTGTGGCTCGTTTTCTTCGATGATTTCGCCGCCATCCATGAAAATGACGCGATTGGCAACCGTCTTGGCGAAACCCATTTCGTGGGTTACACACAGCATTGTCATGCCTTCCTGGGCGAGTTCGATCATGACGTCGAGAACCTCTTTTATCATTTCCGGATCGAGCGCCGAAGTCGGCTCATCAAACAGCATGATTTTTGGATTCATGCACAACGAACGCGCAATCGCAACACGCTGTTGCTGACCGCCCGATAGCTGGCCGGGAAACTTGTCAGCCTGCTCGGGTATTTTTACCCGGGTCAAATACTTCATTGCCGTCTCTTCGGCTTCCTTGCGGGGAACTTGTTTAACCCAAATGGGCGCCAGGGCGCAGTTCTCCAGCACCGTCAGGTGCGGAAACAAATTGAAATGCTGGAAACACATACCGACTTCGCGACGAATCGCGTCGATATTTTTCAGATCGTTGGTCAACTCGACATTTTCGACAATGATATCGCCCTGCTGATGTTCCTCGAGCCGGTTGATGCAACGTATCAAAGTTGATTTTCCTGAACCCGAGGGTCCGCAGATGACGATACGTTCACCGCGGTTAACTTCCAGGTTGACATTCTTGAGCACATGAAAAGAGCCATACCACTTGTGCATGTCACGAATCTTGATGACTACTTCGTCGGATATTTCGAGTTGAGGGGCTTCCGGTTGACTACTCATAATTTTATACCTTGGTTAACTTTTAATGTCCGGTATGGAGTTTCTTCTCTAGGAAAAGCGAGTATCGTGCCATCGCAAAGCAGGATACAAAGAAAAAGATCGCGACGAAAACGTAAACTTCCGTTGACAGCCCCTGCCACTTGGTATCGGCCAGCGACGCACGTCCCATGCCGAGCGGATCGAGCAGGCCGATTATGATGACGAGCGTGGTATCTTTATAAAGGCCGATGAAGGTATTCACGATCCCGGGGATCGAAATCTTCAACGCCTGGGGCAAGATTATCAACCGCATCGATTGCCAGTATTTCAATCCCATCGAGTCGGCGGCTTCGATCTGCCCTTTGGGCAGGGCCTGTAAACCGCCTCTGATGACCTCGGCAATATAGGCCGACGAAAACAGCGTTACCATAATCAATACGCGCAACAGCAAATCGAAAGTCGTGCCCGGCGGTAGAAAATAATTCAACATGGTCGAGGCGACGAACAGCAGGGTAATCAACGGCACGCCGCGAATAAACTCGATAAACGCGACGCAAACCATGCGCAACGCGGGCATATGTGACTGCCGCCCTAGCGCGAGCGCGATGCCGATGGGCAGGGAACCGACAATTCCGGTGACGCCGATGGTCAGCGTCAGCATGAAGCCGCCGAACTTGTCGGTTGCCACCGGGGTAAGGCCCATGCCGCCAATCAGCAACCAGCCAATAACAAACGGAGCGATCAACGAAAACCATAATGCCTGCTTGCGGTAGGGGACGTGATCGAACAGTACCGGAAGCAGGGCAGCCAGCATCATGACGAATGACAGGTTGACCCGCCAGCGCTCTTCGACCGGATAAAATCCGTAAACGAAAATTTCGAAGCGCTTACCGATAAATGCCCAGCAGGCCCCCATTTCATGGCCCGCCGCCTTGGCGATGGCGCGACAATCATCTCGCGAATCAGCGGAGAAGACCGCGTCGAAGAAAATCCAGTTCAGCATCGGCGGAATGATGATGTAGAGAAAATAAATCGTCAGCACTGTGATGACGATGTTGGTCGTCGAAGAAAACAGGTTGTGGCGAATCCAGCCGATAACGCCGACTTCAGTAGCGGGAGGCTGCAGGTCCGGATGCTCTCCGGCAGCGTAAGATTGTTCAGCACTCATCTTATCTCTCCACCAGTTTCATACGTTTGTTGTACCAGTTCATAAAGGCCGAAATCATCAATGAAAATGCCAGGTAAAGCGCCAGTACGATGGTCATGCATTCCATTTCACGCCCCGTCTGATTCAACGATATCCCGCCGATGGTTGCGACAATATCCATGTAGCCGATCGCAATCGCGAGCGACGAATTTTTGGTGATATTGAGATACTGGCTCGAAAGCGGCGGAATAATGACGCGCAAGGCCTGCGGAATGACGACCAGCTGCATGGTGCGGCTGGGTTTGATGCCGAGCGCGAACGCGGCCTCGGTCTGACCATGGCTGATGGCCTGGATTCCGGCACGCACGATTTCCGCGATGAAGGCCGCGGTATAGAGCGATAACGCTATCCACAAGGCGACAAATTCCGGTCTCAATACCAGCCCGCCCTTGAAGTTAAATCCTTTGAGTTCGGCATATTCCAGGTTCACCGGCACACCGGCGAGGAAAAATACGATGATCGGGAAGAGAATAATGGCGCCAAGGCTAATCAGAAAAACGGGGTAAATCTTGCCCGTCGCGTCCTGGACTTTCTTGGCATAGCCTTTAAACCAGATGGTGAAGGCTATACCGATAATGAAAGCGATTAATACCGCCCACATCGCCGGCTCGAACAGGGGTTTGGGTAGGTAAAAGCCGCGGTTGGTTAAAAACAACGTGCCGTCGAAGGCCATCAGTGCATTTTTCGGAATCGGCAAGGTGTTCACCACGATACCGTGAACCAGTAAAATGTGAAGCAACACCGGTACGTTGCGCACGTATTCGATGTAGACATAAACAACCCGGTTGATCAGCCAGTTACTGGACAGTCGTAACACACCGAGCAAAAATCCGACGATGGTCGAGAGAATAATGCCGGCCACCGCCACCAGCAGGGTGTTGATGATACCGACGATGGCGGCGCGCCAGTGCGGGCTGCGCGAATCGTACTCGATCAGGGTTTGATTGATATCGTAGTTTGATGCATCCCAGAGGAAGTTAAAGCTATAGCCCTTGCCGATGGTTTCGAGATTGGTGATTGCATTGCTGACGATGAAAAAGAAAAAGGCAAGAATCAAGGCCATTGTTATGACCTGTATCGTAACTGAACGCAGTTCCTTGTCGAAAAACAGTTTGTAAAAAAGCGATGGATTACTGCCGCCGGACGTGTCTATTGCCGCCATTTTATTCTAGCCCCCCCGAAATATCGCTCATAGCATAGTGCCATGATCAAAGTGAAGCGGCGGTCACGAGACCGCCGCTTCGATACTGCAGCTTAACGCAGCGGTGGTGAATACAGAATACCGCCTTGAGTCCATTGCGCGTTCAATCCGCGCGCCAGACCCAGCGGTGTATTGACACCGATGTTACGTTCGAAAATCTCGCCGTAGTTACCTACCGCGGAAATCGCGCGTACTGCCCACTGCTTGTCGAGTCCGATCATGGAGCCGAAATCACCCTCGGTTCCGACCATACGATTAATCGAAGGATTGTTACCGGCCTTGGCAGCATGCCCCTTGACGTTAGCCTGGGTAAGCCCGAATTCTTCCGCCTCGATCAGCATATTGAGTACCCAGCGGGTCACGTCGGCCCACTGATCGTCGCCCTGACGAACGGCTGGCCCCAATGGCTCCTTGGAAATGATTTCCGGCAGGATAACGTGCGCGTTGGGATTATCGAAGGTACTACGAGTTGCAGCCAGACCGGATGCGTCAGTGGTGTAGACGTCGCAACGGCCTGCCAGGTAGTTGACCTGCCCTTCTTCGTTGGTCTCGATGGTTACCGGCTCGTAGCTCATGTTGTTGGCGCGGAAATAGTCAGCCAGGTTCAACTCGGTAGTGGTACCGGTCTGGATGCAGACCGAAGCGCCATCGAGTTGCTTGGCCGAGGTTACGCCCAGTGCCTTGGGTACCAGGAAGCCCTGGCCATCGTAGTAGTTAACACCGAGGAAAGTCAGTTTCAGATCGGCGTCACGGCTCATGGTAATGGTTGTGTTGCGATACAACAGGTCGCCTTCGCCCGAGTTCAGTACGGTAAAACGGGTTTTACCGGTAGTCGGAACGAATTTCACCTTGTTCGGATCAC
>Ga0224508_10000763_pt1 | contig 30290 bp, 30 predicted proteins | sample SF_Jan12_sed_USG_4_FD_170157 | JGI IMG/M metagenome (GOLD analysis project Ga0224508, IMG submission 170157) | Sediment microbial communities from San Francisco Bay, California, United States - SF_Jan12_sed_USGS_21 | ecosystem: Environmental > Aquatic > Marine > Sediment | place: USA...
ATCGTGATGACGAGGTCGCCACGCGCGCGCGCACACTCGGTGATCGTCTTGGTGCCCGAGAAATCGAGAGTGACGATACCGGTCTCACGGTCGGCGGTGTGGACGCCCGAACCGGCGGCGACCACGGTGCCACCGTTGCGGCACTCGCGAGTACGGGTGAATTCGAATTCGGTCACGACCGGCGCCATCGAGAACGCGATCTGGGATCCGCCCTCGCCGACGCCCGGTGCGACCAGCGGACGCGCCGCGATCTCACCGTCGAGGATACCGTCCATGGCGTCAGCGACGCCTTCGGCCACGTCCGCGGCCTCCTGGCTGCTCAAGTTTCCAGCGAGCTCACCAGGCCCCGCCGGGTCGTCGCTACACGCGGCAGCGAACACGAACAGAGCCGCCAGGCTCAGTCCCTTCCAAGTCCTGTGTACCATCATCCACTCCCTGCGGCCACGCCGCTCTCATCGTTGATTCGTGCGCTCGTGACCCATGACGCCGACTCGCACGCATCTGTTAAACGACCCAGTCACCGAGATCGAGACCCGGGTTGCTTGTCCAGCCCCCTCGCGGGATCCTCCCGCGGTCGGTCGTCACTCGAATCCGGAGCCTCCGGGTGCAACGAAGGGGCCAGCGGCCTGGCGCGGCCGTTGCACTATCGCAGGGTGCGAAACGTCACGACGGCCACCCGCCTGCAACGGGCGAAAACCCACGTCATATCTGGGCCGCGGGCGTGTTGACAGGTTCTGGGGCTCTGGGTACTCTGTGGCAACTTTTTTCCACCACTTCGTAAGAAGTTTCGCGATCGTGACGCGCCCGGTGCAAGAACTCGCGCGCATACCGGTCCGCTTCGTGGCCGAGGTTCGGTCGCGGATCCCGTCGCGAGGAATTGCAGGCTCGAGCGTGAAGACACCTTCATACTGGACGATCCAGGTCCTCCCCGAGGGCAGTGGCTCATCCCATAGCTACCGGCTCCGCAAGCGGACAGCGGTCCTGGCCGTCGCCGGGGTCCTCGCACTCGCCGGTCTGACGTCGGCGTTCTTCGTAGGTATGCTGGGGAGCCGGGACGCGCTCGACGAAGTGAATCGCTATCGGGCCGAGAACGAGCAGCTGATCGCCACGCTCGACGCGATGGAGACGCGCAGCCAGCGTCTCGGTCTTGCGCTCGACGACATGGCTGCCCGCGAGCAGCGCTTTCGGGTCGTCGCCGGGCTCCCGCTGATCGAGCCAGAGGTCTATTCGGTAGGCGTGGGTGGCCCGGGTGGCGGGAACGCGGTCGAGGCTCTGTCCGACATCGCCCCGGATCTGGCCATGACCGCGAGCGACGTCTCGCTGGATCTGGACGAGCTCGTGCGGCGTGCCGATCTGCTGTCGGCGAGTCTGAGCGAGTCGGTCGAGTCCGTCGAGTTGCAGCGGGATCAGTTCCGCCGGATTCCCGCTATATGGCCGGTCGTCGCGGAGAACTCGTGGATCTCATCCGGTTTCAGCCACAACCGGATGCACCCCCTCCTCGGATACCGCCGCCCGCACCCGGGCGTCGATATCTCCGCGGATTTCGGTAGCCCCGTGGTCGCCTCAGGTGCTGGACGGGTGGTGGCCGCCGGGCAGAGGTCGGGATACGGGCGGATGGTCGAGGTCGATCACGGAGACGGCTATGTCAGCCGATATGCACATTTGGCCAGCCTGAAGGTCCGGGTCGGCGCCGAGGTCGATAGGGGCGACGTGCTCGGCGAGGTGGGCAGAAGCGGACTGGCGACCGGTCCCAACCTCCATTACGAGGTCATCCGGGACGGCAGGCCGGAGAATCCCTTCAATTACCTGCTGGACGACCGTACGGGCCGCTGATCACGCTTCCGCGAAATCGCCTGACTTCTTAGATTCCGGGCTGCGCGGCCCCTGGACGGCCGGCGCAGACGTCTTTTGTAGCTGATTACCCCGAATCGGAGCACGTTCGATGGTGAAGTCCCGTCTCGCGATGTTGTTGCTAGTCATGTCCCCGTTGCTGGCGGCGTGTGGCGCCAGTCTCACCGTCGAAGTGACGACCGAGGGAGCGGGTGGAGAGGCGACCCCGGTTGCGAACCTCGAGGTCCAGTTCCTGCCCTACGACCGGGACTCGCTCTTCAGCGCGCTCGCGTCGGACGCCGGCACGCCGGAGCCGCAGGTGCCGGCCGACGTCCAGGCGCGACTCGACAGCGTCCAGGCGCTCCAGGCGACATGGCGTGACGCCGAAGCCACCTGGAACGACGCGCGAGAGCAGCTTCGCCAGTTGTCCGACCGTCTCGGATCCGTCGATCGCCGGAGCAGCGAGTACCGACAGATGTTCGACCAGTTCAACGGGATGGAGAGACAGGAGCGCGCCGCGAATCAGACGCGTCAGTCCGCGTTCCAGGCGTTCACGGACCTCCAGTCGATCGCACAGACGCAGCTGGATTCGGTCCGCGCGGTGATCGAGTCCTGGGAAGACGTGGCATTCGCCGATTTCGTGGACGTCGAGGCCTCGCTTCTCCAAGCCCTCGGACAGGAAGTCCATTTCGACACGACGGACGTCGACGGGTTGATCACGCGATCGCTCGGTGGAGGCGACTGGTGGATCCACGCGAGGGTCGCGGCTCCGGCCGGCGAGCTCTATTGGAATGTCCTGTCAGGTGGCGTGGACACGCTGCGGCTGAATCCGGGCAACGCGGAGCAGCGCCTGGTCTTCTGATCCCCGAATGACGGGCGGCGCCGGGCGCGGTGACCGTCCGGCGCAAAGAAGGCTGCTCGAATGACCGAGGGCCCCAACCCCATCGCGCTGGACATCGATTCGGACAAGATCGCGTGGCTGACACTCGATCAGTCCGATTCGAGAGTCAATCTCCTCGGTTCCGCGACGATGGGGTTTCTCGATCAGCGCTTCTCCGAGCTCGAATCCAGGATCGCCACGGGCCAGCCCGTGGCCATCGTCATCCGGAGCGGGAAACCGGGCACGTTCATCGTGGGGGCCGATGTGCGGGAGTTCGGCGAGGTCTCCAGCGCTGCCGAGGCCCGCGCCCGGAGCCACGAGGGCCAGCGCATCTTTCAGCGGCTGAGTCGTCTCACCGTCCCCACGATCGCCGCCATTGACGGCAGCTGCATGGGCGGCGGCACCGAGCTCGCACTCGCGTGCGATTGGCGGATCGCTTCCGATCGAAGCTCGACGAAGATCGGACTTCCGGAAGTGAAGCTCGGGATCATCCCGGCGTGGGGAGGATGTGTTCGTCTCCCGCGTCTGATCGGGATCCAGAGGGCGCTGCGGATGATCCTCCGGGGTGACGGTTCGGCGGCGAGCAAGGCGAAGCGCTGGGGTCTCGCCGACCGCGTGTTTCCGGCCGACGGTTTCGAGGAGCACCTGAGGAAGTTCGTGGTCGACATCGTCCTCGGTCAGGTGGAGCGATCGCCCCGCGCCCAGTCGTTTCGCGATCGATTGCTGGAGGGGACAGGCCCAGGCAGGACCCTGCTTTTCAACAGGGCTCGCAAGGAGGCCGTAAAGACGTCTGGTGGGCACTACCCGGCGCCTCTCGAGGCGATCGACGTGATCGAAAAGTCGCTCGACCTGTCGCTCGACGATGCCCTGGCCGTAGAAAACGAGGGGCTCGCGCGGATGGCGGAGACCGAGGCGTCCCGGAACCTCGTCCGGCTATTCCTGCTCGGGCAGGCTGCGAGACGCGCTCTCCCGGAAGATGTGTTGAACGATGCTTCGGAGACGAAGCGCGTGGCCGTTCTCGGCGCCGGCATCATGGGCGGCGGGATCGCGGAGCTGGTCGCGGCTCACGACGTCCCGGTCGTGATGAAAGACATCGACCAGGGATCCCTCGACGCAGGCCTGCACCACGCGAGCGACCTGCTGCGGAAGGCCGGAGATCGCGGGATCTTCGCCGCCGAAGAAGTGGGACTGAAGTTCGCCCTCATACACGGGTCCCTGGAGTACGACGGCTTCGATGACGTGGATCTCGTGATCGAGGCGGTCGTGGAGAGGATGCCCGTGAAGCAGCAGGTGCTCAGGGAGTGCGAGGAGCACCTCCCCGCCCACGCGGTCTTCGCCACGAACACGTCCTCGCTTTCCGTCACCGAGCTCGCGAGCGCCTCGGGTCGCCCCGCGCAGGTCGTCGGGCTGCACTTTTTCAACCCGGTCCACCGCATGCCGCTCGTCGAGGTCGTTCGAGCGGACCGGTCCTCGGATGCCGCGCTGGCCTGCGCGTTCAGGTTCGTCGGCGACATGGGTAAGACGCCCGTTCTCGTGGCGGATCGACCGGGGTTTCTCGTGAACCGGCTCCTGGGGCCGTATCTGAACGAGGCGGGATATCTGCTCGAGCAGGGCGCCCCGGTGGCCGAGGTAGACCGCGTGCTCACGGAGTTCGGGATGCCGATGGGACCGTGTCGCCTTCTCGACGAAGTCGGCTTCGACGTGGCACAGCACGTCGCCCGGGAGATGGAGCGGGCGTTCGGCGAACGGATGAAGCCTTCCGCCGTCGTCGGCCTGCTGACCGAAGATGGCCGTCTGGGTCGGAAGAACGGGCGCGGGTTCTACTCGTATCCGAAGGGGAGGCAGGCCGGGGTCGACCGGGAGGTCGGCCGCCTGCTCGCAGCGAAGGGATCTGTCTCGGCGGACGACATCCGGGACCGCTGTCTCTTCCTGCTCGTGAACGAGGCCGTCCACGCCCTCGCCGACGAGGTGGTGGGAACCCCCGGGGATGTGGATCTGGCGATGGTCATGGGGACCGGCTTTCCGCCGTTCCGCGGAGGCATCCTGCAGTGGGCCGACACGATCGGGGCTCCGCGGATTCGCGATCGGCTGCTCGAGTTCGAGAGCGCCCATGGCCCCCGGTTCGCGCCGGCTCCGGGACTGAAGGAGCTCGCGGACATCGACGGCTCTTTCACCGCCGCCTGACGAGAGCTTGCTCGACCGCTTCGATCTCCTCGGTGCCCGGCGACGTGGTCTCCGTGAGGCACGCCGCATCCCGGCGGATGCGCCGCGAGTGCGCGTCGAGGTCCAGCGCGGTCCCGACCGCAGCGACACCTTCTCCCAGGAGCTGCTCCTCGACGACACGGACCTGAAGATCTCTTTGCAGGTCCCCGGTCGGGACTTCCCGATCACCCGCATCGACGAGCGCACGACCCTGAGACCGGATTCGCTCATGGTCTGGTATCTGTGGCCCGACCGCTGGTACGAGGTCGGTGCGTTCTTCAGCCCTCGCGGGACGTTCCTGGGGCACTACGTCAATCTCATTCGTCCACCACACCTCGATGAACCGACCCTTGAGGGCGACCGATCCTGGATGGTGGAGGACCTCTTCCTCGACGTGTGGGTCCCGGCGTCCGGAAGCCCCGTGATCCTCGACAGGGACGAGCTCGAGACCGCCGTTTCGCGTGGCTGGGTCAGCGGTGAAGAGCGGACGCGGGTGGAGAAGCTGGCGGTGTCTATCGTGGCCCGCGCCTCCATAGGGTCGGGCGGGCTTCGCCGATCGTGGCCGCCGCCTGCGTTGCGACGGTGGCCGCCGGACCTGGTGCCCGCGCTCCGGTTGAAGAGGGACTCGCCGGGGACCTTCTTCGCCGCACGCCTGTCGGGCCGGATCATCGCGTACGGGCTCTACCTGATGGGCGTCGTTTCGGCGACATCGATCGTGTTCGCATGGCTCACCGATGCATTCGTGACCGCAGGTCCGGCGCAGGTCGCGTGGCTTTCGACCGTCGCGGTCGAGGCCGTGATCCTTCTGCCGGCCGCGCTGGGCGGTTGGCTGCCGGCGACTTCTTGGCCCCGGCCGGCGTTGACTGATGAGCGCTCTCTCTTCGTCGCGACGCTGGCCTCGGGGCTCGCGGTCCTCACCCTCAACGAACGGGCGAGTTGGGCGGGCGCCCTCCTGCCGGTGTATGGAACGCTGGGGCTGTTCTCGGCGATCTTCGCCGTGTGCCGGGCGCGATTCGACCGGGCGATCCCGGCGTTTGCCATCGCCGGACTCCTCGTGACTCTGGCCGCACTCGTCGTCCTTCTCTGATCGGGGCCAAACAAAACATGTGTCTCGGGCGTATTCAAAGGTCATGAACGAGCAATCGAAGCGACGGCTGCGTTTCCTGGCCGTCTTTGCCGCGTACTTCGTCGGGCTGTGGTTCCTTTGGAACACGGCCTTCGTGTATCCGATCAAGCTGTTCGTCGTGCTGCTGCACGAGATCAGCCACGGGGTCGCGGCCGTGTTGACCGGCGGTCGCATCGACGCGATCGACATCACCCCGATGCAGGGCGGCGTGTGCCAATGCGGTGGGGGGAGCGCGTTTCTCACCCTGTCGGCAGGCTATCTCGGCAGCCTGCTATGGGGCGGTCTGATGATCTGGGGGGCGGTGAAGCTGGGCCGCCGGGCCGAATGGCTGACCGCGGCCATCGGTGTCCTCGCGGCATCGATCACGCTTCTTTTCATCCGGCAGCCGTTCGCGCTCGCGTTCGGGCTGGCGTTCGGCGCGGTCCTCGTAACGATCGGTCTCAAAGTGGGAACGGCGGGGAACCGCGCGGTCCTGATGGGCCTGGGCATGACGAGCGCCCTCTACGCGGTGCTCGATATCAAGAGTGACATCATCGACCGCCCCGAGGTCCTGTCCGACGCGCGGATGCTCTCCCAGCTGACGGCGATTCCGACGCTCGCCTGGGGTGTGATCTGGATCGGACTGGCGATCGCCTTCTGCGTCCTTCTGTTTCGCTGGGCCTGGAAGGAAATCGCGTAGGGCTCTTCCCGACGGCTTACCGGTCGGGGCCGATCCAGTCGAGCGGCTCGAACGCCCCGATCGGCCACGGGAAGACCACGGGGCTCTCGTACCCGTCGTCCGACACGCTCGCGACCCCGAACAGGTAGTTGTCGATCACGACGTTCTCGAGCGTGAGCTCGTTCACGTCGCCCATCACGAACTCGCTCCACTGCCACTGCGGCGCGTCCGTCAGGCGCCAGTAGACCTTGTAGCCCGCGAGGTTGGGCGCATTCTCCGCCGGAACCGGGGCCCACGTGAGCGTCGTGGAGGGTCGCACGGCCCCGGCGACCTCCACGTCGCGAGGGGGTGCCGGCGCCCACGCCATCGCCGCGAGCGAGATAGCGTTGAGCGCGGTCAGCTTTGCCGCGAAGTCGAACTCGACCTCGTCGATCACGTCGCCGTATTCGACCCCCTCCTCCACACGGATGTCCTGGTGCTGGCGTCGATAATCCTCGTTCGCCTCCATGATCCTCACGCCGGGGAAGCCGACGTCGTTGAACGGGCGGTGGTGCCCCCCCCGCCCGAACCGATCGAGTCGGTAGACGACCATCATGTCGAGGTTGGGCACATAGTCGGCGATGCGGTCGATATAGCGGGCGAGATTGCGTGACGGCGAGTCGACCTCGCCACCCGTGAATCGTCGCGACCTCGCGACCTGTGGCGTCTCGTCCGCCCGGATCCCCTCGGAGAAGACCCGCGCGATCGTGTTGTCCGAGACTCCGTTTTGACCCTGCACGTTCCCGATCATGTCGTTGTTCAGGACGGCCTGGATCCTCCAGCCCTCGTCCTTTGCCACCCGCGCCATGTGCTGTCCGCCGAAAAGCCCCTGCTCCTCGCCCGACAGCCCGACGTAGATGATCGACCCGTTGAACTCGCGCTGAGACAGGACGCGGGCGGCCTCGATCACCCCGGCCATTCCGGAGGCGTTGTCGTTCGCTCCCGGGGCGTCCGACTCGCCGTCGAGGGCATTCGAGGCGCGAGAATCGATGTCACCGGACATCACGACATAGCGGTTCGGGTCGGTGGTGCCGCGCTGGATCGCCAGCACGTTGACGACCGCCGTCGTGTCGGGGATGCGCTGCGTTCCACCGACGAGGCTGGTCTGGTAGGACACCTCGAGACAACCGCCGCATGCCGCCGAGATCTCGTCGAACTGCGTCTTGATCCACCTTCGGGCCGCGCCGATGCCACGGGTGTTCGAGAGCGTGTCGGACAGCGTGTGACGCGTCCCGAACCCCGCGAGAGTCCGGACATCGGCCTCGACGCGCTCCACGGAGACCCCCGCGACGATGTGACGGAGCTCATCGAGCTCTCCTGCCTGAGCGGCGGCGTCCTTCGGCCCGCCGGCGAATACGAGCAGGGCGAGACAGGCGGGCGGAAGAGTCCGCCGGACCTTCGCGACCAGGGTTGACGACATCTCGAAGACTCCCTCTGGGTGTGGCGTGCGTGGGCGGCGAGCCCGCGGAATCGGTTGAACCTGCGTCCCGCGGTTGAGGTCGTAAAGCCGACCCGCTAACCTCGCGGGCCCCAGCGGCACCCGACTCGAAAGCAGAGCGAACGACGTGACTGAACGAAGGCGCACCACGGAGCGACGCGGGCAGAGGGTTTCGAATCTCTTCGGGATGACCCTGAGAGAGGCCCCCGGCGAGATCGAGGCCGCATCGCACGGGCTCCTCCTGCGCGCCGGCTACATTCGCCAGCTTGCCGCGGGCATCTACTCCTACCTGCCCCTGGCGTGGCGATCGCTTCGCAAGATCGAGCAGATCCTGCGAGAGGAGCTGGACCGTATCGGCGGTCAGGAGATGTCGATGCCGGTGGTGCACCCGGCGGAGCTGTGGCAGGCCACCGGACGGTGGTACGACATCGACGATACGATGGCCAGGTTCGTCGACCGCCGGGGTCGGGACATGCTCCTCGCGATGACGCATGAGGAGGCGGTCGCGTTTCACACCGCGACGGAGATTCCGTCGTACAGGCAGCTTCCGGCGCTCGTATACCAGATCCAGACCAAGTTCCGCGATGAGCTGAGATCGCGAGGCGGCCTGATCCGCGTGCGCGAATTCCTCATGAAGGACTCCTATTCGCTGGATCGGGATCCCGACGGACTGCAGGTGCAGTACGACGCCCACTACGAAGCGTACGGACGGATTGGTCAGCGGTGTGGGTTGCCGCTCACCGCGGTTCAGAGCGACGTGGGGATGATGGGCGGCAAGGTCGCTCACGAGTTCATGTACGTTTCGCCCATCGGCGAGGACAGCCTGGCCCTGTGCGACTCCTGTGGCTACTCGGCGAACCGGGAGGTGGCGGACTTCGAAATCGAGCCGCTCGAGGGCGAGCCCGCCGAGCTCGAGCGGGTTCACACGCCCGAGGCCAGGACCATAGCCGAGCTCGCGGAGATGCTCGATATATCTCCGGAGCGTACCGCCAAGATGGTCTTCTACGTCGGCATGTTCGCGGCCGATGATGACAATCCCGCGGACGCCGCGCCGGCGAAGCGGGAGAAGCTGGTCGCCGCCATCGTCCGCGGCGACATGGAGGCCAACGCGATCCGGACGCAGCAGCTGTCGGGCGCCCTTGAGCTCCGCCCGGCGCAGGAGGAGGAGATCGCGGCCACCGGGATGGTGCCTGGCTTCGCCTCGCCTGTCGGGATCGATCCCGACGCGGCGGTGTTCATCGTCGACCGCTTCGTCGCGGAGTCACCGAATCTCGTGCTTGGAGCGAACGAGGTCGATTTCCATCTTCTCAACGTCTGCTGTGGGCGTGACTACGAACCGCATGCGGTGGGGGCCGTGGCCGCGGCAGCGGATGGATACCCATGCGCCGAGTGCGGAACGCCGCTTCGCATCGCCCGCGGAATCGAGGTCGGAAACATCTTCCAGCTCGGCACGAAATACTCGGAGGGACTCGACGCTCGCTTCACGGATGAGGACGGTGTCGAGCAGCCGGTCTGGATGGGGTCGTACGGGATCGGGCTCGGTAGACTGCTGGCGTGCGTGGCGGAGGAGCACCGGGATGACGGCGGCTTGATGCTCCCGGTGAGCGTGGCCCCGTACGAGGTATCCCTCGTGGCCCTCGCGCGCTCGGATGAGGCGTTCGCGGAGGCCGAGTCGCTCTACGAGACGCTTCTCGATGCGGGCATCGAGGTCCTGTTCGACGATCGCCGTGACCAGAGCCCCGGGGTGAAATTCAAGGACGCGGATCTTCGCGGCCTGCCGGTTCGTCTGATCGTCGGTGAGAAGTCGATCGCGGCGGGTGGAGCGGAGATGGCGCTGCGGACGGGCGGCGAGCGCGAGATCGTCCCCATGGCAGACGTGGCGGCTCGTGTTCGGACGGAGCTGGACGCCATGGCGGAGGCCCTCCTCCCGTAGGCCGCCGGAGGGTCGGGGTCAGTCGCCCGTCACGCTCGCTTCGGCCGGGGCGGCCGAGGCGCGGCGCCGGGCCCCGACGCCGCGAGCCAGCTCCTGAACGAACGCCCATCCATCCCGCCCGGCGCGACGGCCGCCGGGTAGGGCGACCCAGACCATGACGTAGACCGCACTCAGCACCGCGAATTCCACCGTCATCCTGGCCGCGGTTCCGATGTCACCGAAGAGTTGAATGGCGGCCACGGCCGCAACGGCTGCGACGCCCGACGCGAGAGCCGGCCGGCCGGCTGCGTCGAGGTAGTCGCCGAGGGGGAGCGAAGTCCCGCGGAGGCAGAACCAGATCGTGGGGAAAGCCATCACGGCGTGGGCGAAGGCAAAGCCGCGAGCGACGCCCAGGACACCCCAGATGCTCCCGATCAGCAACGAGCCCAACATCACCCCGGTATTCACGAGACCCCAGCGGAATTGCCGCCGGGTGCGCCCCAGCGACACGAAGATCCATCGGGTGGGCCGAGCGAAGGCGGCGAAAAACGCACCGAACGCCACCAGCCGCACGAAGGGGACGGCGTCGAGCCACCGGTCGCCGAACAGGAGGCGTACCGAGCCCTCCGGCTCGATGAAGAAGTACGCGGTCACCGGAAGGGAGAAGAGGAGCAGGGCGGACACTGCCCCTCTCACCAACCCCTCGAGAGTCGCGGGGCGGTCCTGAGCGCGGCTGAACGACGAAATCGCCACATCGGATAGCGTGAGGTCCATCTCCTGTGTCGGCAGCCAGGTCCAGCGGCGCGACCCGTCGTAGAGCCCGAGCAGGTGTGCGCCACCAAGAAAGCCGATGAGCACGCGGTCGGTCTGCTCGCGCATCCACCTGGCTATCCGCACGCCGGCGAGGTTGCGCCCGAACCCGACCATTTCCGGAGCCGGGTCGGCGCCCGGCGTTCGGGGGCGCCGGGCCGGGGGACGCCACGGACAGGCCATCCACGCACCGGCGGATCGCCCCAGACCGATGATCCCGATCTCGAGCACGAGAGCCCAGTAGCCGGCGCCGAGGCTCGCGGCGAGAATCGCGACGATCATCCCCACGAACATAGATGTCGTCTCGATAAAGGTGGTGACTCCGAAGCGCATGTCTCGCTTCAGAAGGACCTCGTGAAACGCCCCGAGATTGAGGACGTAGATCGCCGCCGCCCATGCGGCGGTCACCCCCACCACGCGCGCGTCGTCGTAGATCTCCGCGAGCAGCGGACCGAGTGCCGCGACGATCAACACCATGAGGAGGTTGAATCGAAGCGAGAGCCGAAATACTCGACCGAGCCCTTCGGAGTCGAGGTTCTCTTGCTGAAGTACCGCTACGTGCAGCCGCAGATTGATTACGGAGTTGGTGAGGATGATCACCGGAAGGACCAGCGCCCGGACCCCGAAGTCCTCCGGGCGCAGGAGTCGGGCGAGTATTGCGATGGACACGAGCCGGAGCGCGATCTGAATCGCGCGGCCGGACACGGAGATCCGGCCCGAGGCAACCGCGCGCTCGCGGACCTCCGCCGAGACCTCGCCCGTCCTGAACAGACTGTCACCCGCGTCGTTCATGAGCGTCCCGTGATCATCTCGCCGATCCGACGGTCAGCGTGCTGCCCCCGATACCCGGATTCGAAGACCGCCGACAAACGCCCGCGGCGTTCCGACACGCGTGAGCGTCGCCTCGTTCGAGATCTGCCACTCGGTATCGAAAACGTTCTGGATCGTCGCGTACGCCAGCAGTGTTCTCGTGACCTGTCGCGCCAGACGCAGGTCGACTACGAAGGAGTCATCGATCTGTTGGGTATTCACGTCGTTCTCGAACTGAGTTCCGATGTACCGGCCGATGACGAGCGCCTCGAGCTTCGAAACGTCGACATGCCCGACCCGCAGAGTCCCCTGCGCTTTCGCGGTGCGGGGGGGGCGGTTTCCGACGATCTCCTCGCGGCCCTCCGCCGCGATGATCTCGCTCGGTGCGTAATCGAACGACGCGGCGACCAGCCACGCGGCCGTCGGACGATACTCGATCTGAGTCTCCAGCCCGATCGCGCGGATCGATCCGACGTTCATGCGCTGCCGACAGACCCCGCCCGCGGGGACGAACCCGCAGGGATCGACGACGCCGGACTCCTCGACTTCCATGATCGTCGCGTCGAGAATCGCGTCGTTGACCCGATTGTAGAACCCCGTCGCCCGGGCCAGCCACTGACGACCGAGCTCGTAGTCGACTCCCACCTCGAACCCGATCAGCCGTTCGGGCTCGAGGAGCGCGTTGGATTCCGTGACCACGCCGCCCGCCGCCCGGAACGGCTTGTAGAGCTCGTTCAGCGTCGGGATCCGCAGACCCGAGTAAACACTCCCGCGGAACGACACGCGATCGGAAGCGAGCACACGGAGACCGGTGTTTGCGCTGAAGCGGGTCAGGTCGCGATCCTCGAACTCCGTGTCCGAGGCGATATCGCCGCTCGCGATGTCCGAGACCTGCCGGAACCCGTTCGAGTTGTTCCAGATGTCGAGACGTGCGCCGGCGGTGAGATCCACCCGGTCGGACAAGCCGATTCTGTCCTGAGCGAAGAGCCCGGTCAGGAACTGGTCGCCGCCGGTGTGTCGACGGGTCAGGAACGCGCCGTCCTCCCACCGGACGTCCTCGAAGGCCTCTCCGTGGATGCTGGTCAGGTCGACCCCGAGGCTGATTGAATGGGCGCCCAGGCTCGCGTGACTCCATTGGGCGTTGGCTCCGAAGGTCTCCGAGGGCACGTCGAACTGACTGATGGAGGGGACTTCGCTGTTTCGGTCGCTCGAGACCGTGGAGAACGTGTTCGCGTAGTCCTGCCCCTGCCCGAACAGATTCACCGCGAACAGGGAACCCTCCGGGCGTCCGGCTCTCAGTCCGATCTGCCCGAACCCCGTCTGCGTCGTATTCTGGCGGATCGGCGTGGCGTTCGTCTTGTCCTCGTCGTAGTAGCTGCCCGACGCAAGGATCTGGACGGTCTCCGAAGCGTCGAAGGTCAGCTTCCCACGCAGCGAGAAGTGGTCGGACGCGGAAGGGATGTCCACCGAGCCGCGCTGGTCCGGCGTCGTGAGGACGTAGCCGTCCGTGTCCAGAAACTCGGCTGCCACGAAACCGCCGACCCGACCGCCACCGAACGTCACCATGCCGTCCCCGCGGAACGTCGACTGGGTGCCCGCCTCGGCGGCCGCCGAGAGACCGCCCTCGTCGGGGTCCCGCGTGATCACCTGGATGACTCCGGCGAGGCTCTGCCCCCCCCAGGCGGTGGATCCGCCTCCGCGAACGATCTCGATCCGCTCGATCGTTTCGACCGGCACCTGATCCCAGCGGACCCAGCCGAAATAGCCGTCGTTCAGTGGGACTCCATCGACCATCACGAGCGTACGGCTGGCCGCGTTCCCACCGAGCCCACGCAGCGACACAGCTTGCCACGACGGGTGGGCCGACGCGCTCCGCACGTTCCGCTGCAGGCCGACCCCCGGGATCTCGAGAAGGACGTCCTCGAGGTTCTGCGCGGCCGAAAGCGTAAGCTCTTCTCGCGTGATGACGGTCACGTTGACCGGCACATCCCGGACCTCGGTCTCCGCTCGGGTGGCGCTCACGACGAGCTCCCGCAGGCGCAGCACCTCCTCGGGATCCTGGGCGCTGGCGGGCGCGACCCCCACGACCCAGGCCAGAACGAACGCCGCCGCGATCGAGACCCCTCGGGCTGACTTCGACTTCACACGTCCCCCTTCGTGTCGGTCTTCACGAAACCACAGTATGGCCCGGCCCCTGCCCGGTGTGCGACCTCGGCTTCAGTCGCGGCGCGCTGCGCCTAGTCGAGCCTCGCGGTCAGGAGCTCCCTGGCGGCGGCCGCATCCGCGCGCCCGCCGGACGCACGCATCACCTGCCCCACGAAGAATCCCATGAGACCGGTCTGGCCACCACGGTAGCGCTCCACCTCGTCGGGGTGTCCGGACAGGACATCCTCGATCAGCATCGCGAGCGCGCCGGAGTCCGCGATCCGGGCGAGTCCCTCGGCCTCGACCATGGCGGTCGGGTCTCCGCCGTTCTGGACGAGCCGTGCCAACAGCTCTTTCGCGACCTGACGGGATACGGTGCCGTCCTCGACGAGATCCGCCAGTGAAGCGAGTCCTTGCGTCGTCAGGGATCCGCGGGCCCCGTCCTCGGACACACCGCGCACCTCATGCACGAGCCAGTTCGCGATCGCCCGTGCTCTTCCGGCTGGCTCCGCGGACGCCGACCGGGCGGCCTCGAAGAACTCTACGTCCGCCTCGGATCCGGTCAGAAGATCCGCCAGATCCTCTGACAGACCGAGCTCGATCAGACCGGCCATCGCGGCCACGAGTCCCGGGCTCTCCTCCCGAGCACGATCCCGCTCGGCCCGGCCCCTGTCCTCGCCGATCGGCCCGCTGACCGTCGCGGTCGCGGAATCGGCGGACCTCACCGTCGCCTCGGCCCGCGCAGACCACGTGTCCCGGAGCGAGACCGTCCGGTTGAATACGAGCTCTCCGTCCGGTGCATGGCTGTCCCGGATGAAGTAGCCCTGCCGTTCGAACTGGTAGGCGGTCGCCGGATCGTCGTCCGCCACGCTCGGCTCGACCCGCGCGTCGGTGAAGATCCTTAGGGAATCGGGGTTCAGGTTATCGAGCGGATCCTCGACGCCTTCGTGCGGGTCCGGTTTCGAGAACAACCGGTCGTAGATCCGGACCTCGACCGGAAGCGACGCGTCCGCCGACACCCAGTGGATCGTGCCGGCCACCTTCCGGCCGTCAGGAGCCGACCCCCCGCGCGTCTCCGGATCGTAGGTGCACCGAAGGCCGACCACTCCGCCGGCCTCATCCTTCTCCACACCGGTGCAGGTGACGAAGAACCCGTGGCGAAGCCGGATCTCGCGCCCGGGCGCCAAACGTCTGAACCCCTTCGGCGGGTCCTCGCTGAAGTCCTCACGCTCGATCGCGAGATTGCGCGTGAACGGCACCGGCCGACTCGCCGGCCAGTCCGCCGGAGGCTCCTCCACGTCGCGTGGGAAGTACGGGGCCTCCATCCAGTCGATCTCGCCGGTCAGCGCTTCGTCGAAGTTCTCGATGACCACCGGTAGGGGGTCGATCACGCACATCACGCGTGGCGCGGTGCGGTTGAGCGTATGTCGGATCGCGTACTCGAACGTCCCGATGTCGACGCGCTTGTCCGCCTTGGCGATCCCGACGTGTTCGATGAACGTCCCGATCGCCTCCGGTGGTACGCCCCTCCTTCGCAACGCCGCGATCGTGGGCAACCGTGGGTCGTCCCACCCATCGACGCGGCCGGACTCGACCAGTCGCTTCAACTTCCGCTTGCTGACGATCGTGTAGTCGAGGTTGAGTCGCGCGAACTCGTACTGACGCGGTCGGGGATCCCAGGACCCCAGCTCATCCGTGCCTCCGCCCCACGCGCCCGGGATGTCCTCCAGACGAGCGGCCGACGGGCGGGTGTGCTCGATGAACCAGTCGTACAACTCGCGGTTGTTCTCGAACTCGAGCGTGCAGAGCGAATGCGTGATTCCCTCTATCGCATCCGACTGTCCATGAGCCCAATCGTACATCGGGTAGATCGGCCACTCATCGCCCGTTCGGTAGTGGTGCGCGTGGCGGATCCGGTACATCAGCGGGTCTCGCATCTTCATGTTCGGCGCTGCGAGATCGATCTTCGCCCGCAGTACGTGCGCGCCGTCCTCGAACTCGCCAGCTCGCATCCTGCGGAACAGATCGAGGCTCTCTTCCGCGGGCCGATCGCGATGGGGGCTCGGGCGCCCCGGTTCCGTGACGCTCCCCCGGTACGCGCGGATTTCCGACTCGGAGAGACTGTCCACGTACGCGAAGCCATCCTCGATCATCCGGAGGGCCATCCGATAGAGAGCGTCGAAATAGTCCGAGGCGTACCGGACCTCGCCGTCCCATTCGAATCCGAGCCACTGTATGTCGCGGGTGATCGCCTCGACAAAGCTCGGGTCCTCGGTCGTCGGATTCGTATCGTCCATCCGCAACGTCGTGCGACCCCCGTGCTCGGCCGCGACGCCGAAGTCGAGGAAGATTGCCTCGGCGTGTCCGACGTGGAGATATCCGTTCGGCTCGGGCGGGAAGCGGGTCAGAACGCGTCCCCCGTGCCTGTCCGACGCGACGTCGTCGAGCACGATCTGCCGCACGAAATCGAGGTTCCTTTCGTCGTTCATGGCGCGAAACCTAATCGGGCCCTGGATCAAAACGAAGAACGGCCACCACGGCGATGCCGCGGTGGCCGTCCCTTCGTGTGGGTCTCGTCACGCCCGATCGAACGAGCGAGTCCCCTGTCGTCAGAGCGAGAGCGTGAGCCTCAGCTCTTCATCTTTCCGTACGCCCACAGGATGATCAGCGCGCCGAGAACGCCGAATGCGACCCCCCCGAAGCTGAACCCCGAGTAGGGTCCGAAGCCCAGGGTAGAGCCGACCCAGTTTCCGACCCAGGCGCCACCGATGCCGAGAAGGCTGGTCTTCCACCAGCTGTCCGGCGCGTTGTCGGGTCGGATCATCTTCGCGAGAGATCCGACGACGAGCCCGAAAAGGGCCAACCAAACGAGTCCCATGACTTTTTCCTCCGGATGAGCGAAAACGCTGCGCAGCGTGCTTACCTACGAGACGACGGCCCCGCGAGATTCGCGAGGTCCGCCTGGTGACGGTGAAAGCTCAGGATTATGACGCTTCCCGCCAGCAGAAGGTTTGCGATAGCCGCCGGTCCGAACGAGAACGCGATGTCGCCATCGCCGGCAGCCGCCGCGGGGAGCGCGAAGATGGGCCCCATGATCGAGTAGATCAGCAGGAAGAGGCTTACCGAGCTCTCTCCGATGCCGACGATTGGCGTCCATCGCGGCCGCCGCCGCATGATCAGCCAGCATCCGAGCGCGAAAGCGTAATACGCGACCCGCCACCCGAGCCGGGGGATACCCGCGGCCCGGACCGACACGCCGAAGGCGAGGTCCAGCAGCGCGAAGACCGGTGTGAGGCCGTAGTAGAGCCGAACCAGGCCGTCTCGGGTGCCGGGTAGACCGGCGCGCGACGCGAGCACCACCGGTCAGGCTGCCTGGCGTCCGGACAGGTGTACGTCGTGCTGCGGGTAGGGGATCGAGCATCCGGCTGCTTCGAGCGCCGCCTTCACGCGCTCCGTAACGTCCCACCGGACGTCCCAGTAGCCGGGCGTCTCGCACCAGGGCCGCACGACGAAGTTGACCGACGAATCCGCCAGTTCGTGGACGGCCACCACCGGCGCCGGATCGGCGAGCACCCCCTCGCAGGCCGAAACGGTATCCAGGATGGTCCGCTTCGCCAGGCCCAGATCGTCGTCGTAGGAGACGCCGATCACCAGATCGATCCGCCGGGTCTCGTTACCGTCGTAGTTGTGGATCACGCCCCCGAAGACCGCGGAATTCGGAAGTACCACCCGAACGTTGTCCCGTGTGTTCAGAATGGTCGCGAAGATCCCGATTTCGACTACCCCGCCGACAACGCCTCCTGTCTCGACCAGGTCGCCGACCCGGAAGGGCCGGAACACCAACAGCATGACTCCCGCGGCAAAGTTCGACAGGGTACCCTGCATGGCCAGGCCGACCGCGAGCCCCGCCGCGCCCAGCACCGCCACGAAGGAAGCCGTCGGAATACCGAAGAGCCCGAGGACGGCGATGAGGACGAAGGCCATCGCCATGACGTAGACGAGGCCGGAGATGAACGGCACCAGCGTCGGATCCACCTGTCGGCGGCCCAACAAGGCTCCGACTCCACTGCGGACCCGTCGTGCGACCATGCGGCCGATGATCAGAACGGCGAGCGCGCCGATAACGCGCAGGCCCCAGGTAGTGACGAGCCCGCTCGCCTGCGCGGCGAGGGTCTCGAGATCGAAGTTTTCCATGAAGGTCTCCGGTAGGCGGTGTGTCGTCGCGCGGACGCGGCCACCGGATGTTACCCATCGATCCGCCCCGAGGACAAAGCGGAGGCCAAAAAAAAGGTCGGCTCGTGCTTCCGAGCCGACCTAGTGACGAATGCGGGGCGTATCTGTCCGCCCTCTCCATCGCCCTAACACTGGGAAGGCGCCGTCAGGCTCACGAAATCGTCCGTCAGGTGGGCCGGGTGGGCCATCCATTCGGAAGCGTTCTCGAGCGTGGGTATGGCGGTGTTCGCCTTCGCCACGGCCTCTCCGTGTGTCCCGAGGATCACAAACGTCGCCATAGCCATCCAGATGAGCGACGCAGCGATCGCGATTCTGCTCTTGTTGTCCAATGCCATCGATCTATTCCTCGTTATCGTGTCGTCGCGCGCCGACGCCACGGGGTTTCCTCTTGCAGTGCTACTAACGATCCTCAGGCGTTCGAAGTTTCGACGATGCGAGAGCGAAAAGGGTTGCCGACCCTTCGCGGAGAGGTGTGGATCTGGGAGCCACGGCCGTCCTTCTTTTCGTTGCCGGCACGGTCGCCGGTACGCTGAATGTCATCGCCGGCGGCGGGTCGCTGCTGACGCTCCCACTGATGATCTTCCTCGGACTTCCCGCCGGCGTCGCGAACGGGACCAACCGGGTCGCCATCCTGGTGCAGAACGTCGGTGCGGTCTGGAGTTTCAACCGGCATCGAATGATCGACTGGAGCTGGTTGCCCCTCGCCGCGCTCCCGGCTCTCGTCGGCGGCGGAGTCGGCGCGTGGTTGGCTATCCGGATCGACGACCTCGCGTTCCAGCGAATCCTCGCGGTGCTGATGGTCCTGATCGCCGTCTGGACGCTCTGGAATCCCCTCGGCTCGCGCGACGTCGGCGAGAAGCTCCTGGCCGCCGAGACCCGGCGGGGGCGGTTTCTTCTGATCCTCGGTTTCGGATTCGTCGGACTCTACGGGGGCTTCGTTCAGGCGGGCGTCGGCTTCATCATCCTCGCCATCATTACGATGGGCGGGCTGGACCTCGTGCGGGGCAACGCGCTCAAGGTGCTGCTGGTGCTGGCGTACACGCCGCTTTCCCTCGCCCTGTTCGCCTTCGACGGAAAGGTCGACTGGGCCTATGGCGTGGCGCTCGCGGCCGGGAATCTGCTCGGGGCCTTCATCGGGGTTCGGCTGTCGGTGCTCAAGGGGCACCTCTGGATCCGCCGGGTGGTGACGATCACGGTGCTGGCGTTCGCCGTCCGGCTCCTCTGGCCGGCCTGATGATTCGCGGCCGCCCCTTCACCGTCCCTGGACGACCGTGGCGATGGCGGCGGACAGAAACGCCCACTGAAGCCGCATCTGGTCGATGACGGGCATGGGTCTCAGCCCCGCGGCCGAGGCTTCCGCTTCGATCTCCGCGGTGAGCTCCTCCTCATCCGCGGCGGCCTCCTCTTCGTCGGATGATCGGTCGGCGCTGGCGAGCCGTGCCGCCCACCCCGCGATTCGGGCTCTCCAGTCCTCGAGCGCGGGATCCGGTGGCCCGAGCGTCTCGCCCACGCCCGGCAAGACGAACAACGGCATCTCCGAGACCAGGGTCAGAGGATCGCCTCCGAGAGACCCGATGAACTCCATGGAGCTCCGATAGAAGCGTCCGGCCGTCTCGGGATCATCGAGGGAAACGAAGTGATCCCGCATCGCGACGGAGTTGGGCCGTGTCGCGAACCCCGGCCCGATGCGAACGAATCCCTTCTCGCCGTGGCGCTCGACGTCGTGAAGTGTGTACCCGAGCCCGGCCACGCGCTGTGTGCAGTGGCGACGAAGATCGCCAGTTCGGGCGACCCACGCGGGTTCGAGGAGAAACCATGGCCCCCCGGCCCAGGCCATGCCGTGAAGCGTCGCGTGAAGGTCGAACGGCCCGTCGGCACTCTCCCACCAGCGTGCGGCCGCGGCGTTCTCGGGGCGGGCGCCCCCGTCCCCCGACCCGCGCGGGAAACCGAACTCGACATCGTCACCGGGGAGTTCCCTCACGCGGCCGGGCAGATACTCGGAGAACGCGTACCGGTCCGCGCCGGGGTGCTGCCAATCCCGATTCAGCTCGGCGCCGTCCGGGTTGATGTGCGGGATGATCCACCAGTCGAGTGCGGCGACGAACGGATCGGCAGGTTCGAGCGACTGCAGGTACGGAACGAGCCGCCCCAGGAGGCGCGGCCCCACCGGCTCATCCGCGTGGCAACCGCCGATCACGCTGACACGGATCGGGCCGGTCCCGACTCTGAATCCGTGGATGGGGCGGCCTTGCCGCGACCGGCCGATCTCGACGGCGTCGGCGCCGGGGGGGGCGGGGTCGAGCGGCCAGGGCAGGGGGGGTGCCCGGCGGATGTCGGCGAAGCGGCCTTCGATGTCGCTCAGCGTGGGCTCGAGGCTGCGCATGCTCCGTGTCGGCTCCTATCGCAGGGTCAGACGGAGGAGAAACGCACCGTCGGCCTCGGCGGCCACCTCCGTCGCCCAGCCCGCGCGTTCGGCCCGATCGCGAAGCGTGTCCGCGTCGGCGTAGAGCTCTCGAAAGGGGAGCCCTCTGTCTCCATCGAACTCGAGATCGATCCAGGCCTGTCCCGGGTATCCACCTGCCGCCGGCCACCCCTCCTCGCCCCCGGGCCGCCCCTCGGGGACGGCCTCTGCCGAGTCGACGAGGAGCTGGCCTCCCTGGGCCAGTAAGCCGCGGGCGTGCGCGAGAAAGCGATCCAGCCCGGCCACCGTAGCCGTCGGGCCCACGCCGTTCATCAGCATGAGCACTGTCTCGAACGTGGGCCCTCGCCACCATCGAAAGTCACGGCGGATTGCGTGACGAACCCCGCGCTCGCGCATGATCTCGACGAGGGGCGCGCAGTTCTCGACCGCGAGCACGTCGAATCCGCGCCGTTGAAGCTCCAGGGCGTGCGGACCCGCCCCGGCCCCCAGGTCCAGAACCGTCCCTCGAGCCATCTCGAACGCCTGGAGCTCGAACCAGAACAGGTCGTCGTTCTCGCGGAAGAAGATGGCGGCCGGGACAATTTCATCCTCTCCAAGGCTGCTCCTGAGTCGGATCCCGGCGTCGTGTCGGCCCGCATGGAATGCGCGGAGCGCGGCACCATAGGGCTTCATGGGAGGCGTTCGGGTCGCATAATGATCGGCCTGAAACATCGGCCCAGAATAGAGGCCAGGCTCCCGAGGAGACAGATTCGGTGGATCGACGCGACTACATCATGAGGATGATCGAGCAGCTGGGCGCCATGCTCGCCGCCCTGCGCAAACGCATGCTAGGCCAGGAGGTCTCCCGCGCCGAGGCCGCCGACACGCTCCGGGAGGCGGCCCGCCTGGGTGGGCTCGATTACGACCTCGCGCGCGCCATGGCACCGGAGACGTTGTTGATGATGGTGGCGCCCGGCGGGGAAGTGGATCCGGGACGGTGTTGGCTGCTTGCGGAGCTCTCGTACCTGGACGGGCTCGACGCCGATCTGGCCGACGATGCCGCGGAAGCCCGGGATTCGTTCGAGAGAGCGGGATACCTGTTCGGGCTCCTCCAGCCGATCGTGGGGAATTTTCTCGGCATCCCGGAATCGAGGGAGCGGCTTCGCGACGTGGAGGAGAGGCTGTCCCGCCTGAGCCGGGAGAGCGGTCACTCCCCCGGAGAGGAGTGACCGACCGAATCCCCGGAACCTAGAGGATCAGGCCCAGCAGGATGATGTCGCCCGCCGGTTCGAGCAGCTCGCCGAAGAACGTGAGGATGTCTTCGGAAACCTGGATGATGTCTATGAGCACCCGGATCTCGTCGAGCGACAGCTGTCCGCCATCGGCGCCGACGATGACCGGATCATCCGAATTCCCCGTCGCCGTCGCGAAGATCTGCCCATTGACTCTGAAGGTCGCGTCGATCTCGCCGTCCGACCCCGACGCCGAGATGGCTATGGAGTGCGACTCGAAGGCCACCGAGAGCTCGACCGTCAGCGCTCCATCGTCTTCGGAGCCCACTCCGTCGACGTCGAGGGCGACATGGAAGTCCCGCGACTCGACATCGAGGGTCGCATCGACGCTCAGAGTGGTTTCGCCGGCGACCTCGGAGCTCTCCGCCGCGAAGTCGAAGTCGAGCCGGTCTCCCTCGTGGCGCAGGAATCCGTCGACCTGGACGGAGCCCGCGGAATCATCTCCCTCGAGCGCCACACCGTAGTCGAGGAAGACGACGTCCTCCGCGACCGCGGTGAGCCGAAGGTCGATGCCCGGGGCCGTCGCGCCGTTGTCGACGAGGTCCACGTACCCGATCTCGCGCTCCAGGTCGGGCGTCTCGTCTTCGCCCAGAGGCGCGTAGAGAACGAAGCGGACTCCGTTGGCGGGCGCGCCCGTCCGTGCGGGGTCTTCGGCGTACTCGCCCGTCTCCGGATCGATCGCGAAGGTCTTCCCGAGCGAACCTGCCGAAATGAGTGGCGTCTGGGAGGCCGCCGCGAACAGCCGCATCGCCGCCGCCGTCGCGAGCTCGCGTCCGGTGCGGGAGCCGTCGCCGATATCCTCTAACTCGGGTACGAAGGAAGCCCGCACTCCGCTGTCTTCCACCCGCCCCCCGAACGCCTCGAAGCTCCGCCACTCCGACGAATCGAAGAACCCGTCGAGCGTCGTGAGGTTGGACTCCGCGGCCTGGGTATCGAGTCCTGATTCGCCGGCTGGGCCGGTGGGGTTGTCCGAGCAGGCGGCCAGCCCCAGGGCGGTGGCGAGCGTGGCCAGGGGCGTCGCGCCCCGAATCCATTGGAACCGTGTGTTTCGGATCATCATGCCCCTCCTCTGATTCGTCTAAGCTCCGCCTGCTGCGCGCCGGTCAACGCGTTCTTGATCCGGACGAGCATTCGAAGCTGGATCGCCTTGATCTGGGCCTCCACGTCGAAAATCCTCATCGCGGCGGCCAGCGCCTCAGCCTCGGGTACGAGCTCTCGTCCGGAAAGCTCGAGGAGGGTCTGTGCCGCTTCGGCCATCTCCCACTCGAGGTCCACGACCTCCCGCTGGAGGCTCCTGATCTCTTCGCCGATCTGCTCCCACTGACGATCGTCGATCCCCACTCGCTCGCGGTGCGCCATCACGAGCTCGGGTGCGAAGTACGCGTCGGCCAGGGGATCTTCGCCTGGAGCGGACTGCGCGAAGAGCGGTTCCGCCAGGGCGGACACGCCGAGCGCCAGGGCCACTCCCAGGAACCACAGTCGTCGAGACATGATCTACATCCTCCGTTAACCCCGACCCGGCGGCGGGTCGGCGGGTTGCAAACGAGTGGTCGGGCGCGCCGGTCGCGAGGCTGCGCCTCCCTCCATGAGCGGTCCGCGCCGCCAGATCGGCGTCGGACGTGACTCCAGCAAGAACGTGGTCGGTCCCTCGTAGAGGTGGCTCGTGGCGAGTAGCCGATCCGCCAGTCCGGTCTCGGTCCCGCGCTCCTCCGGGGCAGCGATCAGTGCGAACGCCAGGAGAGCGATCACCCCGGCCCCCGCCCGCTTGGCCCGTCGCCGCGCGAGTTGTCGTCGCGCCGCGCCGAAGACGCGCTCGAAAGGCGGAGCGGTCACGGCATCGCCGAAGTGGGCGTCCCCGAGGTTCTCGAACAACGGCGGGTCGCGCTTCACCGGTCGCCTCCCGCGAGCAAATCGCTCAGTCGCGCCTTACCGCGGGCGTAGTGAGTCCGCGCGGAGCCGATCGAGATCCCGAGCACACCCGCGGCGGCGTCCACCGTCATGTCCTCGTAGAAGACCAGGTGAAGGACCTCGCGCTGCCGGTCGGAGAGAGTGGCCAGCGCCGCCTGGATCCGGAGCGTGCGCTCGCCGCGGGCGACGACCTCGTCGCCGCGCATCGGGGCCGTGGCCGGCTCCGGCCGGAATCGCCCGAGCAGACGCCGCCGTCTTACGGCACGCCGTCGCCGCTCCGAAGCGATCCTGCGCACCACCCCGAAGAGAAACGTCCGAAAGCCCGATCGGCCTTCGAACCGCGCCTTCCCCGAGAGCATTCTGAGATACGCTTCCTGCAAGACGTCCTCCGCCTCGGCGAACTCACCGCCGCAGCAGGTGAGGGCCCAGCCGAACGCGGCGTCATGATGCCGCGCCAGTCGTTGTTCGAGTTCACGCCGTTTCTGTCGCACGTCCGCACCCGTGGCCCGTGTCTCACTGGCCGGGAGCCTGCCACGACCGCGTGGCGTCCCGCGCGTCCGACCTACGACGCTCCGTTGATGGGTGACGTCACGCCCGTTGGCTTATGACACTGCCGCATCGCGGACCTGGACGTTCGAGGTCCCTGGCGTTCAGACGGGGTCGGGCCACAGAGCAGCGACCGCGGAGTCCAGCTCGATGTTCTTGATGCACAGGGTCTTGCGCCGCGCTCGAGCGCCGCGCTCGAGCGTAATCGACGACTTGGGACGCCTCAGCCGTCTGGCGATGAACGCGATGAGCTCTCGGTTGGCGGCCCCGTCGACGGGCGGCGAGGCGAGGCGAATCTTGAGGGAGTCGCCATGCAGGCCGGCGACCTCGGTCCGGCTCGCGCGCGGCTGCACGCGAACCGTCAGCCGGACGTGGTCACCGTCCGACGAGATCCACGGATGGCTCAACGCCACCTGAAGAAGTCGAAGACCGTCCTGCACCGATTGCAGTAATACTGGCTCGTCGAGACCTGCCCGCCGAACGTCGAGAACTGCTCCGTGTCCTCGAGGTTGCAGAAAGGACACCTGACGGAGTCCGGCAATACGTCCGACTTCAGCGTCTCATCCTGTGGAGACCGCGGGGGCGCGGTGTCGTCGGGCATGGGAGGTCCGTCAGTCGATCAGGAGCGAGCGGTTTCGGTCGCCCCGCACGCGCGCGAGCGTGTCTTCGTCCGGGCCACCCGTCGACACCCGGCGGCGCTCGGTGGACCAGGCCGACCAGTTGGGTTCGGCATCGCTCACCCAGCCGTCCGCGTCCTCCCGAGCGAGATCCATCCCCGCCGCGGAGAGCACGGGCCCGACGCGGGCCAGCCAGCGTCCACGCGTCGCGGCGGCATCCCCGGAGACGATCCCCTCGGTCGCGAGGACGGTCGCGATGGCGTCGTCGTCGGGGCCGAACCACGCGAGGCATGACGTCCACGCGTTCCCGAACGCCTCGGCCAGTGCCTCACGCCCGGCTTCCGTCTCGGCTAGCCGGGCCGTCCACCCCCGACCGTGTTCGAAGTGGAACCGTTCCTCGTCGAGGAGCTTGCGCACTTTGTAGTGGATCGGCTCGAACCGGCTCTCGTGCAGGGTCTCGAACTGCACCGTCAGGGCCGTGTCCAGAAGGAAGTTGAGCGCGATCAGCTCCGGCCACGACGTGCCGTCCGAATCCAGCACTCCGGCGCTGTGATACTCTTCGGCCTCCCGTTCGTGCTCGAGGTGATGCGGGTCGAAGCCGAAGTCCTTGAGCATCGAGTACACGATACGGCCGTGTCCCCACTCGTCCTGGGCCATCGCGGAGCAAGCGATTCCGGCTTCGACGGACGGGGCTCCGAGGATCCAGTCGGAGTAGCGGATGCCGAGCAGGCGCTTGTTGTCGGCGAGGGCGAGCAGCAGCGCCCCGAGCGCGTTTCGGGTCTCCTCGGAAAGTTCGCTGGCCGATTTGTATGCAGTCTTCGTGTCGCTCATGCGGGGGTCCCGTATCCCGGGGGTGAATCGGAGTCGGCGGCGGAGCCCTCTCCGACCGGCGGCGGCCCACCGAGAGTGAAGGGCCTCTGCGTCAGGTTTACGGCATAGAACGAATCCCTGGGCGCGACGGCCATCTCGAACCATTTGGCCTCATCGTACGTCTGCCACGCGTACACCCTGGCGAGATCCGGATTCGGTGCGGTCACCGTGCCCACGTGCTCGAACCGGTCCACTCGGTTCTTTCGAGCAAAGACCTCGTAGATCCGCTCATCCGACAAGCCGGTCGCCATCGTCATACCGCCACTCCTGATGCCCTGAGAATGTCCCTGCCGCGCTCCGGAATCCGAGCCGTGGTCCACGGAGGGTCCCAGACGATCTCGATGCGAACCTCCTCGATGTCCGGCTCCTCGAGGAGTCGCTCTCTCACATCCCACTTGATGAAGTCCATACACGGACAGGCGGTCGCCGTGAACGTCACGCTGACTGTCACGACGCCGGCGACCTCGTCGGCCTCGACACCGTAGATGAGCCCGAGGTCCACGAGCGAGATCGGGAACTCCGGGTCCGAGACCTCGTACAGCGCGCGACGCGCACGCTCCGCCAGATCGGCGGCCGGCGCGTCGAACTCGGGCGGCGGCGGTAAATCGTCGCGATGGCCCTGCGTATCGCGCAGCACCGCCGCGAAGTTCATCCCCTGCTCGTAGCGGGGCCGCCGCTCGAGCACCGGCAACTCGGTCACTCGAATACCGCTTTCGTGATATCGAAGTGCGACGCCTCACCACCCATGTCCGCGAATCGTGCATCGATGACGTAGACCTGGCCGTCTCTGACGGCCGCCGTCGTCGCGTCGGCCGCGGCTTCCCAGCGCGCCGTGATCGTCGCGGTTGCCCAGCCATCTTCGCTGGCGAGGAGGAGCACCTCCGTCCGGGCCGTATCTCCGTCTCCGGTGCCGGCGACCGCGGCGAGACGACCGTCCGACAAGAAGACCAGACCGTCGACGGCCATCGGCTCGGGGAGCCCGATCGCACTCACCGAGCCGTCCATGCCCACCCTGATCAGCCCGCGCGCTTCGACCTGTGCGGCGACGAGGATCCCGTCCGAGCTCACGTCGATCCCGTTGATGCCGCCAGGAGCGAGCGCCGCGCTGTCGACGAGCACCGAGGCCTCCCCGTCCGGCGTAACCGAGTAGATCGCCGGCGTGGCGTAGTTCGTCACCAGCGCCGTGCCATCGGGTGTCGTGGTGACATCGTTGGCGAATTGCGGTCCACCGGGAGTCAACGCCCCGAGATCCACCATGAAGATCCGCTCGCCGGTCTCGAGGTCGTAGGATCCGAGCATCGCGTGGCTGTCTCCGCCCTGGAACATCGCCAGGTTCGAGTTGGCCACCAGGAGCCGGCTGTTGGCGTGATCGATATGGATTCCGATGGATGAGACGATGTCGGGATCGTTTATGAAGATCGAATGCGACCCGTCATCGTGGACCTCGGTCACGGTCCCCCGAGTGACGGAGCTCAGCAGGAAGCGCTCGCCGGCCCCGTCCCACTCGATCCCCTCCGGGTGGAGTCCGGGATCCTGGACGCGGACGAGCGCTGGACCGGGCATCGTGCCCGCGACCACGGACGGCTGATCACCCGGGTCGTCCATCTGCGTGCCACCGCACGCCGTGAGCGTGAGACCGATCACGATCGCCGGAGCGACACCGCGACGGGCCCTCACGCGGCCAACAGCTTCTCGACGTCGAAGCGGCTGCGTCGCACGGAGTCCACGTACTGCTCGTTCATCGGGCCGCGGCCCTTCCAGCGCTCGAACACCTGCTCCCATGTGATCTTCTCCTCTAACAGCCACCGACGCTCGCCAGGGTCGTACTGGCACGGCAGCTCGTAGTCGAGCTCGACCTGGTCGAGATCCGGGTCGTAATGCGCGGGGACGTCGAACCCCAGCTCCTCGCACAGGGGCACGACGGCCATGAGCCAGGTCTGACGGAGCTGGTCGTTGGTCATGCCCTTGAGCCGAAAGTCGAGCTGCGCATTGTGACGCTTCTTGTCGTCCGGCATCCCGAACCACTCCACGCCCATCGGGAACATCCAGTCCAGGGTCTCCTGCACCGCTTCGCGGGCATGCCCCCCCGCCTCCGCGAGCCGTCGAACCCATACCTCCCCGTGGCGAAGGTGGAAGTTCTCCTCCATCCCGACCTTCACGAGCCCCCGCTTGAGCGGCCCGTAGCTGGTATTGCGGTGCACGTCCCCGAGAAGTGTGATACCGGCCCGGTCGTAGAGCGCGTGCGCGCAGACCAGCGCCGCCCAGTTGTCGATCGGCTGATCGAATCCGTACGGGTGCTTGAACCTCGCCGGATCGCGCTCGTACAGCATCCAGTGTCGGTCGACGCCGAGGTCCTCGAGCAGCCGGTAGGCGATGTTCGCGTGTCCCAGCTCGTCCTGGATGATCGCCGTCGCCGAGACCATCGTGTTGGTGGACGGTGCGTCCTTCGTGGCCGTGTAATATGCCGGTGCGCTCATCAGCTCCGTGTCGCCCTGCACGGTCAGCTGCGTGATCAGGGCCTTCTTGTAGGTCTCCGTCATGTCCTCTTCGGACTCGACGATGAACCCCTCCTGAACCTTCCGCTGCAGCTCTTCATCGGTAAAGCGAGCCATCGACTCCTGCTCCCGGATATGGTGGACCCGTTCGGTCGAAACGGGGTGCGGAATCTAGCCTCACGGCTGGGTTCGGTCGAATCTCCGCACACGGATTCGTCGCATCGGGGCGAGCAGGCTTCAGACCCCCGTGGCAGCCGGACGATCTTCGGCGTATGTTCGGTGCCCGCAAGTCGAAAACCTCAGGCAGGAGAGCGAAGATGTCGGACCATCGAGGCCGTTTTCTCTGGTATGAGCTGATGACGACCGACGTCGAGGCCGCGAAGAGCTTCTATTCCGCCGTCACCGGGTGGTCGACGACCCCATGGGAGACCGGAGACCAGCCCTACACGATGTGGATGACCGGCGAGGCGCCCGTGGGGGGTCTCATGGAGCTCCAGGCGGAAGCCGCCGAGGCCGGGGCACCGCCGCACTGGCTGGCGTACATCGGGACGCACGATCTCGACGCGACCGTCGAGAGGGCGCTCGAGCTCGCCGCGCAGATCCTGGTGCCGACGATGGACGTCCCCGAGGTAGGCCGTATGACGATCCTCGCTGACCCGCAGGGTGCCGGGTTCGCCGCGTTCGAGCCTGCGAACGAGCAGCCCCCGGAGGTCCCGCCCGAGAACGGGAACATGTCCTGGCACGACCTCGTGACGTCCGACCGCGAGGCCGCATGGGCGTTCTACTCCGACCTCTTCGGCTGGGAGACGACGGAAGAGATGGACATGGGGGAGATGGGGATCTACCAGATGTACTCGCGGCCCGGCGGGGCGCCGCTAGGGGGCATCTTCAATCGACCGCCCGAGGCGTCGGCGTCCGCCTGGCTTCTCTACGCGAAGGTGCCGGACGCCGCGGCCGCGGTCGAGGCGGTACGGGCGGGCGGCGGACAGGTGCTGAACGGCCCGAGGGAGGTCCCGGGCGGCGACCAGATCGCCACGTGTGTGGATCCGCAGGGGGCGACCTTCGCGGTTCACGCGGCGGCGGGTGACTGATCGCCCTGCCGCGTGAAGGTCACGTCTCCCGGTCGGTTTCGTTGGCATCGACCGCCGGGGCGACGGGGGGTGGGGTCGATCCGGGTGGTGCGGGCGGTTCGATCTCGGCACCCGTGGTGAACCGCATCACGCCGCCATCGAACGTCATGAAGAGCTGGTCGCCCACGATGTCGACGGATCGCGCGACGGCGAGAGATGCCATCACGCGGGTCTCGAGCTCGTCGAGTCCTTCGCCACAGATCCGCCGGGTCGTCGCCAGGGGCCCGATCTGTAGCGTCCCGTCCTCCCCGCTCGTGTAGGTGCCGAACATCTGGTTGCACCCCGCGTACCCGGCGAGAGACCCGCTGCCGGCGGCGGCGTCCCCCAACTCGAGCGCGACCCTGAGGGACGGACGTCTGTCGAGGGCGTCCGTCGTCTGGCTCCAGTCGCCCATCTCGATCGTCGTGAGAATCCACTCGTGGCTGGTGAGCGTGGCTTCCGCTCCCGCACCCAGCGTCATCCGCGAGGCCTCTCTGAGCGATGGCACGTTCACCGGTATCAGGCCGCGATCCGTCAGCGCGAATCTTCCGGTGATCGGAATCGTTGGCTCACGCTGAAAGCTCTCGTGCGGTGCGCGGATCAGCATGTCGACCTCGATGACCCCGTCGTCGACTCGGATGTCCAGGACCCGGATGTTGTCTCCGATCAGCCGGGAGGCGACGTCCCGGACCTCGTCGTCCTCACCGAGCAGGGCGTGGAGACGCAGGAGCCGTTGCATGTTTCTGAACTCGACGAGGACCACGACCGCATCGGTTTCGTCATCGTAGTCGAGGTCACCGACGCCGAAGTCATACATCTCGATGCGCTGGACTGTCCCGCCAGCCGGGAAATCGACGGCGCCGCCGAGAAGCGTGACCACGCCGTCCGGGGTCACTTCCGTGAGGTAGGTCGAGTTCGCGAGGGACTCGGCGCTGGTCGGCCCGGGATCGCGGGCGCAGCCGCCGGCCA
>Ga0224508_10000764_pt1 | contig 30211 bp, 29 predicted proteins | sample SF_Jan12_sed_USG_4_FD_170157 | JGI IMG/M metagenome (GOLD analysis project Ga0224508, IMG submission 170157) | Sediment microbial communities from San Francisco Bay, California, United States - SF_Jan12_sed_USGS_21 | ecosystem: Environmental > Aquatic > Marine > Sediment | place: USA...
GCGTGGGCTCCTTTTCGTTCAACACAAATAGCCGTTTAGGGTCAGTTATTGCCGCTCCAAACTCTAGCTCGACGTCCGCTCCGAGTCGGAAGCGGTCTTACGGGCGAGATCCAGCATGCGGCCTAACGCCAAAGCTCAGCTGCGTTTGAGGCGGCCGTGCTTTTTGCGTCAGCAAAAAGTGCGGACGGTTCAAACGTCTGCTGCAGCGCATTGTTAGGCGTCATCACAGTGGGGACCAAGTCTCTTTTGCCAATCAAGAAATTCTTTTCCACAAATATCCGACAACCAATAGAGCAGGAACAATGAGTAGTACCACGACCATGGGCACACTGGACTTAATTATTTCTACATTTAGGGCATATACAGTAATAACATCGGAGATGTCCGTTAATACCCTAACAACCAATATTACAAAAAGGGCTTTGTGAGACTTAAGGAGTAAAGCACCAATCATCCCCAAAACTACCGTTACGTTTCTTGTAATGTAAAGTTGGGAAACATAGTTCAACTCGGAAACCTCAGGTATGAAATCTGCCGGACTAATAGCCGTTCCAACGGAGAAAAAAGACACCAAGAGAATCTGGAGTAGAACGATTAACCAAACCCAAATAGGTAGGAATTGATCTATTTGATCGTTTTTGTCATTCATATCGGAGTATTGCCCAATCGGTTACGAACGAGACCAAGTTGACGCCTAACGCCCAAGCTCAGCGGCGCTTGACGCGGCCGTGCTTTTTGCGACAGCAAAAAGTATGGACGGGTCAAGGGTACGTTGCGGCGCATTGTTAGGCGTCATTTGCTGTCTACTGCTGCGGGCCAATTTCCTATCATAGAAAGACGGCGGTAGGCTTGCTAAGCTCTGAAAAAGAAGTCTAAAATTTGAGAAAGATCGACAAATCCAGCTCGATCAGCGACAACCCATAAGGACATCAGACTCGAAACAAAAACTGCCCACAATAGCCACGCAGTCCGACGGTATTTACGACCAAGCGCAGTCAAAGGACCGTTTCGGGGAAACAGATGGAAACCCCCACGGTCATTTGCATAATGGCTGTTGCTCCTCACGAAATAGAACGACGACGCAAACCCAGATAGGACAGCAATTACTGCCAAGCTTGTAATTACGTGCGTCATGCATGTACGCCTAACGCCAAAGCTCAGCTGCGTTTGAGGCGGACAGGCGTTTGGCGACAGCCAAACGGCTGGCCGGGTCAAACGTCGGCTGCAGCGCATTGTTAGGCGGAAGTTGCACGCACGTCTTCATAGTTGTAATTAGCGTTTCCAGCCATAAGCAGCAATTGGGAAACGCACGCGACGAGACCTCATATCGTTAGTGTATATCCGCCATCCGGAGTTAGTGTCGTGCCGGTGATGTAGCTAGCCTCATCAGAACACAGGAAAACAACGGAACGAGCGATCTCTTCCGGACGACCCGCGCGCCGAAGATGAACATTTGGGATCAACCCCACATCGTAGAGTTCATCACCGACGATTTTTCGCGCCCGATGATGCATCGGTGTATCGATGAATCCCGGACACACAAGGTTTACTCTGATTCCCTGTGGCGCCAGCTCGGCGGAGACACTCGTCGTCAACCCGATCAGGCCGTGCTTTGATGTGACATAGGCCGAGCCGGTTGGGAAGCCGAGGAATGAATTGACAGAGCCGATGTTGACCATTGCTCCACCGTGTTCACAATCCAGCATAGCTCTGGCCTCATACTTCATACAGAGAAATGCGCCTTTCAAGTTGATGTCTAGCACTCTATCCCATGCATCCTCAGTCAAATCAGTTATTCCAGCCCACTCTCCTTCGATTCCAGCGTTATTCACTGCATAGTCAAGACGCCCATATGTATCAATGGTGTGAGCGACCATTCTTTCAACGTCTTTTGAGACAGCCACGTCCGTCTTCACAAAAGTAGCAGTTCCTCCTTGAGACTCCACCTCAGCCACCAGAGAAGCCAACTCGTCTTCCCGACGAGCGGCGACCACAACGTTGGCGCCATTTGCAGCGAAGGCTAAAGCGGTTGCTCGACCGATCCCGCTGCTTGCCCCAGTAATTAGAGCGACCTTGTTACTCATAATGGACATCTACGGCCCCTCCCGACTGTTGGTTAGATTGATACACTCGCTCATTTCCGCCTAACGCCTAAGCTCAGCGGCGCTTGAGGCGGCCGTGCTTTTTGCGACAGCAAAAAGTGCGGACGGGTCAAACGTCTGCTGCAGCGCCTTGTTAGGCGGATATTTTACTCGGGACTTCATGACTGGGAGCAACTACTGGACCGGCACGTCTGAATTAAAGCTCACCGCGACTATCGCCCAGACACCGCCTGGGGGCCGTCTGAACACGACCAGTTGCTTCCCATGATCAGGGGGCATGTCCTCGAATGCCATGTTGTAGCTGCTCGTGCCATAACCAATATTTCCTTCTCCCGACACCATGATGTCTGAGAACTTGAGGTCCTTGACGGGCGGGAAGGCTTGCCCCCAAGCGAGGATATTTGCCTGACCGACGACCATCGGGGCGTTTGGTGGCTGAAAAACCGCATCGTGAGCGTAGTGCTGCGCCCAGGTTTCCATGTCCCCGGCGGTGAAGTTTCGGGCGGTGGCTTCGACTATACCGCTCAGCGCTGCCTCGTCCTCGGCCGCAAACTGTGTGGGTTGGGGTTGGCAGCCAGTGATCGTGAATAATACTGCGGTCACGCAGGCAAGAGTGCGATGGTTCATACGAATACCTCTTGGTGATGTACGAGTTCTGCCGGACGTTTCCCTGGCGCGGTATCTGGCGATTCGCCCGTTCACTTCAGGTCGTTCTCACCGAAGTATAGATGATGCCAATACGAGCGTGGGTCATTATCGACCCTTCAGAACTCTACCGGCCAATGGCCGCATCGGGTCGACAGCAGTTGTCCTCCGGGCCGTACCGCTGGTTATCCGCCTAACGCCAAAGTTCAGCTGCACTTGAGGCGGACGCGCTTTTGGCGTCAGCCAAAAGGGTGGCCGGGTCAAGTGTCTGCTGCAACGCCTTGTTAGGCGGCGCCGTCATTCGCCGCCACCGAAAATTCGCGGGCGTATTGCACGCTACCGCCGCTGCTCGGGATGGCACGGTCTTGTAGCTCGATGGCCTGAAAAGCGCTCCCACCGCCGTACTCATCTTCCAGCCCCCAGTTTGACGCAGCTTTGAATCCCAATCGACGATAGTAGCTTGGATCTCCGAGTACAACTATAAATTTGTGACCCAGACGATTACTAGCTTCGAACCCGGCTCGAATCAATTTTTCAGCGATACCTCGGCGTCGGTATTGAGGAAGCACGGCAATCGGTCCAAGGCCCAAGCCGACGGCGGTCTCATTGACAGTCACAGGGCTAAAGGCAACGTGGCCGACCAACAAGTCTTGATCACAACAGGCCAATGAGATGGACAAATGGCCAGCTTCGCGAAGCGCTTCGACAAGATTCGCCTCGGTTGTGGTGGGGAACGACATCGCGTGTACGGCGTGAATCGATTCCGTATCGGTCGGCAATTCCTCGCGAATGTCCATGGCTGCGATGTTCAGCCGCCTAACTATTATTGGGTAGGAAAAACACACTGGGATAATACATGAGAATGTCGAGATAGTGTGTTGGCGGGGGTGGTAAAGTCATTGTGAAATAAGGGTTTGGAAAAGAGAGGGCCGCAATGGAGGGCGGGGGATAGGCTGCATGGAGGAAAAGCCAAAATTACTGGAACAGGTGCGACAAAAGATACGTTTTCGGCATTACAGTCGCCGCACTGAAAAATCGTACGTTCATTGGATTAAACGTTTCCTTATATTTAACGGGATGCGACATCCGCTGGAAATGGGTGCGCGGGAGGTGGAAGCGTATCTCAGTCATCTGGCGAATGAAAAAAGGGTTTCCCCGTCGACGCAAAATCAGGCGCTGAGTGCGTTGTTGTTTTTGTACAAGCAGGTGCTCAGGGTTGAACTGCCATGGTTGACTGATCTGGATCGTGCAAAGCGGCCAAAGCGAATACCAATTGTCCTGACTCGTTCTGAGATCGGCAAAATACTCGGGTTCATGCACGGCACCAACAAGCTCATTGCAAGCCTGCTTTATGGTTCCGGGTTGCGATTAATGGAGGGATTGCGTCTTCGCGTGAAAGACATCGATTTTGAATACCAGTAAATTATTGTGCGCGATGGTAAAGGAAAAAAGGACCGTGTCACGATGTTGCCCAATCCATTGGTACCGGCACTAAAAGACCAGCTGACTCGCGTGCGTCTCATCCACCAAAAAGATCTCTCGGCGGGATTTGGCCGGGCCAAACTGCCATTTGCCTTGGCGCGGAAATATCCTCGCGCCAGTCGCGAGCTGACCTGGCAATATGTGTTTCCGGCTCAGGGGCACAGCGTAGACCCGATCGACAACAAGACGCGCCGTCATCACCATCATCACACCAGTGTGCAGCGTGCGGTAAAACTCGCTGTGCGCGCCGCCGAGATTGACAAAGCCGCCAGCTGCCACACCTTCCGGCATTCCTTTGCAACGCACCTCCTGGAAAACGGTTACGACATTCGCACCGTGCAGGAATTATTAGGACACGCTGACGTGCGCACTACTATGATTTATACGCATGTCATGCAACGCGGGGCCGCTGGCGTGCGCAGCCCACTCGAGAGTTAAGCGCTGAGATCGGGTCTACGGATCCCCGAACAATTCTGTGTCGGGATAGAAGGCGGCCCAGGCGAACCAGTACAGCTGAATGGATTGTAACGGCAGGCCTTTTTCATCATAGGCAGATGCTGTCTGATTGGCGTCGTCGAACTCGATCGATACAGACTGTTGCCCAATCTTGTCTTGGATCGGTGACTCGAATTTTCTTAGTTCGTGCAGTGGATAGGCTTTTTGCGTCTCGCCTATAAACACGCCAAGCACCCAATCTTTGTTGCGCAGCCGCCTGTCCTGATTGGCGACCGGAAAGAAAAGTCTATTGGTGCTGCCGTAGCCCGCGTACGGATTAAAATGATAATTGATGTCCGGGAATCCTGTGTCGGTCGATAACACCAGGGTCTCGGGATGTTTCGCGCGCCAATCCTGCCAGGTCGTGTGCTGCATCGGCAGTAATTTCAGCGATTGCCCTTTCAGCGGACCATTGATCGCCTTGAGCATGATCTGTGACCAGAGCGACTCTGTGCTGCGGTCATAAAGCAACACATCACTGTTGTAGAGCAGGCCCGAGACGCCAAACTCAAGGTTTTTACCAGCAACACGCCCGTCGAATGCGACACCGCTACCGCACAAGGGGCACCAGCTCACGATTAGCGGATTTTCGTCATACAGATCGTTGACGATCTCGTGCCGATTCAGAATGCGAACTGGGTAGGCTTTGCTAATCCCGTTGTACTCAATGCCGAGCACGCGATCCTTGCGCGACAGAAATTCGGCTGCGTCAGCAGCAACAAAACGTGGCGAATCTATCGACGGTATGCCATCGCGTGGCGGTCCACCGTGAGCCAGTTCCTGCTCTGGCACCAGCGGATCGTCGATAACAAAGCCGTTGATGCTCCATTGATCGCCACCATGCGCTGAAACAGCAACGAATATGGCCAGTGGAACCAAGACTCTCCATAGCATGCTCGTATAGACCGGTCGGGACCGGACTTTATTTCTGGTTGTCAAACAAAAAACGGCAGCCGCAAGGCTGCCGTTTGTTGCGATGGACTTTCCGTTCGTATCGTTTGGTTAGTCGAGCGCGTTTTGGTTAGTACCGGCACCACCTGCAATCGCGGAATAGTGTGCAGCCTTAATTTTCCACGTCCCGCCTTCTTTGATCATGACTTCGGTCACGCGGGTCATATATTGACCCACGGCATCCCGGCCCTTTTCCTTAAAAGACCCTTCTGCGTAATACATCACTACTGCGCTCTTGCCGGGTTGTAAAGTTATCACCTCGATGTGTTTTGGCGTCACTGAATTAAATTCATACTCAGAAACCGGTGCGTCGGCCGGAACACGCTGAAGCAGGCCTCCACTGGACCAGAAGTGCAGTGCGCCGTTTTTTGGAACGGCCCCGTCCTGGTCGCGTAAATTCTCACGGCCATAGGCATAACCGTCTACTACTGCCTTGCGAACGTCAGCTTCTGTCTTGGCATCAGCAAAAGCGGCGGTTGATAACATCGGTGTTGCGAGCAAAATGATGATTGCCGCACCCAGCAGGCGCGAAATGTTGAGTTGCATCTTAATTCCCCATATTGATGAGCTATCCGACCAAGATAGTCTAGTTTGGTGTGCTCTGCCGCTGTTTCTAGGAATAGGGACAAAAAAACCCCAAATAGCCGCGGGTAGCTCAGACCTTGCCGTATTGCCTTGCGGCATCGCCGACCCAGCGGCGGATCAGTTTTTTGACCACGGCCGGATGGTCGGACAACAAAGTTATCGCAGTGCGTTGAACGCCTTCGATGAGATGAGCATCACGCACCAGATCCGCCACTTTCATCTCAATCAGTCCAGTCTGGCGGGTCCCCAGCAACTCGCCGGCGCCACGCAATTGGAGATCCTTGCTGGCCACCTCGAAGCCATCGTCTGTCCGACGCAACACCCCGAGGCGTTCGCGTGCCATTTGCGACAGCCCGGGTTTGTACAGCATCACGCAACTACTGCTGTCGGTACCGCGGCCAACCCGGCCACGCAACTGATGTAACTGCGCCAGACCCATGCGTTCGGCATTCTCGATAATCATCAAACTGGCATTGGGCACATCAACACCAACTTCAATAACTGTTGTGGCAACCAGCAAATCGATCTTGCCGTTTTTGAATGCCTGCATGATGCGATCACGCTTATCGGGTTTGACCCGGCCATGCACCAGTTCAACCTGGAATTCCGACAACGCTTCGGTCAGTTTGCTGGCTGTTTCTTCTGCGGCCTCAGCTTCGAGTAAGTCCGACTCCTCTATTAACGGACAGACCCAATAGACCTGACGACCGTCTCGACAAGCCTGGGCAACGCGTTGTACCACTTCGGCACGACGCGTAGCCGGCAGCGCCACCGTTTCGACGGGCAGCCGGCCCGGTGGTTTTTCATCAATGACTGAAGTATCCAGATCGGCATAAGCGGTCATTGCCAGGGTGCGGGGTATGGGTGTCGCCGTCATGACCAGTTGATGCGGCACATGCGCACCGGCAGCACCCTTTTCGCGCAGGGCCAGTCGTTGGTGCACGCCAAAACGATGTTGTTCGTCGATGATGACCAGCGCCAGACGGGAAAACTCAACGCTTTCCTGAAATAAGGCATGCGTTCCAATGACGATTGGCGCGCCGCCGGCAATAGCGGCCAGTGCGGCGCGGCGTTGCGCCACTTTCAATCTGCCACTCAACCAGGCCACTTCCAGACCGATGGCGTCAAACCAGTTTTTGAATGTCGCAAGATGCTGCTCGGCCAGTAACTCCGTAGGAGCCATGATGGCGGTCTGATATCCGGCATCCGCCGCACACAATGCCGCGCCCGCTGCCACGACCGTTTTTCCTGAACCCACATCACCTTGCAGCAAACGCATCATTGGATTGTCGCGACTGAGATCGTCAGCGATCTCACCGAGAGTACGTTGTTGCGCACCGGTCAGGCTAAAAGGCAATGATGCAATGAACCGTTGCAACAATGTGCCATCGCGGGCAAGTGGCAAAGCCTGCTCCTGGCGCACGTTCTCGCGCAGACGTCTGAGACTTAAGTGATGCGCCAGCAATTCTTCAAATGAGAGACGTTGCTGGGCCGGATGCCGGCACAACATGAGTTGATGTGTGTCCGTTCCTGGCGGTGGTCGATGGACAAACAACAAAGCGTCACGCAGCGATGGAAAATCCATGTCCTGTGTCAATTGGTGCGGCAACAATTCCGGGGGCTCGCTTGCGACCAGCTCATCGAGTGCCTTGCCGGTGAGCATCCGTAATCGTCCCTGTTGCAACCCTTCGGTAGTCGGGTACACCGCGGTAAGATGATCTTCAGTTTGGCCATCGGTTTCAGGGCGCAAGACCCGATACTCTGGATGGACAAACTCCATGCCGCCGCTGACGCGCCGTACTTCTCCAAAACAACGCAGTCTGACACCACGTTCCAATGCCTTTTGTTGATAACCGGAGAAACGGAAAAAACGCAAAGTGATTTGACCGGTACCGTCGGCGAGGGAAACCAGCATCATGCGCCGGCCACGGTAGACGACTGCTGTCGTTTGAATCTCACCTTCTATTACGGCTTTCTCGCCAAGGCTTAGGCTGCCGATAGCTCTGATCTGAGTGCGGTCTTCGTAACGCAACGGCAGATGAAACAACAGATCCGATACCTGAGTGACACCCAGTCGTGCCAGATGCTCCGCCAAAGCCGGACCGACGCCCGATAAAGTGGTTACCGGGCGCAACATGGTGGTTGTCACGCCGTCTTTGCTCCGCGCGTTCACGCGATGCGTATCAGGCCAGTTCGATGACAGCGTCTATTTCGACGTTGGCACCCTTGGGCAAGGCCGCTACGCCAACAACGGCTCGGGCCGGATAAGGTTCGCTAAAAAATTCGGGCATCACGTCGCTGACCACTGGAAAGTTCGCAAGATCGATGAGATACACGTTTAACTTGACCACGTCGGCGAGACTACCGCCAGCGGCTTGTGCAACGGCCGCCAAATTACGGAACACCTGGGTAATTTGCGCGGCGATGTCGCCGTCTACGATCTCGCCGGTTTTTGGTGACAACGGAATCTGCCCCGACAGATAAACCGTGCCGCCATGACGCGCTGCCTGAGAATAGGTACCGATCGCTTTGGGCGCGGAATCGGTGTGTATCGCTTGTCTAGGCATCGTTCCCCCTATGCGCAAATCCGCTGTGCCCGCAGCACTTCCGGCATCGCACCGATCCCACGCATGACGCGTTGCAGGTGCTCGCCATTGTTTACTTGAATCATGAAAGTCAGCGTGGAATTATCGCCGTCACGCTCTACCACCTGCACATTTTCAATATTGGACTTGGAGTTGGCAATATTGGCCGACACCGCTGCCAGCACACCCATACGGTTTACGACGTCGACGCGAATCTCCACCTGGAACTCGCGTTCGATATTCTTTTCCCATTCAACTGCAATCCATTTATCGGGTTGTTTGCGATAGTCGCCTAAGTTGCCACACGCGTCTCGATGTATTACCAACCCTCTGCCGGCACTGAGATAGCCCATAATATCGTCCGGCGGTATGGGGTAGCAGCATCGCGCATATGCTATGAGCATGCCTTCAGTACCATAGATTGCCAGTGGTCCACGCGATGTTTCCGGCTCTGACTTGTCCGGGTCGGTTTCCGGCATCAGCCGACGGGCAATCAATGGTGCAAGTTGTTTACCCAAACCGATCTCGGCGTAGAGTTCTTCGGCACTATCCAGCTTCATTTCTTCGAGCGTTGCCTGGAGCTTCTCGCGCTTGACCTTGCGCAAGGTAAAAGACAAGTCAGTTAACGACTTCGTTAACAAGCGCTTGCCGAGACGGACAGCCTCGCTATTTCGCAGGTTCTTGAGATAAGTGCGAATCGCCGCCCTGGCCTTGGCCGTGACGACAAAATTGGCCCACGCCGGGTTCGGCTTGGCGCCGCGGGCCGTGACAATCTCGACTGACTGGCCGTTACGCAACAATGTATGCAGTGGCACCAGTCGTCTTTCAATTTTTGCGCCGACGCAGCGATTGCCCACATCGGTGTGTACCGCGTACGCAAAGTCAACTGCCGTGGCGCCGCGCGGCAAACGCAGGATGTCGCCATTCGGCGTGAACACATAAACCTTTTCGGGGAACAGGTCAATCCGCACGCTTTCCAGAAACTCTTCCGAACTGCCGGTATCCTGCATTTCGACCATGCGTTCCAGCCATTCGCGGGCACGCGCCTGGGCGCTGGAACCTTGTTTCTCGCCACTCTTGTACAGCCAGTGCGACGCGACTCCTGCTTCGGCCAACTTATCCATGTCATTCGTACGTATTTGTACTTCTATAGGTACGCCATTGGGACCGAACAATGTGGTGTGCAGGGATTGATACCCATTCATCCGCGGGATCGCAATGTAATCTTTGAAACGACCAGGCATCGGTTTATAGAGCCGGTGCACAACACCAAGTGTGCGGTAACAGGTGTCCACCCCTTCTACAACTGCACGAAACCCATAGACATCAACTATCTCCGATAGTGAGCGACGCTTGCGCCGCATCTTCTGGTAAATACTAAAGAGGTGTTTTTCACGACCAGTGATGCGTCCATCGATACCAGCGTCCTCAAGTGCCGCAGTTACGGTCGCAAGTATCTTTTTGACCACCTGCCGCTGGTTGCCCACAGATTTTTTTAAATTCTTCTCAAGCACTTTGTAGCGTCGCGGGTGCAGGTGCTGAAAGCTGAGATCTTCGAGTTCCACCCGCATCGAATGGATACCAAGTCGATTGGCGATAGGCGCATAAATCTCCAACGTCTCACGGGCAATACGACCGCGTTTGTCGGCTGCCAGCACACCCAATGTCCGCATGTTGTGCAAACGATCGGCTAACTTAACCAGAATTACTCGCAAGTCTTTGGCGACTGCCAGCAACATCTTGCGAAAACTCTGTGCTTGCGCTTCGGCGCGATTTTTGAATTGCAGTTGGTCAAGTTTGCTGACGCCATCGACGATCTCGGCGACGTCGTCACCAAAACGATCAGCGATCAGGCTCTTGTCGGCGCCAGTATCTTCAATCACGTCGTGCAGCAACGCCGCACAGATACTTTGGTAATCGAGTTTCAGGTCGGCCAGAATTCCGGCTACTGCGACCGGGTGGGAAATATACGGTTCGCCCGATAATCGCTTCTGCCCCTCGTGCGCGTCAGCACCGAAGCGATAGGCCTCGTAGACAATGTTGACCTGATCCTCGGGCAGGTGATCCTGCAGCCGGGCAAGTAACTCCTTTATATCGGCAAACTGCTTACCGCGTGGCAGACGACTCAGAATTGATGCCGCGGTAGACATGGGTCGGCTTGGCGGAGTCGTCTGCGCACGATCACTGGCGCAGCTACTCCGGTGGAGCTCCAAACGGCGGATTGGGCTCGTCTTCCTGCGGCTCGGATTGCGATTCTGATTGCGATTCTGATTGCGGTTCGATGTGCGCTTGTGGCTCGGGTTGCCACTGCGCTTTTAGTTTTGGCTCCACATCCGGTTGTGGTTCAGACTGCACATGCACCCCTGCTTCGGCTTCCGGCTGCACCATTGGTTCCGGCTGCACGGGTTGTGGTTCGGCTTCGGCTCGCACGACCGGTTCCGGTTGCACGGGTTGTGGTTCGGCTTCGGCTTGCACGACCGGTTCCGGCTGCACCATTGGTTCCGGTTGCACGGGTTGTGGCTCGGCTTCGGCTTCGGCTTGCACGACCGGTTCCGACTGCGCCATTGGTTCCGGTTGCACGGGTTGCGGTTCGGCTTCGGCTTGCACGACCGGTTCCGGCGGCACCGGTATCTGCGGTTCGGCCTTCGGTTGCGAAAATGGCTGCGCCAGTGACGCTAACTGAACCGGCGGTTCTGGTTGCGATTGCGACTCTGCCTCAGACGACTGTGAATCGGAGCCATCTTCGAATACGGCTTCGAGAGCCTGTTGTTGGTCGCTTTCCTCGAGGATGTCGGTGTTTACATGGCCTTCGGCGATCTCGCGCAGCGCCACGACGGTCGGTTTGTCGTTTTCCCACTCCACCATTGCTTCGGCGCCGTTGGCCAACCGTCGCGAACGTTTCGATGCTGTCAGGACCAGATCGAAGAGATTGGGAATCCTCTCCAGACAATCCTCTACTGTAATTCGTGCCATTTCGTTTCCTAACTATTAAGACTCCCGCAATTTTCGCGGGGAGTATCAGTCTATCAAAAACGCCGGTTTAGGCCAGAAGCCTGGCAATCCTGGCCTGCAGGGCTGGGTTGGAGCTGCGGTGGACCTCGCCGTCGCTGGCCAGTATGGCTTCGAGCGTTGCGGCAGCGGTGGCAAATTCATCGTTGATAACAACGTAGGCAAACTCTTCCCAGTGAGACATATCCTCACGTGCCTCCGACAGCCGCCGCTGGATCACTTCTTCACTGTCTGAGCCACGGCCGCGCAGCCGCCGCTCCAGTTCCGCAAAAGACGGTGGCAAAATGAAAATTGAGCCCGCTTCGGGCATGGCCGCCCGGGCCTGTCTTGCGCCCTGCCAGTCAATCTCCAGGACCACGTTGTGGCCCTGGTCCAGTATCGCCTGCACATCGCCTCGCCCGGTCGCATAGAAATTTCCGAAAACTTCCGCATGCTCCAGAAAATCGCCAACAGCGGCCATGTGCTTGAATTTTTCAATGTCAACGAAGTGATAGTCATGACCTTCGACCTCGCTGGGTCTGCGTGGCCGGGTCGTATAGGACACTGACATTTGCAAACCGGGTTGTCGCTTGCACAACTCACGTACCAGTGAGGTCTTGCCGGCACCCGAGGGCGCAGAAACAATCCACAACCGGCCATGCCGACTCTTGTTGCCACCAAACAGACTTCGCAGCCAGCTCAGCATTATTCGATGTTTTGGACCTGTTCGCGCATCTGCTCGACCAGCACTTTGATATCAACCGCTGAGTTTGTAGTTTGTGGGTCGTTAGACTTCGATCCCAGCGTATTCGCCTCACGATTGAATTCCTGCATTAGAAAATCCAACCGGCGCCCGACGGCATCATTGCGATCGAGTACTTTCCGTGTTTCTGCAATGTGGCTATCGAGACGATCCAGCTCTTCGTCCACATCCATCTTTTGCGCCAGAATAACCAGCTCCTGCTCGACCCGCTCACGATCAAAGTCAGCTGTCAGTTCAGCCAGACGCGTTGTGAGTTTTTCACGCATGCGTGTGCGAACTTCCGGCAATCTTTTGCGCACGGCTTTGACGTGTTCGCTGATACCGTCGCAACGTTCCAGCAACATGTCACGAATTCGGGCGCCTTCACTGCCGCGCGATTCGCTCAAAGCGGCTAGCGCTTCATTCAACAACTCCAACGCCGCCTGCTGAACCGGGCCGAGATCTCTATCGGTTTCGGCCACCACGCCCGGCCAACGCAGCAGACCCAGCGGGCTGACTGACCCTGGTTGATCCAGTTTTTTTGCCAGCTCGGCCGATCTGGCGATGAGGCTATCGATAAGCTTTTGGTTCAAGTGGATGTCACTGGCCGCCAGATCATCAAATTTCACCTTTAATGCACAATCGACTTTGCCGCGCCCGAGCTGCTTGCTGATGGCCTTGCGACATGCCGATTCCAACGACCGCAAATCCTCCGGCAATCGGAATCCCATCTCTAGATAGCGGTGATTGACCGCCCGGATCTCCCAGACGATTTCACCCCACTCGGCGCGGCGTTCCCGGCGCGCAAAGGCTGTCATGCTGCGAATCATGTCTCTGGCCCGAACGGAGTAGCATTTACTGATCCCATCCCACAATGTAACGTGTTTGCCGCACGTCGCAAAGGTAGTCAATACCGTTTTGGAAGCCCGATTGCAGATCGAGATCGCAAAATACAGCCATATCGGTAACCGCGAAGAGAACCAGGATCGGGCCGAGATACTGATTGGTGATCACAGTATCCTGGCGATGGTGCTGGACGGCATGGGCGGGCATTCCGCCGGGGCCGAGGCAGCGGTGACCGCAATCGCGACGGTGTCCGACAAGTTCCGCAACAGCAAACAACCTTTGCCATTCGCCGAGCGTTTCCTGACGCGCAGTCTTGCAAATGCGCACGATGCGCTGGTCACACTGGGCCACTCACAAGATCTCGATGCCAAGCCACGGGCGACTTGCGCAATCTGTCTTGTCCAGAAAGGCATCGCTTACTGGTCACACCTGGGTGACAGTCGCGTATACCATCTACGCGATGGCGTAGTTCTCGAGCGCACGCGCGACCACACGCATATCGAATTGTTGTTGCGCGAGGGTCTGATCGTCGAATCTGAGATCGCCCGTCATCCGATGCGCAGTTTTGTTGAGCATTGCCTGGGCGGCGATCCGACCAAACCACCGGTCACAGCTTCCGGACCGCACAAGCTGCAAGAAAACGACGTTCTCTTGCTGTGCTCTGACGGCTTTTGGGGCGGGATGTCAGACGAGGCGATAGCTGACGCATTCGCCGATACCGAAGAAAGCTTCGACGTGGAGGAGATAGTCGAGAAGGTTGTGGATGCCGCGGTAGCCAGCAACTCTCCGAGTAGTGATAATACGACTGTCGCAGTGATTGTCTGGCGCGGCAGTGACTAGCCGGCTGAGAAAATGAATAAAGCAGCAACTCGACCCAGCGGTCGTGCCAACGACGCACTGCGTGAAATTACGCTATCGCGCGATTATCTGTCCCAGGCTGAGGGTTCGGCGCTGGTGTGTTTCGGCGACACCCGTGTGATCTGTACCGCCAGTGTCAATGACCGTGTTCCGCCCTTTCTGCGCGGCAGCGGTAAAGGCTGGGTTACTGCCGAATACGGGATGCTGCCCCGCTCTACCGGATCGCGAATGGCGCGCGAAGCTGCACTAGGCAAACAATCGGGCCGCACTCAGGAGATACAGCGTCTGATTGGCCGTTCCATGCGCGCAATCGTTAATCTCGATGCTTTGGGCGAACGCACGATCACGCTCGACTGCGATGTGATACAAGCCGACGGTGGTACAAGAACCGCCGCGATTACCGGCGCATATGTCGCGCTGGCCGGCGCGGTCGGCAACCTGATGGGCCGTGGCGTACTGGTCGATAATCCTTTACACGGCCAAATCGCGGCGGTGTCGGTTGGGATCTATCGTGGTATGCCCGTACTTGATCTCGACTACGCCGAGGACAGCGATGCCGAAACCGATCTGAATGTCGTAATGAACCAGGCCAACGCGTTTGTCGAAGTACAGGGCACCGCGGAGGGTCACGCGTTCCGCCGCGACGAGCTTGACGCCATGCTCGATCTCGCCATTAGTGGCATAGCGCAGTTGATGGAATTACAACGCACTACCCTGGCGGGCTGAAACCGGGCATGGCGAAAATCGTCGTTGCAACCGGGAACCGGGGCAAGCTGAGTGAAATACGCGCCCTCCTCGGTGATTCCCATGAACTGATCGTTCAATCTGACCTCGATGTCCCGGAAGCTGAAGAAACCGGCCTGACCTTTGTCGAGAATGCGATTCTCAAAGCGCGCAATGCGGCACAACACACCGGTCTTGCTGCAATCGGCGAAGACTCCGGATTGGAGGTCGATGCGCTGTCTGGCGCTCCGGGAATATTTTCCGCCCGCTATGCAGGTCCCGGCGCAACTGATACCGACAACAATCAAAAGCTGTTGAAGACGTTGGCTGATGCCGAAGTGCGCGCGGCACGCTATCGCTGTCTCGCAGTGTTCATGCGTCACGCTGACGATCCGGCCCCGCTGATATGCCAGGGTGCATGGGAAGGCACAATCGCGTTGACCCCGGCCGGTGACCTGGGATTTGGATACGATCCCGTGTTTATTCCTGCAGGCAGCGACCACACCGTCGCCCAGATGCCAACCGCCGAAAAAAACCGCGTCAGCCACCGTGCCCAGGCACTGGCACAACTTGTCCGACAATTAGATGCCTGTATCACCTGATCCGCCGCTGTCGGTTTACATCCACTTTCCGTGGTGTGTGCGTAAGTGTCCGTATTGCGACTTTAATTCTCATGCCTTGCGGGGCGAGCTGCCGGAAAAACCCTACGTTGACGCGCTGTTAACCGATTTGGGGGCAGAACTGGAACACTGCGGGTCGCGCTCGATCATTTCAGTTTTTATCGGCGGCGGCACGCCCAGCCTGATAACTCCAGAGCAAATCGAACGTGTTTTGCAACCACTGCTACCGCGGCTGCAGGCCGACGCGGAGATCACGCTGGAGGCCAATCCCGGTACGCTCGACAGCGGTCGGTTTGCCGGCTATCGCGATGCGGGGATAACGCGATTATCTGTCGGCGTACAGAGTTTTAACGATGATTGTTTGCGTTCAATCGGCCGCATACATGACGCCCGTACCGCATATGCTGCGGTCGAAACTGCGCTGACGAGCGGTTTCAGGCGGGTCAACCTGGATTTGATGTATGCGTTGCCAGGACAGACTACAGACCAGGCGCGGCAAGATGCCCGCATCGCGTGTGAACTCGATCCCGGGCACATTTCACATTATCAACTGACGCTGGAACCCGGCACGGCATTTTTCAAAACGCCGCCCGAGTTACCCGATCAGGACGAGACATGGGCCATGCAATGCGAGTGCGCCAGTGCGTTCGCCGGATCCGGCTATCGTCACTATGAGATTTCGGCGCTGGCACGTCCGGGGCACCGCTGCCGGCACAATCTGAATTATTGGTTGTTCGGCGACTACATCGGAATCGGCGCCGGCGCCCACGGCAAACTGACTACCCCTCAGGCCATCGTGCGAACAAACAAACCCCGCTCACCGTCGCACTACATAGCCGCCGTGGCACAACGAGACTGGTCGCAACGAGAGCTTACGGCAGCCGATGCCGGATTCGAATTCATGCTAAACGCGCTCAGGCTAAGCCAGGGTTTTCCGCAAGACCTGTTTGAGACCCGTACAGGCCAACCGTTTGCGGCAATCGGGGAAGTCTGTGGTACCGCCGTGGCGAGCAAGCTACTTGAAATCGACGCCCATTGGTGTCGGCCGACCCCGCTCGGCCGCCGTTTTCTTGATGACCTGCAGGGTCTATTCCTGCCCTCGGAAAAAGCCGCTACTTAGGTCCCTCGAGATTGCCCCCCCACCCTGGCCCTCCCCGCGGAAGGGTGAGGGTATAAGGAAGCCCGGTGCGTCATGCCAAACGGGCTTGTGGCTTGCGGCGAAAAAGAAGACGGTCGTTTGCCTGCGCCGACTTTGTCGGAGGCGCTGGCGAATGCCAGCTCCTAGGCTCGCCGCGGCCGACTGCACTGGTCAAAAGGGATAATCTGAGGAATGACGCGTCGCAACATCGGGTGGGCGTTCGGTCGTGCGATTGAACAATTTATGCACACCCGGTGACTTTAGGCGCCTGCAGGGCGCGATTTGCCGGCAGGGCTTAGGCACTATCCACACACATAGCTGTATGTTGCTGATTTACAGCCTTTTTCCAGGAGTGACGACATTTTCGCCAATTTGACAATATCTTGCTGAAACAAGGAGATTCGGTTTCTCCAGCCATGCTCATCCACAGAGTTATCCACAGTTATTGTGGATAAAGGAAAAATGTCTTAAAAACTTTATCTTATGGGTGCTGTCTTAAACTCGGATGTGGGGTTGGCCACGCTAAGCGGTTGCCTGCTCTGCCCAAAACGGGCTATCCTGCGCGGCCTTTCGCACCCCCTGTTTCGGATATTTTGAGATCATGAAGCCTGAGATTCACCCAAATTACGAAGAAATCGCCGTCACCTGCAGCTGTGGGAATACCTTCAAAACCAGATCGACACTATGCGAAGACCTCCACGTAGAAGTATGTTCAAAATGCCACCCGTTTTTCACGGGCAAGCAAAAGATCGTGGACGCCGGGGGCCGGGTAGACAAATTCCGTCGCAAGTACGGGATTTCCGGCAAAGCCGACAGCTGATACCCGCTTTCCGCCTCTACGCCGCCTGGCAACTCGCTGCGGCGTTGTTCGTTGCTTTCGCACTGACCACGCCGGACCCGGTGTGGGCGAAGAAGAAAGAAGCTGACAATACCGAACAAACCCAATTCGGCGACGCCGCTGTCGGCCGTAAATATCACAAGCAGATTATTGCAGCCTATGGCTTCTACGATAACGACAACGGGCTGGCGACATACGTGCAACGTGTCGGTACAGAACTCGCCGTTCATGCCGAAGGTGAGGATTTCGCCTGGCTTTTCACAATTCTCGATGATGAATCCATCAATGCGTTTGCTACGCCCGGCGGCTACGTCTACGTCACCCGCGCGTTGCTTGCTCATCTCAACACCGAAGCACAATTGGCTGCGGTGCTGGGACATGAAATCGTGCATAGCGCCAACCGCCATGCAGCACGCCAACATGCTGCCGCAAGCGTAGTTAGTAGCGTGGCAGCATCGATTGATCCAACTGCCGGTTTTAACCTCGGGCGATTGTTTGGTGCCGGCCTGGTCAGCGGCTACGGGCGAGATATGGAGCTCGAGGCAGACGAGCTCGGCATGAAAATGATCAGCCGGGCCGGCTATGACCCGAACGCGATGCTGGAAGTCCTCGCGTTACTCAAAGCGCGGGATCAATACGATTCGACCGGCGAGAAAAAGGACTCCGGTGATCGCTATCACGCCATGCTGGCCTCGCATCCGGACTCAGATCGCCGCTTGCGGGAACTGGCTGAGACGGAAAAGGGCGCCGGTGCCGGCACCCGCGATGACGGCGGCGATGAACTGCTGCGACGAATCGATGGTACGGCCTGGTCGGGCAGCCGGTCACAGGGCGTGGTGCGGAACAATCAGTTCTTACACGAGAAAATGGATTTCGCCATCACTTTTCCGGAAGGCTGGGAGATCAATAACCTCCCGGACCGGATCATAGGCACACCGCCGGATGCGAGGGCCCTGATGCAGGTCACTGCCGTAAGTCGTACCACGCGCAAGACAAAGAAAGTTCCGGTTGACCGGTTTCTGCAAAAAATACTGTCCATGACCAAATGGCAAAACTCGCGCATAACGGAAGTTAACGGTCTCGAGGCTTTCATTGCCACTGCACCAAAATTGAATTCTGCTTTCGGTCCGCGTGTGGGGCGCATTGCAGCGGTTTTCCATGGTGAAAACGCATTCATCGTTTATGGGGTTGCAAAAGACCCGGAGGATCACCGGCGCTACGACCGCAAGTTCAGCCGAACCATCGAGAGCGTCCGCGCGCTGACTGATACAGATCGGGTACTGGCAGAACCGCTGGTCATCCGGGTCGTAGAACTGCCGGAAGATGGCAGTCTGGCCGACTTCGCACAGATCGATGACGTAAACGACCCCGATGCGTTGCTGCGTTTGCTAAACGGTTTTTATGCTGGCGGTGAGCCGAAACCCGGCGATCGCATCAAAACCATTCAATAGATCTATTCGGCAAGCAGCAATTCGAGCTCGCGCAGATCGATGCGCCGCATCGGCCGCCCATCGATACGACTACGCGGCGCCTGGCGAACACCATCGCGTGGAAACAATAACGCCAATATTGGCACGTCGTCGGCGACGAAGCGCACCGCGGGATAACGTACATGCCCGCTGCCAGAGGTGCGCAAGCGGCGGTCCGCCAGTCGGTAAGGGACATCGTTTTCGACCAGTCGCAGCGTGATCAATTCCACCGTGTCAGCGAACAAGTGGATCTCCAGGTCCGATCCGGCTGCTACCGCTCCACTCAAGACCGCGCCGACAACTCGTGGGCTGAAGTCAGAAAAGAATTTCAGCGCATCGCGAGCGGCGAGCCGATATTTGCGTAGTCGATCCGCATGGGTTTGCGCATCGAACAAACGCTGATTCTCAACCACAGCAGCTTCGATCTCTGCGTTTCCCGGTAAGCCCGCCTGGTCACTAACACCCAGCTTTTCCGCCGCCTTGCGCTTGGCCAGATAATAGTCATCGATGCCCTGCTCAGATATCAGCCTTGCGGCTTCGTGCGCAACCAAGCGTCGCAAATTATCTGATCGAGGGGAGTTTCGGCGCGGCATGGTTCCCCGGCTGATTAGAACAATGGTTGAGGTTCTTCTTCTGTCTCACTGTCGGGATTGAACAGGTCCACCGGATCTTCTATTTCCCGTTCCGGAATTTGCCCGATTGGAAAAATTTCAAATATAGCATCCTGATCGTCAGCACTCGCGCGCAGGCCCGACTCCCGTGAAATCTTCACGCGTATCAAACCCGGTGGTGTAATCACCTCCGTTTCCTTTGTGCCATCCAAAGCAACACGCATATAGTCTATCCACGCCGGCAGTGCCGTCGTACCACCTACCTCTTTTGGTCCAAGCGGTCTTTCCTGGTCAAAACCAACCCATACCGTGGCAACCAAACGATCGTTGAATCCACTGAACCATGCATCTCGATAATCATTTGTGGTTCCGGTTTTTCCGGCGAGATCGAAACGTCCGAGCTGACTGGCAGATGCGGCTGTTCCGCGTCTCACTACGTCACGCATCATGTCTACAACCAGCCACGTATTATCTTCGTCGAGGATACGGGGTGCGGCCTGATCGGCGAGGATATACGGCCGATTGAGTTTGCACGTATCGGGCGGGGCATCGCGCAGATCTTCGATCCTGTTCAGGACCCGGCAATCGGCGCAGACCATTAACGGATCAGCCTGAAAAAGCTCATTCCCGTTGGCGTCTTCAATACGCTCAATGTAGTAGGGCTCAACCTCGAAACCACCGTTCGCAAAAACAGCGTATTCGGTCGCCAGTTCCAACGGCGTAAGAGTGACGCTGCCGAGCGCCAGCGACAGATCTCGCGGTAATTGTTCCCTGTCAAATCCGAGTTGCACCAGGTGATCGATTGCGTTGACGATGCCGATCTTTCGTAGCACACGAATGGAAACGAGGTTGCGCGAGCGCACCAGCGCTTCACGCAGACGAGTCGGGCCGTAAAAATTCTTGCCGAAGTTTTCCGGTCGCCAAGTATCTTCAAGCGCTGCGTCTTCAAATACCACCGGCGCATCGTTGATGATGGTTGCCGGTGTAAGACCATTGGCGAGCGCCGCAGAGTACACGAAAGGCTTGAAGGCCGAGCCCGGCTGACGTTTGGCCTGCACGGCACGATTGAACTTGCTAGTGTAATAGTCGAAACCGCCGATCAACGCCACGATCGCCCCATCATTGGGTGCCACCGAAACAAATGCGCCCTGAACCTGCGGTATTTGCGCGAGCTTCCAGCCATTATCTTCAGTGGCATAGACATAGATCACATCGCCACCGCTCACAACATCCGAAGGTTTTGCCGGTGGTGGTAAATCTTCCTCGTCCGCAGGCGGTTCGTCGAGTCCCAGCACCCAGGCAACGGATTGCGGACCAAGTTCTGCCAGACCGATCTCAGGTCCGTAAATCCTGGCACTCTGCTCGTCGCTGCTGATGACCAACGCCGGTCGCAAGTTGGCCATGCTGGGATAATCACGCAACAACTCCGCCCAACTCGCAGGATCGTCATCAGTCGGCAACGCGACGTTGGCAAGCACACCGCGATAGTCATGCCGTGAGTCATAAGCGAGTAATGCTGTTCGCAAAGCCATCGTCGCTGCTGCTTGCAGCTTGCTATCAAGCGTCGTTGTGACTTTGTAACCTGCGCTGTAAGCCGCTTCTGCGCCAAACCGCTCTACCATGTCCGCACGCACCATCTCGGCGAGATAAGGTGCTTCCTGGGCGACGGTTGGCGCATGCAGCGTCGTGGTGATAGACGAATTCAGGGCTTCTTCGCGTTCGTCCACGGTAATAAATCCCAGCTCGAACATCCGCCGCAGCACATAGGCGCGACGTCCCCTGGCCTTGTCAGGATTAGTAATGGGGTTATCAGTTGACGGCGCCTTGGGCAGGCCCGCAATGGTCGCGGTTTCAGCGAGTGTCAATTCGTCCAGTGTTTTCCCGTAGTACACCTCTGCTGCGGCACCCACGCCCCAGGCACGCTGACCCAGCAAGATCTTGTTGAAATACAACTCCAGAATTTCTTCCTTGCTGAGCGCCCGCTCAATGCTCAGGGCCAGGAAGATTTCACGAATTTTGCGTTCGTAGGTTCTCTCATTAGTGAGAAAGAAATTCCGCGCCACTTGCATCGTGATCGTGCTGCCACCCTGGCGTTTTTCTCCGGTGAGCAACAGGCCCAGGACGGCGCGGGCCAGCCCCTGATAATCCACCCCCGGATGATCAAAGTAGCGGTCATCTTCGGCGGCCGTGATCGCTTGCACGAGTTGCGCCGGCACTTCCTCGTAAGTGACTGGTAAACGGCGTTTTTCTCCGAATTCCGCCATCAACCGACCGTCCCGCGTATAGACCCGCAGGGGGACCTGGAGCTGAATGTCGAGCAAGGTATCGACGGGTGGCTGATCGGGCAAGACATACACGTAGGCCGCCACCACGCCTGCGACCCCGGCGGCGGTGCCCAGAAAGACCAGCACCAAGGCCAGAACAGCTAGTTTCAGGAGAATTCTCATACAAATCATGGCCCGGACCCGGGCAATGGCACTCTACTCGCCGCCGAGTGTGAACGATATCACGTCAAACGACCCCGAATAACAATTAGAATGGGCCCGTCTCAAGGCCAATTATGTAAAACTTGAGACCCCGACAGGGCAGAGCAGTTCAGGAGAGGGAAGGGAGCGCGGTAATTGAGTAATCGATCACACTTCGTAACCCACCCTTGTTGTTAATGTTATATAGTTCACTGATAGACTTAAGATTATAGACTATCTTTCTTTCGCAATTACCGGCAGCGCAAGGGAAAAATGCCTATTTTCTCCACAAAAAATAAGCCCGTCCTCGGGCTTGACATAACTACATCATCCGTAAAGCTCATTGAGTTGAGCAAGAGCGGCTCCCGCTATCGCGTAGAAGCGTATGCGGCGCAACCGACCCCTCTGAATTCGGTGAACGAAAAGGCTATCGTCGATGCGGATGCAGTGGGGGAAGCGGTGCGTATCGCCGTGAAGCGTTCTGGCGCACGTGCCCGTGACGCGGCCGTGGCTATTAGCGGCGATGCAGCAATTACCAAAGTCATACAGATGCCCAGTAACTTTCAGGGTTCTGACCTCGAAGGACAGGTAGAACTGCAAGCCGACCAATACATTCCATTTCCGATGGAAGAGGTCAGTTACGATTACGAAATTGTTGGTGCCTCCGACAATGACGCCGAAATGATGGATGTTTTGCTGGTGGCAACTCGCACCGAGAACGTCGAACAACGCCAGGCTGCCGTTGAGGCCGCGGGTCTGACCGCACGCATAGTCGACGTTGAGGCCTTCGCTGTTGAGACTGCTTGTACTTTACTGAAACATCAGATGCCCGATGAAGGAACAGATCACTCTGTTGCGGTCATCGATTTCGGTGCTACCAGTACGTCATTTAACGTGTTGCGTGATTTAAAGGTGGTTTACACACGGGATTTTGCCTTCGGTGGACAACAACTTACCGAAGAGATCATGCGCACCTATGGCCTTAGCCTGCAGGAGGCCGGTCGAGCAAAGAAAGAAGGTGGGCTGCCGAGTAATTACGGCCCCGAAGTACTCGATGCTTTTATAGACGACATGACACAACAAGTCAGTCGTTCGCTACAATTCTATTTGGCGTCCGGCGGTGGGCGCGAACAACCAGAGCAGATCCTGATCTGCGGTGGATGCGCCAACATCCCGGGTGTTGGCGATTTGATTACCAGCCGTGTAGGAATTCCGACGGAAATTGGAGACCCACTCGGTAAAATGAAAATCGCCTCAAAGGCCAAGGCAGCGGGAGTGCACAAGGATGCAACAGCGTTGCTGACCGCCTGCGGCTTAGCGTTGCGGAGTTTCGACTGATATGCCACGTATCAATTTATTGCCCTGGCGCGAAGAGCTTCGAAAAGAGCGCCAACGTAACTTTGCCATTGCCGCAGCTGCGGCCATCGTGATCGGTCTTGGCGTGATCTTTGCTGCCACAACCATCTATGGCGGCAGAATTGAGCATCAAAATGACCGTAATTCGATGCTTAAAGCAGAGATCACCCGACTTGACGAACAAATCGGCGAGATCAGAGATCTGGAAGCGAAAAAGGAGATGCTGCTAAAGAGAATGGGCATCATCGAGCAGCTTCAACGCAGCCGTCCCGAAATTGTGCATCTGTTCGACGAGTTGGCACGTACCGTGCCAGACGGCGTATATCTCGAGTCAGTAAAACAACAGGGCAGCCGGCTCACTTTAAAAGGCAATGCTCAATCGAGTACGCGTGTATCAGCGTATATGCGCAATATCGATAAATCCGATTGGTTGGAAGATCCCGGTCTGGACGTTGTTGAGACTAGAGATACCGGCCCATCACGCAGTAGCCAGTTTACGATCTTTGCCAAACAGGCCAATCCAAACAAGACAGAAGAAGAGGACGACGAAGTATGAACTTCTTCGACCAACTTCGCGCGCTTGATTTTAACGACATTGGCCGCTGGCCATTGTTATTCCGTGCACTGTTGATCGGGCTGCTGTTTATTCTCGTCGTTTTCGTGGGCGTTTATTACAAGGTTTTCAAGGAAAAACTTCCGCAGCTTGAGCGTGTACAGCAGGAAGAACAGAGTCTGAGATCGGTGTTTGAAAATAAGCAGGGGCAAGCTGTCAATCTTGATGCTTACAACACACAACTCAGTCAGATGGAAGGCTCCTTTGGTGCTCTGCTGCGGCAACTGCCCAACCGCACCGAAGTACCGAGTCTGTTGGTCGATATCTCACAGACAGGCCTTGCTGCCGGTCTGGACGAAGAACTCTTTCAGCCCTCAGGTGAGGTCAGAAAGGAAGACTTCTACGCGGAACTGCCAATACGCATACGTCTGCGAGGCTCGTTTCATGAACTTGCAGCCTTTGTCAGCGGTGTCGCTGCGCTGCCACGGATCGTTACTCTGCACGACATAGACATTAAAGGTGCACAGGACAGTCCGAATGACATGGTTTTGGATCTGACCGCAAAAACCTATCGATATCTCGACGAGGAGTCTGAGCTGGGAGGTCAGCCATGATGCGATTTATCGTAATCATGCTCTTCGTTACTGCGGCGCTGAGTGCTTGTTCGCGTGACGTATCCGATCTCGAGCAATACATTGCCGAGGTACATGCGCGCGAGGGCGGGCGTATCGAACCATTACCGCAGATCAAGCCTTACGAAACTTTTGTTTATTCGGCGAGTGACTTGCGTTCGCCGTTTTTGGCAGCGGTGGAAAATCGGCCTGATAACCTCTTAACAAGTTCCATTCGGCCCGACCAGGCACGCCCGCGTGAGTTTTTGGAACAGTTTCCGCTCGATACGCTGCAAATGGTTGGCACACTTGAACTCGGTGGCGGACATTACGCCCTGGTCAAGACCTCAGACGGACTTCTGCATCGTGTTCGCGAAGGCAATCACATGGGGCAGAGCGAGGGCCGGGTGGTCGAGATTTCCAACGCGGAAATAAAAATCATTGAAATTATCAGCGATGGCCTTGGCGGCTATATAGAGCGTCCTGCCGCTGTTGTACTAAGCGACTGACTCATGGGAGTTTTGCGATGACGTGGACCAATAAGCCCAGCGATTACAATCAGGGGGATACGCTGTGGCGCTGCCGCATTTCGATGTTGGCAGGCTTGTTGCTAAGCTTCCTGGTGTTGCCTGCTTGGTCGGCCGATGCGCCATCAAACATGCTGCAGGACATCGAAATACAGGCCTTGCCTAATCAACAGCTGCAACTTCGTTTGCGCCTGAGTGGCCCGGCGCCGGAACCTCTGAGCTTTACCATCGATCGGCCGGCACGGATCTCGCTGGATCTGCCGGATACCGGTCTTGCCCTTCAATCGCGACGCAAGGACGTCGACATCGGGTCCCTGCGCACGATACTCGCCGCCGAAGCGAGCGGACGAACACGTGTCGTTCTGAATCTCGATACGCTCGTGTCTTACGATACGCGCGTTGAAGGCGATAGCATTTATGTGACGTTGGGCGCCACACCGCAACGGGCTGCGTCCACACCTGCCTTCGGCCCCGGAACTACCGTCAGTTCCACCGTTTCGGCGTTGCCAGGCATACGCAGTATCAAGTCTGTAGATTTCCGTCGCGGCAACGACGGCTCTGGTCGAGTGATCGTCACGCTTAGCGATCCCAAGACCGTTGTGGATTTGCGAGAACAGGGCAACACCGTCATCGTCGATTTCCGCGACACTCAACTACCGGCAGAATTCCGCCGGCGTATGGATGTGCTCGATTTTGCAACGCCCGTGACTACTGTCGATGCAAGTCAGGCCAACAGCAATGCGCGACTTGTTGTATCCGCGGGCGGGTCCTACGAGCAGGTCGCTTATCAATCGGACGATCGGTTCACAGTCGAATTGAAGCCCTTTATACCAACCGCTGCAGAACTGTTCGAAGAAGAACAGAAGAAAGATTATACGGGTGAACGGCTGACCCTGAACTTCCAGGACATCGACACGCGAGCTGTCTTGCAGTTGCTTGCCGATGTCAGCGGTATGAATGTTGTGGTCAGCGATACAGTCACCGGCAACGTCACGTTGCGCTTGCAGAACGTGCCCTGGGATCAGGCGTTGGACATCATCCTTGAGACCAAGGGTCTGGATATGCGCCAGCGCGACAACGTCGTTATCATTGCGCCCGCGGCAGAACTTGCGAATCGTGAACGGCAAGAGCTGGAGCAGCTCCAGCAGTTTGAAGAGCTGGCACCACTGCGTTCCGAATTCATCCAGGTGAACTACGCCAAAGCCTCGGAACTCGCGTCGCTGATCCAGGCATCTGGAGCCAGCCAGTCTTTGCTGTCAGAACGTGGCAGCGTCTCTATCGACGATCGTACCAACACTCTGCTTGTACAGGATACCGCAGACAAGCTGGCTGAAATCCGGCGTCTGGTTCAGACCCTGGACATTGCGGTACGCCAAGTTCTAATCGAATCACGCATCGTTGTCGTTAACGACGATTACACGCGCGAACTCGGCGTACAGATGGGTTACACCGCGATTTCCGACAATAGCTCTGACGGTTTGATCTCGGTGACCGGATCGGCAGCCGGTTCAGACGTTATCGTGTCGTCGGCGGTCGAAAATCTGAACACCACTGGCGACCCGTTTCCGGTGACGCTGCCGAATATTAATGATCGTTTTTCCATCAACGCACCTGCGGGCTCGTCGGTCGGCCGTTTGGCGCTGGCAATACTGGACTCCGATTATCTGCTCGATCTGGAGTTGTCGGCGCTGCAGGCCGAAGGCCGAGGCGAGATCGTATCGACACCGCGTGTTATTACCGCGAACCAGCAGGAAGCTCGTATCAAGCAGGGTGTGGAGATTCCTTTCCAGGAAGCCTCCGCAAGTGGTGCGACCACAACCAGTTTCAAAGAGGCCGTGCTTAGCCTGACTGTTACACCGCTGATTACGCCGGATGACCGGATCATCATGGATCTGAACGTCAGCAAAGATAATGTTGGCGAAGTTGTGGCAAGCGGCAGTGGTGGGCTGGTGCCCAGTATCGATACCCGTGAGGTTGTCACACAGGTACTGGTTAACGACGGCGAAACCGTTGTACTCGGCGGCATCTACGAGACAGAAGTGCGCGAGACGGATACTAAAGTTCCGGTACTGGGTGATATTCCAGTACTGGGTCAATTCTTTAAACAGACTCAGCGAGTCAATAACAAGGCCGAGCTGTTGATATTCGTGACTCCACGGATTCTGAAGGACGGGGCGAATCTAAACTAATTGACCGACGCCCGGCGGCGTCCTATTTCAGAGGATTGAAGAAATGCGAAACTTGATCACTGCCCTGTGTCTGTCGGCCTTCGTGCTGGCCGGTTGCGGTGGCGATGACAACAGTCTGACCGGTAACACTGGCGGCCCCGGTGGCACCGGTGGTACTCCTGATGACGGTGGCACGGGCACCGGAATAGATATTGCCTCAGTGGACGTTATTACCAACAATCCACAGATTCCTTCGGATGGTGGCATTCCGGCGACAATTACGGCTTTTATTAAAGATGGCACCAACAACTTTGTTGAGGGCGCTACGGTATTTTTCTCGGCGTCCTCTGGCGGCCTGGTCGTTACACAGAGCACCACCGACGTTAATGGCACCGCTACGGCCTCGCTGACGACTGCCGGGGATCCCACTAACAGAGTCATCACCGTCACCGCCACGTCGGGCGCGCTGAGCCAGACGATTGACATCAATGTAACCGGTTCGCAGCTCTCGATCGCTGGCCCCAATAGCCTGGTTCAAGGCGATACGTCTACCTATACCATAGTCATGATAGACGGCGCCGGGACTGGTATTGCCGGCCAGACAATTACGTTGACCTCGGCCAACGGCAACACGCTTTCGGCTGCGACGTTGACGACCGATGTTGCCGGCCAGGCACAGGTCGATCTAACCGCAACAACGGGCGGCACGGATACTCTGACTGCAACAGGTCTCGGTCTAACTGCAACGCAGGGCCTAACGGTTTCTGCCGACAGTTTTGTTTTCAATGCCCCTGCAGCCAACACCGAAATCGCACTCAACACAAATCGGACATTCACAGTTGCCTGGCTGACAAACGGTGTGCCCCAGGTCGGTGAAACAATCAATTTTTCGACTACTCGTGGCGTATTTGTCGGACCATCCACTGTCGTTACAAACGGCGCAGGCCAGGCTACGGTGACGATAAGTTCGAACAACGCCGGTCCAGCCATCGTAACGGCCGACGCGGTTACAGGACCGACTACCCAATTACCGGTGGAGTTTGTCGCAACGACACCAGCAAGCATCGAGATACAGGCCGATCCGTTTACGATTGCGCCCAACAACCAGGCGACCATCACGGCCGTCGTTCGTGATACAGACAACAACCGGGTTAAAAATGCCAGAGTGATCTTTACCCTGGAAGACATTACCGGTGGCACACTGTCTGTCGGATCGGGCATCACTGACAGCCAGGGCCGGGCACAGACTTTCTATACGGCCAGCGATGTAACAAGCGGTAACCTGGCCGTCGTGGTGAGCGGCACGGTTGAAATTGCCCCAATGATCACTAATTCCGTCAATCTGACCGTCGCGCGCAGAGAACTATTTATTGCGTTTGGCACGGGCAACGACTTGATAGAACCGCCTGATCTGGCGACCTATGAAATGCCTTTCCGGGTTATCGTGACTGACTCTGAAGGTAACGGCGTGCCCGGTGTAACCGTTCAGTTCGATGTCAGATCGACACGCTATACCAAGGGTTGGTGGGTACTGGATATCACCGGAGATTTCTGGACGACAAATGTCCTGGATATTTGCATTGACGAGGATCTCAATGGCAACGGCATCCTCGATGCGGGCGAGATCGACGAAAATGGCAACGGCACGATCGAGGCCGGTAACGTCGTCGAGGTCGTGCCCGGTAATGCGATGACCAACGATGAAGGAACCGTGCTTATCAGCATACGCTATGCCAAGTCATACGGTGCGTGGACGGAAGTAAACCTGCGGGCGCTGCTCAATGTGGCCGGCACGGAGTTTTCTGAAGACGTGACCTTTGTGCTGCAGGTGCTCGCCGACGATGTGCGTGCTGATGGCGCACCGCCAGGCATACTGAGTTTCCCCGATCCTAATGAGCCTGGAACTCCGCTCGGCTCGTTCATAGCCAGTCCTTGGGGTTACGGAGATATTTGCGCCAAACCCTACTGATCACAAGCAGCTAACGACTCCGAATGCGGGTTTCCATGTAGAATCATGGAAACCCGCAATCGTTTCCACAGTCCGTGTCCGCGACGAAGCTTCCACCACGCATATTCCTGATCGGCCCAATGGGTGCGGGCAAGACGGCGGTTGGCCGCCGGCTGGCAGCGATGCTCAACTACGAATTTATCGACGTCGATCACTACATTGAACAACGCACCGGCGTGGATATTGCCTTTATTTTCGAAAAAGAAGGCGAACCGGGATTTCGGTTGCGCGAAAGTCGGGCAATTGCGGAGCTGAGTAACCGCGCTTCCTTGGTTCTTGCGACCGGTGGCGGTGCTGTGCTGGCAGAGAAAAATCGCGAGCTCCTGCGCGAACGCGGTCATATTATCTATCTGAAAACATCGATTGATCAGCAATACGATCGTACGCGCGCCAGCCAGACCCGGCCGCTACTGAACCTCGATGATCCACGGGGACGCCTGGAAGAATTGATGGAAATACGCGGCCCACTCTACGAAGAAATTGCCACGCTACGTATTTCCACCGACCGACGCTACGTCAAGTCCGTCGCCCGCGAGATCCACAAACACCTCACCACCTGATTCCTTCGAGCAAGAATCGCGGCAAGGATGCCGCTCCCACATAATCAATACGTCTGTCCCCTTCGGGACAGACTCCTTTGCTCTTCCCCACGCCTCCACTCGCGCCCAAACCGAAACAAGTCGCGACAAACTGCTACTCATGGGATAAGCGACGCTAGCGGCGAGAAAGAAGACGGTCGTTTGCCTGCGGCGACTGCGTTCCTCGCCGGAGCCCGATTTGCGTGTATCGCGACACGCAATAGAAGCCGGCTTCTAGGTTCGCCAAGATTTACGCGTGATTTGCTC
>Ga0224508_10000765_pt1 | contig 30209 bp, 36 predicted proteins | sample SF_Jan12_sed_USG_4_FD_170157 | JGI IMG/M metagenome (GOLD analysis project Ga0224508, IMG submission 170157) | Sediment microbial communities from San Francisco Bay, California, United States - SF_Jan12_sed_USGS_21 | ecosystem: Environmental > Aquatic > Marine > Sediment | place: USA...
TGGGACCAAAGAAACCCAATTTTTTCTTTCTTGCAAGTATGATTATCAAAATGGAAATTGCAGAAATAATTCCTAATGAGCCAAACCAATTATCTGAAACATATTCTACAAAAAGGAGTCTTGCCGGTAAAAGTAGTCCAGTCATTACCCCAAATACAATGAGCGATTCAAATATACCTCGCAATTATAACTCTCTGAAAAATATTTTCATACTGGAATTGACCCAGAGTTGCTTTTAACCGAGGTCATTATTATTTCCTAGTGCCAATTTTTAGATTTTTCTTTGATCTACCTACCAAAGAAATAATTCCAACAAGCCATTCAAATAATAAACAGATTACAATTACTGTAATTCTAAATTCTCAATCTATAAATCTCAATTAATATTATGATTTTTCAAATTTTACCTATATTTTTTTGAGATTGCCATCAATATAATTAAATCAAAATTCAAAAACAAATCTATGTCTTTCTCAATAATAACTGAAAGGATTTTTTAAATTTCTACTTTCAGTTGAATTTATTTCAAAAGAATCCTCTTGATTTTTTTTCTTTCCTCTTGATTTTGTTCTCAATACTGCCTTGCAGCACATACATCTTGTCTCATCTACCTTTAAGAATAAACCACAAAATGTGCAATGTTTCTGTCCAATTTCATATCTTATGCTGTTTGGGACAGGTTCTGCTTTGTATCTAATACATATCCCTTTACATGTTCTTCCCATTATACTATGCCCCCTAAACTTTTTTTGATCTCCTTTGCTCGGTCACGAATAGTTACTGCGCTGATTCCAGAAACTTTGGAAATGTTAATCTGTGAAATTTTTTCTTTGTTTTTTAACGATGAAAGGTAAACAGCTGCCGCTGCCATTCCCATTGGATTCTTGCTAGTATTCATTCCTCTTTTTTGCCCACATTGCAAAATCTTTGTTGCATCGCGTTTCGTCTTTTCTGATGCATTTGTTGCATTTGCAATTCTTGCTACGAATTCAATTGGGTTGTATGATTCAGGGTGTATCTCAAGTTCTTTTAAGATGAATCTGTAGATGCTTTGAAGTTGTTTTCTTTTTATGTTTCCTGCATTAGCTACGTCCTGAATGGTTCTTGGAGTGTTAGTTAACCTGCATGCAATGTATGCTGTGGCGCATAGCATTCCCGCGGTTGATCTGCCTGCGAGATTTTTTTTTAATGTTATCTTTCGAAACAGATAGGCAGTCTCCTCCACCACCGCATCTGAAAGTCCTAACTTTGCTCTTATGCCATCCAATAATGTAAATGCCTTGATGTATGATTGCTTAGTGTTAGCAGATCTACTGTTTCTATCCCACATTCTCAGGCGATAAAACATTCTCTTATTTTCAGCAGAAAGAGATCTTCCAGTTGAATCTCTATCTTTGGATTCTATGATTGTGGATAGTCCCATGTCTGCCATTTTTAGTGATATTTTTTGCCCCGTTCTTGAATTTTTTAGATATTCCTCACCAGTAATACTTGAAGATTCATTGCTAGCATCTAGTGATTTTTCTGAAACAACTGCACCACAGTAGCTACAGGCAATTTCTCCAGTTACCAGATCAGTTATCAGTACAATTTTTTTACAATTTCTGAGATGAATCAAATCATTCAATTTACTCTTCTCCTTGCAACATAGATGTACAATTTTTACATGAAATAGAAATCTCTAGTACATCAGCAATACGTGGATTGTATCCAAGAAAGTTTTTTAGATCCTTGATAAAAATATTTTTTCCTAAAGTTTTTTTTAAATTTAATTCTATTGGCATAACTAAATTAAGAAAATAAATTATTTAAGGTGGGAAAAAAAATCTATCTAGTGCTAATTACATCCACATGTCAAGTTTAATTTTTTATATCTCACAAGTAAAAATAATTTAAAGTTAGCACCATTGATGATGTTGCAATTTTTTTATATACGAAAATACTCATCAACAAAATTGTTGTATAAAGTTCTTCTAGAGAGTGTTTTAGCATGATACGTTTTACTTTAAAGAAAAATTCCAGAATAATTAGGGACAAACTCTATTCAATTAGTATAGATGTTGAAAATTTTCCCAGTCTTTTGCCAAAATATTTTAAATCCATAATCATAAAAAAATCAATTGGAAATGAAATATTTGTAGATGAAAAAATTCATTTTTTAGGTGGTTTTTTAGATGTAAAAACAAAACACGTGATTGTCCATCCCAAAATACATGAAGTTCATATACTATCTGGTCCAATACGAGGAACATCTTTTGTTGAATCCTACGATGAAGCATCTGATGGGACAAATGTAACTATTGATGTTTGCATTAAATTAAATGGTGTTTCAAAATTATTTTTACCATTTGGATTTTTAATAAAAAGACAAATGACGAGAGTGATGGATGAATTTCTTAATTCTGCTGAAAAATTTGTTTTAGATTCAAATGATCCATAAAATTAGCACTAGATTAAAAAGTTAGCCCGATTATAAATACAAATTTTGATTCTAAACTTTATGGATAACCGAGTCTATGTGATTGGTGCTGGAGTGGGAGGACTGACTACTGCCTCATTACTTGTCAAAAGTGGTCATTCTGTTGAAGTTTTTGAGAAAATGGGCAAAGTAGGCGGCCGAACTGCATCTACTACCTTTAGAAATCATATTCTGGATAATGGATTCCATATAATGCCATTTTACAAAAAATCAGCAATTTTTGAAGTGCTGAAAACATTAGGAATTGAGTCAAAACTAAATCTTGCCAAAGTAGATAAAATTGCATTTTATTCTGATGCCGGATTTCACAAATATCCGAAAGGGATAGGGGACTTGCTTCAACTTTCGTTGATTCCGTTTTCCAGCCGAATCAAACTCCTCAAAGTATTGCTTCCAATGGCATTTACAACAATGAAAAAAACTGAGGAATGGGACAATCTTTCTTTAACTGAAATTACAAAAAAGCTTGATCCTAGCACAAATGCATTCTTTGAAGCCGTCTGTATGCTTGCATTTGCAGATACTGCTGATCATATTTCATTGGGTGAGTTTGCACGAACCATGATTCGTGCAAATCCTTTCAAAGGTGGAACAAGTGAATTTGCATATCCTGATGATGGGGGATATGATGCAATATCTCGGGTTTTGGGGGATTATGTTATCGCAAACAATGGAAAAATTCACCTAAACTCACCAATTAAAAAAATTGTTGTAAAGGATTCCAAAGTTCAAGGAATAATTACAAAAGATGGAATGTTTCATTCTTCAGAGTGTGTTGTAATATCATTGCCTGCATATCAGGGAATCAATCAACTGTTTGAGGATAATGTGTTTGATCAAAATTTTGTTGATAAAGTAAATAAATTAGACAAGACTACTGCAGTAGTTGAAGTTCATTTTGCCTTGAATAAAAAAATTGACTCTAGACAAATAGTTTTTCCTGTAGGTGATTTTACCACCAAAGGGTTTTTCTTTATTTCAAATATCACCCCATCAGTATGTCCCTCAGGAGAGCATTTGATGATTGCAGGAACTCCTGTTCACCCTTCAGTAGCTGAGAATCCAAAAATGATTAAAGAGATTGTAGAAAAAATGAAAGATGAATTAACTTCGATATATCCCGAGTTTAAAAAATCATTACTTTGGGACAGGCCCATGGCATGGAAATTAGTAGAATCAGTAGTAAAGGAACCAGGGTTGGTATGGAAATCAAAGATGCCTCATGAGATATCTCAAGTAAAGGGGCTTTATTTTGTGGGTGATTCAACTATAAGTTACGGAATAGGGACTGATTCTGCTGCCCATAGTTCAATTCTCTGTTATCCAAAAATAGAGAATTTCTTAAAGCATTCTAAGTGATAGATGTCCGGATTAATTTCGGCAGATCATTTAGAGTTGAATTTGCAAAAACCTCTGCATCAAATTTTGGTATTTTTTCTTGCTCTAATGCATAGCCGCCAACAACAATTGGCACTTTGAAATTGTCTTTTATCTTTTTGATTAATCTTTGTCCTGCTTTGAGATTGTCTTCTAAGGTGATTGATACCATTACTAAATCTGGTTTGTTATGCTCAATGAAATGTAATACGGATTCTGATGGAATGGATGTTCCCATGTTGAAAACTTTGTATCCCTTGCTTGTGAGAAATGTCTCAATAACATCGCATCCTAAATGATGTTCTTCTCCAACTGGTACGCATAGAAGAATCTTCTTTTTGTTACCCGAAGTAGTTCCTTTATCCATGATGATTTTTACAAGCGTTTGGGCAACATTGCTTGCAACATGTTCAGTCGCTATGCTAATTTTGTTGTTGGCCCATTCATCTCCTATCTGATGCATTACGGGTTTTAGAATTTTGTCAAAAAAGTCTGCAGAATTAAAAATCTTAATGTAATCATCATAAATTTGAACGCTACTGTTAATGTCTCCATCAGTAAGTTTTTTGTATAATTGTTTTCTTGATTTTTCCGAAGCCTCTTCTCTTTTCTTAATATCTTGTGGGCTGTGCGATGCTAAAACGGATAGAACTTTTGGATTCTCTCTGTACTCTACTGGGATGTCATCTTTTATTACTTGAGATGCCTTGCCTAGATATTTTATAATTTCCTGCTTTGATGTGCTTTTTTTTGAATCCCAGACACTTTTCACGAGGTAAAGATATTGATCACCTTTGACTTTCTTAGCTCTGATGTATACCATATTGGACTTCTTAGGACTGTATATTTAACTAATGCCCATTGGGGGTTATAGTGCCAATTCATTCTTCAAAAACTAATTTTTATTATTAAAAACTGCAAACAAAATTCCAGGTCTTGTATCTGCGTACAACAAAAAATATGTCTGCCTTGCCAAGTATGTGTCATTAAATCTGTAAATTAATGGGCCAATTTCAGATAGCATTTTGCCCGTAGTAATTTGGCCCTCTTTGAATTGACGTAACAATTCATCAAACAGATCTTTTTCTGATTGACTAAAATGATTTGAGAAATGTCCAAAAATATGCATCATTACATTGAGATGTGTCTTTATGGTAGGCTCCTTTTTAAGAGCAATTTTGAGGTGCTCGTCATATTTTTCTAAAATATCAGATAATGGAATTTTTTTGTGACTTGCAACCAAGTTTCCAAGTATCTTTAATTCTTCTTGATTGTGAACCATTAACATGTACTTATTCATGGCCTGAAATTCGACTAGTTTTCTAATTTGTTTTGATTTCTTTATCTGAGAAAACCTATCCAATACAAACTCTATAGTATCTTTTTCGGTAACTTGTATCTGATCTGCATCAATGTGAATAAAATCCTCAGTCACTATTTGAGTTTTGAATAATTGCATATAAAGGCAAAAAGGAAAAAAACGAATTACCACTAGTTTTCTTATATTCACTAATAAGATATTTTGGCACTAGAAGAAAAATTAGAACTAGATTATATATGATGAACGCAAATTTTTATCAATGAAAGCAACAATCATTGCAATATCCGCAATCCTCCTAGTTGGATCAATTACTCCATTTGCAAGTGCAGAAGGAGTTCCATCTTGGGTAAAAAGTAACGCTGGCTGGTGGGCAGACGGAACAATTTCAGAGACAGAATTTGTTTCAGGTATTCAACATCTAATTAAAGAAGGAATACTTGCAGTACCTCCAACAACTGTATCTGCTGAAACTACACAAGAGGGAGTTCCATCTTGGGTAAAAAGTAACGCTGGTTGGTGGGCAGACGGAACAATTTCTGATGGTGAATTTGTAAACGGAATTCAACACCTCATAAAAATTGGAATTGTCAATGTTCCAATCTCAGATGATGCACCATTACAACAAGAATCTGCTATTACTACTGATTCAGAATTAGTTGCACTTCAAGCAGAATTAGACAATTGTGCCGAAATCACTAGAGCATATGATAGACTAAACTGTGAAAGAGATGCAAAACTTGAGATTACAGCATATGAAATTAAAAGTGATTCTCAACTATTTCAAGTTGGACCTGTTACTTACTATTGGCCAGGATTAGATACTGAAGGAAACACTTTTGAGATCACCTCATCAGGTCAAGCACTGTTAAATCTTAGAATGTTAGTTGAGAATACCGGTTCTGATAAAAATGAGGCACTTTTCTGTACAGGTCCTGCAATTTGTAACTATGACATTACAAATGGTGATGACGTATACAAATATTCCCAAATGGACTTTACAAACGGTCAGGTAGTTCTAAAACCAGGAGAGGCTAAAATATTCAACATGATGTTTGGGCCAAGCATCGGAGGCGGTGGAACAACATTTGAGTATGATTCTACAAAAGATTATCACTTTAGAATCAATGAATCATATGGTAGTGACTCTATCCCATTAAACTTGGGATAACCACTTTTTTTATTTTTATTAAATCTATTTCTAGATTTTATTCTCTAAAATTGTCTAATCTTAATAGTCCTGCAAAATTTTAATTTTAGCACTAGTCTGAAATGACTGCCTTTGTTAAATATCTTCAACACTGAATTTTATTATTGAACAAACTTGTAATTATTTTTCCATTATTGATTATTGTATCACCTTTAGCATTTGCCGATTCATCTAATGTTGGAACAATTTATTGGAAACAAGATGTTGTTTCAAGTAATTCCTTTGTCGACATTTATGTCAAAGACAACGATATGAATAAAAAAGAATATCCTAACTTTGCTGACAAGTTTACAATTACTGTTTGGTCAGATACCTCTCCTGATGGCCTAGAAATTCAAGTTCTAGAGAATGGGGTGTATAGTGGAATTTTCAAAGGCACTGTGTACATTGCAGATTCTGGTGAAACCACAAAAAATCGACTAGTATCTAATCCGGGCGATATTTTATACGCAAAATATGTTGATTTTACCTTACCTGATGGTAGTACTTCTGAAATTGTTTCTGCTGCAGTTGTAAAAATTTCAGGACAAAATATGGATGAACTTTTGAACACTCTTGATCCTAGTTTGCGACCTATGATATCTACCCAAAATGAAATTCCAGCTTGGGTAAAAAGTAACGCTGGTTGGTGGGCAGACGGAACAATTTCTGATGGTGAATTCCTTTCAGGAATAGAATTTTTGATTAAAGATGGAATCATAACAGTATCTCCAACTGACACATCATCTCAAACATCTGATGGCGTTCCAGCTTGGGTAAAAAGTAACGCTGGTTGGTGGGCAGACGGAACAATTTCAGACGGTGAATTTGTAAATGGCATTCAACATTTGGTTAAATCTGGACTAGTCTCTGTCTCTACAAGTGCAGAGATAGAACAAATGACATCTGTCAAATCAAAAAATACAGATTCAGAATTAGCAGAACTACAAACAGAGCTGGATAAATGCTCAGAAATCGTTACAGCATACAAAAGAATTGATTGTGAAAAGCCAATCAAAAAGGCTATGACTTTACACAATTACAAAATGGATGCTGAAAAGTTTGATGTAGGACCAATCACATATTATTGGCAAGGTGTTGGCTCTCAAGGAAATGAGTTTTACACCACTCCAACTGGACAAGCAATCTTATCAATTCGCATGCTTGCAGAAAACACTAGCTCCGAAATCACTGCCATTAACTGCACTAGTCCTCAAATATGCGCCTATGATGTTTGGAATGGTGAAAAAGCATTCAAATATTCTGGCATGGACTTTACAAGTGGACAAATTGCAATGAATCCTGGGGATTCAAGAGAATTTAACATACTCTTTGGTCCAAACATTGGATACGGTGGAACAGAGTTTGAGTATGATCCTTCAAAAGATTATTTCTTTAGAATCAATGAAGACTTTGGCAGTGCTTCTATTCCATTAAACTTGGAATAGTGAACACCATTTTTCTATTTTTTTGAATAATTTCTTTAGGTGCCTTGTAAATACTTGGATAACCTCAATAATGATTTTCAGTAGTCCAATTAGAGATCAAAAGTTAGCACCAGTCTAAAAGTTGTCCCTAGGTTATATTCTACAAAATGTAATTAACAATGACAAGAAATGCAACAAACAACAAACAAAAAAACACCACAGCTAAAGTTTCTAGCAATTGTAGCTGTCGCAGTTTCTGTGATACTAGTTTTTACAGTAACTCCTTGGAATATCATTCCAACTCTAGTGACTGAAGATGTAGCAGTAATCACAGTAACAGATTATGGTTGTGTTGGTGAGTCAAGTGTCGGACGTTCAGTTGTTGTTCCAAACTGTGATGCGAATGTAGGAGACATTGTTTCTGCAACATTTTACATTCCAGCAGGAGAAATAAACGGATACTTGGAAGAACTTGAAAGTAGACAAAATCCGATGGTAGACGCATGGGATAGAAACGTCAGCGGCACAGGTTTCTCACCATAATTTTTTTTATTTTTTATTTTTTGAATTATGCAAATTCCAATCACAATGTTTGATATTAAAAAATATTCATACAGTTTTTTTGTTTCATAAAAATTAAATTAAAAATTAGCACTAGAGAAAATACTTTCATTTATTCAAATATCATGAATTGTATTTTCAATCAAGGTGAAAAGTAACGGGTAGAACATGTAGAGGAATTTGTATAATGCACAAAGCAAAACCCGTTCCAAATAGAATTAGATATGAAATTGGCCAAAAACGATGTACGTTTTGTGGAATTTTTCTCTCAATTAATGATGCAAGGTGTATTTGTTGTAAGGCAGTTTTGAGAACAAAGCCTAGAAGTAAGAAAACTACTTGATTTTGTACCTAAACCGCTATTTTAGTAATATGTTTTGGATGCTATATGCGAACTTTAGCCATAGTCAACATATCTGTCGTACCTCACTTCAATCTCTTTATTTTCCCCTGATCTTATCTTTTCGTATTCTTCTTTTTTTCTAAATTCTATATACTTGCAAATCTCTCTAAATTCTTCTTCTTCCTTGGGATAAGAATCAAAGACAGGCTCGACAAGACGTAAATATTCTATGGTTTTTTCTCGAAATTCCTCCCTTGTAGGTTTTTTGATTCCTTTCATTCGAAACCATACAGCAGTCCAACTTGCTCCTACCACATGTGGCAATAAATCAAATGCTCTTTGAATCTCAAAACGTTCGTCGTTTCTCATGATTCCTGAAGAAACCTTGAAGCTGATTTTGCAAAATATGTCACTATCATGTCTGCCCCCGCTCTTTTGATTGAATGTAAAATCTCCAGTGTGATATCTTTTTCATTTACATAACCTAACTGGGAAGCAGCTTTTACCAATGCATATTCTCCAGAAACACTATATGCTGAAACTGGAATATTGAATTTTTTTCTAGTCTCTGCGATTAAATCCAAATATGATAATGCTGGTTTTATCATTACAATATCTACTCCTTCATTGATGTCTGTTTCTACTTCCATCATTGCTTCTCTTGCGTTTGTATATGGAACTTGGTATGTTTTTCTGTCTCCAAATTTTGGAGCACATTCTGCAGCATCTCTAAATGGTGAGTAAAAATTTGAACGGTGTTTTGCAGAATGTGACATTATTGAAACATCGGTGAACCCTTCATCATCAAGCGCTTTTCGTATTGCGGCGACTTGACCGTCCATCATTGCAGATGGTGATACCGTATCTACTCCAGATTTAGCTTGACTAACAGCAATCTTTGAAAGTATATCTAAACTTGTATCATTATCAATTTTATTTCCTTTGATAATCCCGCAATGTCCTGTAGATGTAAATTGACATAGACAAACATCTGCCATGATTACTATTTTATCGCCAAACTTTTCTCTGATTTGAGATATTGCTCTTTGAACAATTCCGTTATCATCAAATGCCGAACTTCCTGTTTCATCCTTTTGGGTGGGAATGCCAAAAAGCATAATTGCAGGAATTCCTAAATCAATAATTTTTCCTACTTCATCATTTACTTTGCTTAATGGCAATCTTTCAATTTCTGTCATTGATTCTATTTTGACTCTTTCTTTCAAATCTTCTTGAACAAATACTGGACAAATGAAATCTTTTGGAGAAAGGGTAGTTTCTTGCACTAGTTCTCTCATTTTATCTGATGTTCTCAGTCTACGAAGACGTCTAGTTGGAAATGACATATTGAAATTCACTCTGGGTAAAATATAATCCTAGTCTGTCTTATCCTGTTTTTTGTACTCAAATAGTTTGGTTGCCAACTCCACTATGTCTGGATTGCCTTGTTCTGATGCTTTTCTGATGTTGTTCATTGGTGTTGAAACAATGCTTTCTACAACCGCTTTTGTCAATTCATCAATAATCTTGATCTTCCTCTCATCTTTTTCATCAAGCATTTGAAGTGCTTTTTGTAATTCTTTTTCTCTTAGATTTTCTATATTTTTGAATACGTTCTTTACAAGTGGTTCTGCATCTAATCGTTTCATTGAGGCTTCTAGTACAGATACTTCTTCATTAATTATACTTTCAACTCTTTTTACCTTGTTTAATCGTGCATTCATGTTTTTTTCAACCATTTCTGCAATTTGATCCAGATTCATCAGTTTGACACCTCCTATAGTTGCTACTTTTTCATCTACTGTTCTAGGGTTTGATAAATCCAGAATCATTATTCCTTTGTTTTTATTTTTCATTGCTTCAGTTATTCTTTCATTTGTGACAAGAAAATATGGTGCAGTTGTTGCTACAAAAATTACATCATAGTTATCAAATCCTGAAAGAACCTGTTCAAATTTAATTGGATTTCCACCCATGGTTTCACAAAATGTTTCTGATCTTCTAATTGTCCTACTTGTAACATTAAATGAGTATCCTCGTCTTTGTAATGATTTTGCAACAAGTGTGGATACTTCACCTGTTCCAATTAGTAAAATTTGCTTTGTTTTTAACTCATCAATATTTTCTTCTGCAAGTTTTACTGCCATGGAGCCAACTGAAATTCCCCCTGCACCAATACCGCTGGTATTTCTAATCCTAGTTCCAATTCTAATTGCTTTATCAAATAATGTGTTTAGATGTTGACCTGATGCCTTTATCTCTCTGGCAGAAGTGATGGAGTTTTTTATTTGTCCTAGAATTTGTTCCTCTCCCAACACCATGGAATCTAGCCCTGATGTCAGTTTCAATAAATGATGTAATGCTTCTTGATTTTCTACACATTCCATATTCTCGTTAAATGCCTCTTCTTCAAGTCCTGTAATGGATGCCCATGTTTTTTTGATTTTATTTAGATCATATTTTTTTGATTTTCCAAATAATTCTATTCTGTTACATGTTTGAATGATGACACATTCATCTAATCCTGAATGATTTTTGAATTGCTCATATGCGTTTTCTATATTTTTTATTGTAAATTGTTCAAGAATGTGAATTGGTGAGTTACGAAAAGTAACACGTGCATTGATGATATTTTGATTCATTTCCAATTCCTCAATATTATACTGGCTCGCTTTTCAGCTTTTTTCATCTGACCGTCTTTTATTAACTGATCAATCTCATTATCATTGATGATACTACGTAGACACTCCTTTCTTTGTTCTTGAGTGGGAATTGTTTCTTTAGCTATCTTCCTTGCAATTTTTTGAATCTTGATCTGAGCAATATCCTCTTTTGTAATTATTTTTTTGAAGATTTTTTCTGATCTATCTTTGATCTTCTTTGACATTATTGGACTTTTACCGCCTGTAAAAATTGCAATTTGAACTATATTTTCAAAATCAATAATTGATGGATTTGAAAAGTCACTATCTTCAGGATTGTCTGAACTGTATGCAATAATTTTCCCTCTTTTCGCATCATTGATTATCATTTGATTGATTTTTTTGTCATTAGTTGTTGTAATGATCATATCTGGTTTTAATTTTGAAATAAATTTTGTATCTGTAATTTCTTGTTTTATCAATTTAATTTTTTTAGTTTTGATTAATTTGTCCATTTGAGAATTTACTGTATCGCTGATCACTGTTATATCGCAACCTTGTTTTAGTATGGAATTGATTCTTTTTTGCGCCTCCTTTCCTCCACCAATGATGATTATTTTTTTATCTTGAAGATTAAGATCAATTATCATCGATCAAATGCACTCCAGTTTCTATTTATGTATTAAAAATTACTACGTAGAATACTAGCTACATTTTTAATTGAATGGGCAAGTTATTGACTTATTGTCCTCTATTGATGAATCTGATAAAGAGCTTCTAAATGAAATTCAATGGACTTTTCCACTTGTAACGAGACCTTTTGATGCTATTGCTAAAAAATTTGATACTACTCCAGAAAAAGTCAAAAAACGACTAAACCAACTCAAAGAGATTGGAGTTCTACGGCAACTAAGTGCAATTTTTGATACAAGAAAACTTGGTTATACTAGTTCTTTAGTTGCAATGGAAATTGAATCTGATCAATTGGAAAATGTTGCAAGCCACATTAATCGTCATCCTGGTGTCAGTCATAATTATGAACGTGATCATCAGTTTAATCTTTGGTTCACATTAGCTGTTCCTCCAGGATCTGATTTGAAAGAAGAACTTGAAAAATTTAATGTTCTAAAAGGAATTAAAAAAGTAAGGATGCTTCCTACTCTTCAATTATTCAAGATTGGTGTGAAACTTGACATGGTGGATGACAAGAAACATGATGTTGCACCAACAGAGGAGAAAAAAGAAATTAAAAATATCAAATTTGATCCTACAGAAGAAGACAAAGACTTTATTCGTGAATTACAAAAAGATATGGAAATTATTGATGAACCATTTGTAAACGCTGCAAAAAATCTTGGAATTACTGAAAATGAACTATTTGAGAAAATGAAATATTATGAAGAGATAGGGGTGATGAGGAGATTTGCTGCTATCTTAAGACATAGGCAAGTTGGCTTTACTGCAAATGGTATGATTGTGTGGAAAGTACCTGAGGATAGAATTTCACAAGTCGGAGAAACATTAGGTTCGTTTCCACAAGTTAGTCATTGTTATGAACGACCAACATATGATGACTGGCCATATAATGTATTTTCTATGATTCATTGTAAAACACATGATGAGGCTCATGAAATGGCAAAAACCATCCAAGATCAAATCCATGTAGATGAATATCAAATTCTTTTCAGTTCCCGTGAATTCAAGAAAACTCGAGTAGAATATTTCGTTGAAAATTCTTTTAGTTTAGAAGAAACAGTTCCTGCCTCTTAGAATTCGTTTTCATCATGTCCCACGACATGAATTGTACAAAAATACTGATCGTTCATGTTACAATAGTATTGAGAGTCGTCTCCACATTCTTTACATGGTGGCTTTTCATCTAGTTCTGAAAGTTTATTGTGGTATACTTTACTTCTAGTCGTAACACCTGAATCCTTGTAAATTCTAGTTAGATTTGAATAATATTCTAATTCTTCAGGATTTAATTTCTGATAATTTTTAATTTTCTTGATCATTGACTCCCATTTCTTGTATTTGCCTATCTTGGCAATCTTCATTCTTTCAATAACTTCTAGCGTTTTTTCTAAATCTATTGGGTTGTCCATTTACAAACTAATTTGCTTGAGGTGTTGCTTTTAATTCGTATGAAGGCCAAGTATTGTACAATTCCTCTACTTCTTTCATATCTGAATCTGAAATATGTTTTCCATCTGACATTTGGGCATAATTGACAACTTCTTCTTCACTGATCATAGTTGGAAGTACTGTTGCAAATCCTTTCTTTGTCATCATAAACTTCATTGCAAATTCTGTAATGTTTAACCCGTTTCTATCTGCAATTGGTCTGAACTGTTCAACTTTCTCTAATGATGCTTTAAGCCATTCTCTTTTCCTTACTGATCTATGATCATTGTCATCAAATTTTGTATCTGCATTGACTTTACCTGTTAAAATCCCTGATGCTTCTGGGACTCTAACTAAAATTCCAACATCTTTTTCTTCTGCTTTTCTCATCAATTCATTTCCTGGAGTCTGTTCCAGAATATTGTACACTGTTTGAACTGCACTAAGATTTGGCTTGTCCATTGCTTCCATGCCTTCTTGAGTCCATCCTATTGCAGGACCTAATGCAATTTGATATGTTTTGATGGAACCTTCTTTGATAAAACTATCTAATACGTTGAAAATAGAATCATTTCTTACGTCTTTTAATTTTGGATTATGTACACCATACATGTCCACATGATCTGTTTGTAATCTTTCTAAACTATTTCTTAATGCCATTCTTGTATAATCTTCATCAAATCTCTGTGGAAGTTCTTTATGTCCTATTTGTTCAACGTCACTAAAATCATAACCATATTTTGTAGAGATAACAATCTCGTCTCTCATATCTTTGAAGACATCGCCGATTAATTTTTCACTTAAACCCTTGCCATACAAATCCCCAGTTTCAAAGAAATTAATTCCTACGTCATATGCTTTTTTGAGCATTCTTTTTGCTTCATCTTCCTCAATTTTTTTACCCCACCAATCAAGAGCGATGGCCCATGCACCAAATCCAATCTCTGAAATTTCAATGTCTGTTTTTCCTAGTTTATTGTATTTCAAAACTATTTTTTGATCTAAAATTTCAGCATTTATGTTTATCCAAGATTTGCATCTGTGATACTTGATTTTTAAATAATTTGAAGGCTTATCCTAAACTGGAAATCATTGAGACGATGTCTTTTTTCACACAGACGATCATCGGTATGTCGTTTTTAACATATGATGATACTTCTGTTTCCCTCAAATCCATGATCAAATCTTGGAAATCCCTAATGTCATCCACTTCAAATGCTAGCATGAAATCTTCATCATGAATTCCAAAAGAGTATGTGGTATTGAGAACAACTTGTGGATATTTTTTACTAACTTCAATATGTTCATCCATAATTTTCTGTCTTTTGTCTTGAGGTAGCAGATACCATTCTCTTGTTTTTGTAAATGGATAAACTATAACGTGTTTTTTTGATTCCATTCCAGTTAGAAAACCATGCTCTTTTCTTGCTCCTTGGACGTAAATTGAAGGCCTAGTACATGAGAGATAAGTCATTGATGGAATAATGTATTTTCCAAAAACAGTCTTGTAGATTTTTTCAATTACTTTTTGAATCTCTTCAATTGATTTTCCTGCAAACCAAAACAAAAAATCAGCATCATCTCTTAGGCCTAAATTTGAATATGTTCTAAACATTATTCCTGAATTGTTAATTACATTTTCCACCTCTTTTGCAGATTCTTCCTTTGCTAGATCTGCCATCCATCTCCATTTTGGATCTACTTTGAAAAATGAAAAGTTGAAATAATATTGTTCATCTTTTTCTGACATATTATTTTTAATTTTGAAACCCTATTTAAACAAAAACTAGATTTTCTATTAAAGAATCTCGATAATTTTTTCTGATGATTTATGTCCTGATTTTATTTGAACCAAATTTGTTGATATTTCGAAATGTTTTGCAATTTTTTTAATTAACTCTTTGTTTGCTTCTCCTTTGATGGGTTTTGATTTTATTCCATCCTGATTTGATTCTCTTTTATTTCTAGAAATTCTTTAGAAAATTCTACTTGAACTTTATAAATCACTAATTTTTTAAAAATACACTCTGGTTAAATTTGAGTCGGTTGAGTGAACAGTCAGTTTTTTTAAATAGGTTTTTTTGCAAAATCTCTAGGCATTCATGTTGGGTGTTAAATCTGAATAAATTTGATTATGCTGATTGTTCCAAAGCCCATTCATAGCCTTCTGCTTCTAGTTTATCTGCAAGGGATGCATCACCTGTTTTCAATACTTGACCTCTGGCAAACACGTGTACAAAATCTAATTTGTCTAAGAATTTTAAAATTCTGGCATAGTGGGTAATTATGATTACTGTTGCATCTTTACCTGAGACTTTACTTATTGCTTGAGCTACTGATTGAACCGCATCAATATCTAATCCTGAATCTGGCTCATCCAAAATTGAAATCTTTGGTTTTAATACTGCCATTTGTAATACCTCTGCACGTTTTTTCTCCCCCCCTGAGAATCCTTCATTAAGATATCTTGAAAGAAATTCTTCTTTTAATCCAACTTTTTCTAGATTCTCTTTAAGATATTTTTGAAACTCTCTTACGGTGATGAAAACTTCTCTATCATCACCTTCAAGTGCTTTACTTAGAGAATTGTATGCTGTTCTAAGAAAATGGGAAAATCCTACCCCTGAAACTTCTGTTGGATATTGAAATCCTAAGAATAATCCTTTCTTTGCTCTTTCATCTGCAGATAAATCTAAAATGCTTTTTCCATCTAATAAAATATCTCCTTTAGTGACTACATATTTTGGATGTGCAAGTAATGTGTAAGCTAATGTACTTTTTCCTGAACCGTTTGGTCCCATAATTGCATGTACTTCCCCCGGACCTGTTTTCAAATTAACGCCTTTAAGAATCTCTTTGCCTTCTCTTGTTACGTGAAGATCTTTAATTTCTAACACTGCCATGTTGCAAATTATTTTGTTTCTATATATAATACAGACGAAATTTAGCTAATCCTAACGGGATTGCTAGATAATAAAATAAGAAGGGGGGGGGGTATAATTATTTGGCCAGAGATGGTCTCAAAGTAATTTTGAGTTTGTAGCATGTTAGAATTTCTTTACATCTATTTCTGATGGTAACTTCTGTCACTCCTGCAACACTTGAAACGTCTCTTTGTAGAACGTTTTGTCCAAGTAAAACTGATGCCACATACAGATATGCTGCGGCAATTCCATTTGGAGCCTTCCCATCAGCAATATTGCTATCTTTAGTTTTTTCTGCAATTTCCAAAGCCAGTCTTTCAACTCTGACTTCTGTTTGCGTCACATTTGCTATTTTTGAGATGTATTTGTCCATAGTTAGGACCGGGGCATGTACTTGTCCCATTTCCATTACCATGGTTCTATAGTATCTTGCTGCAAGTTTTGTTTTTGATTTAACGTCTTTTGACGGACAAATTCCTCGACAAATTTCTTCTAATGATCTTACTACATCACATTGTTTGCATGCCATGTAAATTGTAGCTACTGTAATGCTAACTACTGATTTTCCTTTCACATCAACATGTTCATCTAAGTTTCTGTATATCATAGAAGCAGTTTCCAATACGTTCTTTGAAAGATTAAGACCGTCGCATGTTTCGCCCATTTTTGCTAAAACATTGGCAAGTCTTCTTTCTTTTGGTGAGGAAACTCTTACTCTTTGTTGCCACTTTCTGAGATTGTGCATTTGACTTGCAACTTCACGGTTTATTGTTTTACCGCTAAAGTCTTTTGCACTGATTGAAATCTCAGTGGTTATTCCCAAATCGTGTTGAGAATATGTTGTTTGTCCTGTTGCTCTTGCAAGCTTCATCTTGTCTTCAAAATTTGAGCTTATTGTTTCTGGACCATAATTTGCAATCTGATCATCGACGACAACGCCACAACCAGAACAAATTATTTCACCATTCTGCATGTCATCTACTAATGTAGATTTACATTCAGGACAGTTTTGTTTTTCTAGTATGTTCATTATTTTTTTCTCCTAAATTTTTTTGGTTTATTAGCAGGAGATTCTTCTGACGTGAAAACACTTTTGCCGATATATTTTTTGATATTATTTGTTAATGGCGTTGCTGATGCAAATGGTCTACTTACTGGACCAATCATTTCATTTACTTTTGCAACTCTAGTTCCTTTTTCGTCACAGAGTATCTGCCCTTCAACTAACTCTTTTGATAGTTGAATGATTACCCTGCCACTACCGGCTAGGTGCATTATTTCGCCTACCTCCTGCAATTATAATGCTAAAGATCGTATTCTTATCATAGACTCCTGTCAACTTTACTTTAGCTAAGAGCTAGATTTGATTTTATTTTGATTGCTTGGATCTTTTTGACACTAACTTTTCTGAAATTTTGTTAAGAATTTTTGTCTTGGGGGATCCTTTTGGCACGATAACATATCCCGACCTGACAAATGGTCTTTTAGGAAATCTTACTTTGTCATCTGATTCTGTAATCTCAAAACCTCCTTCTTTTGTAGCATCCATTAATTCTTTTAATGAAGGATCAAAAACACATTTTTCCAATCCTAAGCGTCTGCCCTTTGATTTTTTTAAATTCTTGTTGAAATAATCCAACCAGATTACGACATGCTCGTAATCTTTCATTTTATTCCTTTAGTAAAATTGCGTTAACTATTCCGTTTTGTCCTGGTTTTGAAACTACTCTGCACTTACCTTCTTGTGTTTCAAGAATTGCACCTTTAGTGATGATCCCACGTCTTTTGTAATCATTGTTTGTAGCATTTTCTAATACTTTGATAATTTTTGATTTCTTCACTTTACTTTCTCCTGTTGATAAATTAACAAAATCAATTGATTTTAAAGCTGTTTTATTATTATTTCCACGAACTCTTCTTGTTATAGTAAGCTGAGCTCCGTTTGTTGGCTCGTTTGGATATCTATCAGTTTCATATTTCCTTCTAGTTCTGAGTGGAATTCTTCTTCCCCCAGTTATTTTACTGGTTGATAAATTCTCTACTGATTTTCTCACAAAATAATGTGCGAATTACTCTAATTTATACAAAACGCAAAAAGTTAGCCGTGAGTTAAAATTCTATTTAGCTTAGTTCTGTAACTATTTGTTTGGCGTTTGTAGTTTGTTTGGAGCTTGCAGTTTTTCTTACTTTGGAGAATAATCTTTGTTTTAGATCTTCTGTATCTCCTTGAATGCCAAAATATTTTTGGAATTTTTCAGTTGTTGTGTAAATTTTCATTCGTCCTACATTTTGATGACTGATGTAATCTAACTGTCGTAATTCTTTTAGATGTGAATATACTCCTGAACCCCTTGTTTCAACAAGCTGTTTTGATGAAATAGGTTGCATGTATGCAATGTATGAAAGTGTCTTAAGTGTAGCATTTGGCAGAACTGGTTTTGAAGCATATCTTTTAACTGTGGAGCTGTATTCTGGTTTTAATTGCATTACATATGATCCATCTGGGAGTATCACTATTTCTAATGCCTTGAATGCCGTCTTTGTTTTTTTCATTATAGTTTCAAGTAATTCTAATGTTTTTGTTTTGGATTCTGTGCCTGATGCCCTTACTATATTTTCAATTCTAAGAGGCCTACCTGACGAATACAGTGCAGCTTCAATTCTTGCTGTTGCCTCATCTAAATTATTTATTTTAACCAATTCTTGCTCTCTCCTCTAAATGACAGTTAAAGAAACTTTTTTCTTATTTCTGATCAATTTGCTAACTCTTCTTTAATTACGATGATTTTAATGTCATCTTCTATTTGTTCAAGATCTACTTTTTGATCTCTTGCTAAAAACAATGCTGCAAAGAAGCATCTGATTGAATCTACCTGATCAAGTTCTGCAATGATATCTTGTAATAATCCAAATCCAGCTGAGGTAATTTTTTTCATTATCAAGTCTTCATATTTTCCAATAATGCTTTCAAGTGAAATGAAAAATTCTTGAAAATCTGGTGCTTCAATTGGCTCTATTTGTAATTGGTTATTTCGTCTTGATTGAGGATTTGCAATTGTGCCGATAAGATTTTGTAACAAACCTAACAAATCATCTAATGAGACAGGATATGTAGATTCATGTCTGTATGGAATATCGATTAATTTGATATCTACATCTGTTCTTTGATGCATTGGTTTTTTCTCCATTGCCGCTTTTTGTAATGCAAAAATACTTTCAACTTTCATTCTGTATATTAATGAGGATGATAATGCTGCCATTCCTGCTACCTTGAGATCTTTCTTACCTGTTTTTTCAAGAATTTTTATTAGTAAATTTAAAATTTGAATCAGATCAATATCCCAAACATCTTTTTTGATAACTGATGCTGGACTAAATAGAATGTTTACTGGTTCTTGAGAAATACTGTTGGGGGTTTGGGGTTCATTCACATCATGATTTCATGCCTGTTTAATAATATCTAGGGGCTCTATTTTTCTCTCACTTTCAGTCAACTCTTATATTGTTAATCCAAAAAGTTACACTATGAAATCTGCCCGAATCACAGCTCCTAATGAGCCCCTTGCAATGTCTGAATCTGAGACGCCAAAACCTCAAGGTACTCAGGTTTTAGTTAAAGTAAAATCTGTGGGTGTTTGTCATAGCGATTTACATCTATGGGAAGGCGGATATGACCTTGGTGATGGTGAATTTATGAAAGTCACTGATAGAGGAGTCAAATATCCTGTTACTCCTGGACATGAAATTGTCGGCACTGTTGAAGATATTGGTGATGCTGTTTCTGATGTATCAAAAGGTGATGAAATTTTAGTTTTCCCATGGATTGGTTGTGGCGAATGCCCTGCATGTAAAGTGGGAAATGAAAATCTATGTGATGCACCAAGATCAATGGGTGTCTTTCAAGATGGCGGTTATTCTGATTATGCTTTAATTCCTAATTCTAAATATCTGGCAAAACTTGATGGTGTAGATCCAGATGCTGCCACTTCTCTTGCTTGCTCTGGACTTACTGCATACACCGCAATCAAAAAAGCAAATCAAAACTCTCCAGAATTTATTGTTATTGTTGGCGCTGGTGGTTTGGGATTGATGGGAGTACAAATTGCTAATGCAATTACTAACGCTAAAATCATTTGTGTTGATTTAGATGATGCAAAATTAAACACTGCAAAAGAGATGGGTGCTGATTACACGGTTAATTCTAAAGATCCTGAAACATCTCAAAAAATTATGTCGATTTGTAATGGCAAAGGTGCAGATAGTGTTGTAGACTTTGTAAATGCTCCACCTACTGCAAAACTTGACTTTGCAATTCTTCGAAAGAGGGGTAACTTAGTTCTTGTTGGTTTGTTTGGAGGCTCTATAGAATTGTCTCTTGTAACAATTCCATTAAAGTCCATTATTATTCAAGGTGCATACACTGGAAATTATAATGATATGGTTGAACTGCTTGCTCTTGCAAGAAAAGGAACAATTAATCCAGTAATTTCTAAACGATATTCTCTTGATGAATCCAACACTGCCCTGGAAGATCTTAAGGCACGAAAAATAATTGGCCGTGCTGTGATAAACCCTTAATTGGATTTATCCCTACAAAGTTTTACCACCTAAAAAAATTGAAATGATCTTATTGGATTAAACAATCCACTGTCTGGCCGCACTTTTGTATCTCGAGAATAAATAATTCTTCATTACTCATAACTTATTGCGAGTTTAAAATAAGTCTATAAAAAAATCAAAATTTCTAAAATTTGATTTATTGTATATGTTAACAGGCGAATGTAAAACTAGATGCGAAATAAATCTCAAAATGAAATATATGAAACAACTAAGTATGTCTGCGTTTATTCAAAAATCCTTTACACTTAATGACATTAAAAAAAGTAATAGATATTGCAGATCTTAAATGTTTTTTATTATGGCAAAAACAATGAATGTTGACCTCTCACTTAATCCTCTAAAATCCATCCTGATTTCATTATTCCTTGATCTTCCATCTCGCCTATATTTGTGGCAAATCTCCAGATAGATGATACATCTGGTATCATTTTTTCTTTAATCTTTAGAAGCGATTCAATCTCTGAGATTAGATTTTGATCTGCATTTCCATGTTCTTTACAAAATTTACATTTTTGATCGAGTGTTATTGGTTCGGATTCAATTAATGGATAAGCCATACATGCAAGTGGTCTTTCTTTGTAAATTCTACATGGGAACCCGCCATGTGGGGATTTGTTTCCACTATTTGTGTCTAAGAATGGACACGTGTTTCCATTTTTTTCAGACCCCATCAATTGATATGCTAAAATTTTTGTTGGACCCGAATTTTTATTTTCAGAAATGCCAATTCTTGGTAAAATTCTAATTTTTAATCTATTTTTTCTTGCTAGTTTCTCAATTCTTTCTTTTTCTTCTGGAAGTATTAACACTCCTATTTTACCAAATTTTTTACTTGGATAATATTCCCTTTCAATGCAACATTGAGAGCAATCTTCTATGCATCCAAATTCCACATCTTTTTTTCATATTGATTGATAAAATCTTTTGTGTATGACCTCTTTTTTCAATTCTATTTTTTTTATAAAACCCTACCAGTTATATGCGCAATACGGTAAAGAGCCCTATGGGTAAGCGCCAAGTAAAAAATGAAAGTGCTCTTAAAGAAATTCGATTACCTGAAGAGGGTGAGCTTTTTGGCCGTGTGTTAAAAATGATGGGTGGTGAAAATGTCATGATAAAATGTGCTGATAATATTACTAGGAGAGGCAGAATTAGAGGAAAACTAAAGAGAAGAGTTTGGATTAGAGATAATGATATTGTAATTATTGCCCCTTGGGATTTTAAAGAAAATGAGCGTGGTGATATTGTTTGGAGGTTTACGCTTCCTCAAGTACAATGGTTAAAAGATAATAATCATATTACTAGAGACTTTTAATATTTTTTATCTTAGAATTAATCTGTTTTTGATGCTTTAGTTAATATAGTGAGTTATTCGTTTGAAAATCAAATGGAACAAGGCACCGTAAAATGGTTTAACCGTACCAAGGGCTTTGGTTTTATCGAGAGAGAAGGTGGAGACGATCTGTTTGTTCACAAATCAGATGTTGACGGATTCATCAATGAAGGAGATAAAGTCGAGTTTGAAGTAGGCGAAGGTCAAAAAGGACCCGCAGCTCAAAAAGTTAAAAAATCAGCATAGGCAATAATTTTTTATTTAAGATTTCATCTTTGTTTTCTTAAACCAGTCTATCTTTTTATTATTTTTAAAATTATTTTTTATACACAAAAATTTGTGGTCCCAAGCGACGGAATTGAACCATCGACAACCCGGTTTCTGTATGCCTGATTTGCTGTTTTTTGGTCAGCCATCTAAAGCCAACAACTACAGCCGGGAGCTCTACCAGGCTGAGCTAGCTTGGGACAAAAAAAAAGAAGCTTTCTGCTATTAAAAAACTATCGTAGATGATTTGTCTATTTGCTCGTAGAACTTGCAATGGATTGTGGCCCTCTCGATTATTTAGGTGTGGGGGTTTATGGGATTGGGATTTTCATCTTTATTTTTCATTATTATGTTGAGATTAATCAGAGCAGTAAAGGTTATTTTAATTTATTCTGCTAACTATTTTTGGAGTAATTTATTCAGGAGTTTATTTTAATGAACCAATTATGCTGGTAAGTCTTTTAGATGGAAGTGGTGATGTTTGGGTTCTATGCCTTACGAACTCGATTTAATTCGGTTCTGTGATGAATATTGTAAAACAAATTATGTTTGGATGTCTTTTACCTTGATTTTCAGATGGACATAAGTTACTCTAAGACTAATTTCCAATTTTGGAACGATTACATTATAAATATTCAATTTAAAGTAAAACGTGAGTCAAAATTAATCCATGATTAAGTATTGCTTTCAAGATATTATATTAAGGGAATTAACCGATGTTGGTACTAATATAGACAAAACTATGGATGAATTATGTCTGAACTAAAACTGTCTTATTTTGGTTATGCTTGTGCGCCCTATTTGAATACACCTGAATCCATTGAACTAAAAAAATCTTGGATTAACTCAAAAAATATTGAAAAATTATTTTTTGTTACAGGAACATTTTCTAGTGAAAGCAAATCCTATTTTTCTGATTCTACAAATCACTATCTTTTAGCTAAATTCAAAGATAATGCACAGATATCAAAAGATCTTGCTATTCACAATCAAGACAAAACATCTTTTGTGTTTAATGTCACTGATGATCTTTTTCAAAGAGAAGTTCAAGGTGAAACAAACTTTGTCTCAGTATATTATTTGGAATATGGAGATGATGGTGAAGATTTACAAGAAATTGCAAATCTTTTATTAAAAAGAGATAAAATCGAGATTGCATGGCTGGGATATATGAATACATTTTGCTTAAATCCTATAAAATTTGCATTTCCATATTCTAAAAATATAGTAATGATTGAAGTTGCAAGTCAAAAGAGTTATCAAAGTCTCAAAAAATACTGTGATCAAACAAGACGTGATGTTAGCAGAAAAGGATTGTCGTTGACTAATTTGATGAGTCTTTCAATTCTTGAACAACTAAAGTAGAATAGTTGAAGTTTCTATATGCAAGACAAGTGTGATGACATTTTTCATCATTATGTTTCAGCTTCCAATTGTGAGTGTAGTGTATCCTGAAATTATCTATTTTGAATTGTTACATACAACATGTACTTTGTTTCATTTTTTTTACTGTAGATGTCGTTTTAGATACGAGATGACTCTTAGGCCAAAAATTCACTCTAGTTCTTATGTTCTCTCTAGTGGGATTATACATGAATCCATTCTACCTAAAAAATATTAATTGCTGTTTTGATAACCCTGGATGTTGAAAGTATAGGAATATTATCTTAAAAGAAGAATACGATAAAATCCTTAATCTTGATGAATCAATAAGATTTGTTGAAAGAATAAAAAATCGTAATGTTGTGGCATTTGTTAGAAGAAAAGATTTTGAACCGCTAATATATGAAGAAATGGGTAATTTGGCGCATTACCGGGCATCAGTTAAGGCCAACATAGAGGAAATGTTTGACAGTCAATTGGGAAAAACAAATTGGATGTTTACTTGCAAGGAACTTGTAAAAATGATAACTCTTTTTCTGGATGACGAATTATTGATTCTTTCAATAGATGGCACTAGAAATCGTGATCAAGTTATTCAAAAAATCCAGAGATTAAATACAAAATTCTAGTTTTAAATGATTTCCAATCTTATCTTGATTTGATTGATATTGTTTTGTTTGGTCGTATATTTTGATTAAGCATAATTTGACTCTGCGTTATTTGATGAATGTTGTTGATCAAGATTTATTTTTTACACAGTTCGTTGCATTGCGTGGACTTTTAGTAATCGTAGAAGTAAAAAATATTATCTTATGGGTTTATTTTTTCATAATTTCCATTAGGATTATGAAATAAGTAAAAATGTATTAGATCTTAAGACCAAAAACGTCTTGTGTTTCGGTTACAGTTCTAATGCTGTTCTAGCATATTCCAAAATGATATTTATGCAAGGCGAATGATTTGCATGAACAAGTGATTAGTGTTGGTTAAATGTAAAAATTACACCCTAATATTATGCAATGGTGCATTAGTTTATCATTTACCCGACCCTGAACTTCCCTAAAATCAATGGATTCATCTGTGCCATGGAGTCTTCATTAACACCATTGTTTTCCCTCATTCTAACAATTACAAGAAAATGTTTGATCTATTTTTTGCACTAATTCCTAGTGTACTGGATCAATACATTGCGGCTGTTCTTATTTGGAAAAAATATACTAAGATGGTACATTTTTTTCTACTCGATTCAAGTGTGTAAACGTTAAATATTCGAGCAAAAACTGTTTTTCATGAGCAAACCTTCTGATCTTGGTTCTTTGAAAATAGGATCATACATTCTATTGCCACATTCTGATCAACCAAGTGGAGAGCCATGTAGAATTGTGGAATATGATACATCAAAACCTGGTAAACACGGTGCGGCAAAAGCAAGGATTGTTGGAGAAGGGATTTTTGATGGTCAGAAAAGACCTCATGTAGGTCCAGTGAGCATGCAAATTCATATTCCAATGATCAACAAGAAAGTAGGCCAAATAATTTCAATTAATGGTGATGTCGTACAACTCATGGATTCTGAAACATTTGAAACCTTAGATGTAAGTATGATTGATGATGAAGTCAAAGGAAAATTGGAAAACGGACAAAATGTGGAGTATTGGGTTGTAATGGATAAAACTAAAATCATGCGCATTAAGAGCTAGTGCGGGTGCTGATGATGAGCGGAAAAGCCGTCTGATTTATGATGATGATTATGAGTATTGAAGCATCTCTTTCAACTAATTTCAAAAGTTTGTTGAATTAAACATTTTTTGGATTATGAAGTTAGCTTCTCTTTTTTCAGGTGGTAAGGATAGTACTTATGCTATCCATATGGTACAAAAACAAGGTCATGAAATTGCATGTCTTTTGAGCGTTTTTCCAAAATCTGATGAAAGCCATTTGTTACATCATCCAAATATGGCATGGACAAAATTACAATCCGAATCTATGAACATTCCACAATTACTAATTTCATCTGATTCTGATAATACTGATGAAGAATTATCAAAACTTGAAATATTACTGCAAAAGGCAAAAGAACAATTTGATATTGAAGGAGTAGTTCATGGTGGAATTAAAAGCAATTTTCAAAAAGACAAATTTGAGACTCTCTGTTCTAAATTAGATTTGATTATAGTTGCACCATTATGGGGAATTGAATCACAACAATACATGAATGATTTACTTAATTCAAAATTTGAATTTATAATGACAGTTGTTTCTTCTGATGGTCTGGATGATTCTTGGCTTGGAAAAATGATCTTCAAGTCTGATATTGATATTTTAAAACGTCTATCTCAAAAATTTGGATTTAACTTAAACTTTGAAGGAGGCGAGGCAGAAACATTTGTAATTAACTGTCCTCTTTTCACAAATTCAATTAAAATTAATCAATTTGAAAAAATTTGGGATGGATATAGAGGAAGGTTTGAAATAGTGGATGCTGGGTTGAATTACAATGCTTGATGGTCTTAAGACTAGTTTAGGTGATGCAATCAAAAAAATTGTAAAATCTTCTGGTGTGGATGAAGAACTTATCAAAGAATTATCTAAGAATGTTCAAAGAGCATTATTGCAATCTGATGTTAATGTACGTCTAGTTCTTGAAATTACAAAACATTTGGAAGAACGTGCATTAAATGAGACTCCTCCTCCTGGCCTTTCACGTAAAGATCACATAGTTAAAATCCTATATGATGAACTTTCAAAATTACTTGGTAATGAGTCTGAATTTGATTTTAAACCCGGAAAACAAAATAAGATAATTTTACTTGGAATTCAAGGTAGCGGTAAAACCACCGTGGCATCAAAACTTGCCAAATTTTTAACCCGACAAGGATACAAAGTTGGTGTTGTAGGTTCAGACACCTACAGACCTGGCGCATTAGTTCAACTCAAAACAATGTGTGAAAAATCAAATGTAGAAGTATATGGTGAAGAAAATAATAAGGATTCTCCTAGTATTGTAAAAAATGGGTTAAAATATTTTGCAGGTCAACCATTAGATGTTATTTTAATTGATACGGCTGGTCGTCACAAAGAAGAACAAGATTTGCTTGAGGAAATGGCTAGAATTAATAAAGTTGCAGATCCTGATTTAGCATTACTTGTAATTGATGGAACAATTGGACAGCAATGCTTCAATCAAGCAGAAGCATTTCATAAAACCATACCCGTTGGAGGTGTAATCATTACAAAATTGGACAGCTCTGCAAAAGGTGGTGGTGCACTTGCAGCATCTGCAGCTACTGGTGCACAAATAATGTACATAGGAACTGGTGAACGAATTGACGATTTAGAGAAATTTTCTCCAACACGATTTGTAGGCCGATTGCTTGGGATGGGTGATATTCAAGCAGTTTTGGATTTGGCTAAACGATTAGAAAATGAGGGGGATGATGTTAGGATGAAGAGAATTTCTAGTGGAAAAATGAACATGGATGATTTCTTTTATCAGTTAGAAGAGGTGACAAAAGTCGGTTCTTTACAAGGACTTCTTGATAGTATGCCTGGTCTTTCTGGAATGGTAAAAAATGATCAAGTAGATCAAATGGAAGGCAGAGTTTCAAAATGGCGATACATAATTCAAAGCATGACCAAAGATGAAAAAGCAGATCCTGATTTGTTAAATTCATCAAGAATTAAAAGAATATCTCGTGGATCTGGTTGGCCTGAAGGTGAAGTTAAAGAGCTTATCAAAAATTACAAAAACTCTAAGAATATGATGAAGGCCTCCAAAGGACGTCAAATGCAGGGTACTCTTAGAAAAATGGGCTTGGGATAGTTTTTCACATAAATTCTCCTCTAGTATGTCTGATTATCAAAAAATTATTCCTATAGCAAATAAAATTATAAAAAAATATGATTTATGTTATTATTGTTTGGGGAGGTTATTTTCAAAACAATTACATCTTTCATCAAACAAACTTCTTGGCAAAAAACTAAAGAAAAATAACAACTTGACACAAAAGTGCTATATCTGTAAAAATTTATTTGATAATCTAAACCATTTTCTAAAATTAATGCTTGATGCCTCATCGAATTATTTGTACACATCATTTAGTGTAGGCACAATGATCAAACCGTCCATTATTGATAGAGATGATTATATTCGATCTCAATACAAACTAAAAGGAATTGATAGCATAAAGACTGACATTACAAAAGAATTAGGGCGATCTTTTTCAAGGAAAACAAAAAAAATTATTGATCATCTTGATCCTGAAATCACTTTTACATTAAATTTAAAAGATGAATTATGTCAATTACGATCAAAATCAATTACTTTTTCTGGAAGATATGTTAAAACTTTGAGAGGATTACCACAAAAACAAAAATCATGTGATAACTGTTTTGGAAAAGGATGCAGAACTTGTAATTTTCATGGCATTTCAGAATTTGAAAGTGTTGAGGGTATAATTTCTAAATTCCTTTTTGAAAAAATTGGTGGAACTACAGCTAAATTTACTTGGATTGGAGGTGAGGATAAATCTAGTCTTGTTTTGGGAACTGGTAGACCGTTTTTTGTTAAAATCCTAAATCCTCTTAAACGAAATCTGAAATTATCCAACGTTTACTCTAATTCTCTTAAAATTAATCATCTCAAACTAGTCTATACATCTCCAAAAAAACCCCTCAAATTCAATTCTTCAATAAATGTTAAAATTTCTACTGAATCTAAAATCAATTCAAAAAATTTAAAAAAATTAAAAGATCTTCCAAATAATCCTATAGTGGTTTATGATAACACTGGAAAACGTCTTGAGAAGAAAATTTTTAATATAAAATACAAAAAAAACTCAAATAATGTGTTTACTTTAATGATAAAAGCTGAGGGTGGCCTTCCAATTAAGAGATTTGTAAGTGGTGATGATGTGTCGCCTGGAATTTCCAAAATTCTTGATATTCCTTGTGTATGTCAAGAGTTTGATTTTTTCAATATTGAAGTCTAATGATAATTAAACATGGTAGTATGATTTTTGAATATTTTAAATCATAGGTTTTAAATTCAATATTCATAATTTATTTGAAATAATAATGGGCAGATACATAATTGGCTCAAATAGTAACCACTGGTAATTATTGATCATTAATCTGATCCCATTTGTTGATTTTATTTGGCTCTTGAACATAAGTCAGTATTTTGAGATTCCATTCTATGTCCAACTTTGGAAAGGATTGGCAAAGACAGCCCACTAGTAGTACTTCAGAGCGTTTACAAGGTTTGATAAAAAAGGAACAGCCTCTAAAACCAAGAGTGGAAAATACCATCAAAGGATTAAACCGACCAATATCAAAGTTAGACAATACATCAAAACAACTGTCACAAAAAGAACAAAAACTCTTTAACAGAATTGTACAGGCAAAGCAAAGTGGTGATATTCGTACAGCCAAAGCTCTTGCAAATGAACTAGTTCAAATAAAAAAGACTAGATCAATGATGGGAAACATGAAATTATCTGTAGAAAGAACACAGCTTAGATTAACGACTGTAAGTTCTGTGGGTGATGCTATAGTTTCCATGAGGCCTGCAGTATCTGTAATGAAGGCCGTGGTTCCTGCAATGAATAATGTAATGTCTCAAGCAAGTAGTGAAATTGAATCTATGGGAAATATGCTTGGAGATATGATGCCTAGCTCTTTAGGTGAAGGTAATTCTTTTGCTGATTCTGGAGTATCAGATCAAGAAACAGATTCTATTCTACAAGAAGCAGCAGCAGTTGCAGAAACACAAATTGGTGATAAATTCCCATCTGTTCCAACTAATTCTGGCAGTGTAGGTACATCTGTAAGTGAATTCACAGGTTGATGGAAGAATTTTAGAAAAATAAAACCATTTGTTGTAATTTCAAATTCTATAATGTGAGTGACTCTTAGGAATTTTACATTGTAATGGTTTTTCTGATCTCTGAGTCGTTTTCTAGAGAATATTTTATGAAGTTATGCCACCTAAAAATATATCAATGATCAAAAAATCTGCTGTCAATTTATGTTACAATGATAACAATTAACTAGCACTAAATATTAAAAATCTACATGCCAGTTAGAAAAAAAGGTAAACATCAAAGACATGCTGATCAAAGGGCTGAAACACGTAAAAAAAAGAAAGCCGGCAAACCACGTTCCTGATCTAATCAACCTTTTTACATTCAGAATTGTGGAGGGCTAATATTGGATCCGTTA
>Ga0224508_10000766_pt1 | contig 30207 bp, 27 predicted proteins | sample SF_Jan12_sed_USG_4_FD_170157 | JGI IMG/M metagenome (GOLD analysis project Ga0224508, IMG submission 170157) | Sediment microbial communities from San Francisco Bay, California, United States - SF_Jan12_sed_USGS_21 | ecosystem: Environmental > Aquatic > Marine > Sediment | place: USA...
ACGAGCGTTTGCAAGCCGGTCAGCTTCGCCAACGGCGCCAGGTCGCTCACCGGCGTGCTGGTGAGGACGAGCGTTTGCAACCGGGTCAGCTTCGCCAACGGCGCCAGGTCGCTCACCTGCGTGCGGCCGAGGTTGAGCGTCTGCAAGCCGGTCAGCTTCGAAACCGGCGCCAGGTCGCTCACCGGCGTGTTGCTGAGGACGAGCGTTTGCAAGCCGGTCAGCTTCGAAACCGGCGCCAGGCCGCTCACGTCCGTGCTGCTGAGGTCGAGCGTTTGCAAGCCGGTCAGCTTCGCCAACGGCGCCAGGTCGCTCACCTGCGTGCGATTGACATTAAGCCCGGAGATCGTCCGGACAGCCCGCAACAGGGGGACTGCCTCGGCTAATATTGTGTTCGACGTGTTGCGCGGAAAAATAACGGTGTTACCTTGCCGATCGTCGCTTTTCTGGATCACAATCCTCTGTTCATTCAATGCCTCGATTGCGGCGCTCGGATCGGGCGCCACCTGCCGCAAGGCCTCTGCCTCGACCTGCTTTTGATGTGGATCCTGGGCGTACCACAGCCCGCCCGCCACCAGGACAAAGACTCCCGCCACCGCCCAGAGCCAGGTCTTTGGCTTGCCAGATACAGGCTCCCGACTGAGAACATTCGCGATATCCGCGAGCAGCTTCTGAAACACCTGAGAGGTCGGGGTGCCATCCCAGTTGATGAGGTTCTCTGCCTGGATGCGCCTGAACGCAAGCGGAATCTGGACGTCCTCAATTAAAACCGGTACTAGGATTCCCCGTTTTGCGCCTTCTGCCGCCTCAGTTTTGACCCACCTCGACCCCACCGAGTGACGCGACCACATGACGACAACGCATTTTGCCTGGTCTAACGCTTCTTCGATGACGTCATCACGAAAGGTGCTTCCCGCTGGAATATCGGGGTCCCACCACACGGACCAGCCTTGTGCTTCGAGCGATCCCGCTAACACTTTGGCTCGACCCGCGTCTTCGTTTGCGTAACTGATGAAAATATCGCTCATCACGCGTATCCCTGGTGGACGGATCCGTTTTGCAAGAATCGATTTCGGGGGGAATTGCGTTGTCGGAGTGGCTTAGTCATGGCACATCCTCCCTGGCGGGCCGCAGACAAACCTTGTGACACGTTTTCGAGTGATCAAGTCTGCTCTTGAGGGGCAGATCGGTCAATACAAAATGGCGGGAAGATGCGTCCAGAATTCGAGTTATCATTTTCCACTTTCGTGCATCGTTTCCATGGTCTTCTCCGACGATAGTCAGTGGCAAATAGTTTTGCCAATTGTGGTGTGCCGATTTCCTGTGATGGGAACGGAAAGTGCGGCCAGGGATCCTAGGGTCCCGAGACCCTACCTGCGCGTGAGTGAAACCCGATCCAGCGTTGCACGTATGCCCCACATTGTGATGGAGAACGCCCGCCCCGTGCGGGCCTTTTTCTTTCCGGGCAGCACTGATAGTCTGAGGCAGAACTACACAACAAAATACAAGGGGACCCACCATGCCCTTCTACCTCACACCCAAACAAGACGACTTCAACAAAATTCCTGAACTCCAAGTCTGTATTGCAGATGGGTCTTGCCAACAGCTCTCTTTCTTAACTTATTGATTTAATGGTGCCGGCGAGTGGACTCGAATCACCGACCTGTTGATTACGAATCATACTTGCAAGCTCACAAAATCAAGACTTTAGGATGACATTGGCAAACAGTTTGGCCAATTTTCGGTGCATTACGTATCAAGAACTTGGCTATTCGTTTGCCACGTGTTTTTGCCACGGAATGATTGCGGGACAGGCCAATGATCAGAACCTTTGGTTCGCCGGATACGAATCCCCGCACAAGGCGGGGCGAGTTTGCTCGTTTAAATTAAGCGTTGTTATTAAGTTTTCTGTCCCGACCCAAACTCAATCCCGCTGCTACCGCGTCGGGTCAATGGCCGGTACTATTTCATAGTTCGTCACGAGATTCAGGTGACTGCGGTTATCGATTCCATTGCGTACAGGAATAATCTCACCCCCATGGATGAATGCGAATTTCGCGACAGCATGGATTTGCAGGAACCAACCGGGGCATACGGTGTTGGCTGCACCAGCGGCCTCTAAGCCACTGGCGTTTTTTTCGTTACACACTGACGGAATCATGCTTATCCTGGGGTCACTGGTGGCCGTTTCGGGGTCACCCGTATCGGTGATCCAGTGGAAGTGCGTATAGCTGCCTGGTTGCGGGATGCCTGAGACTGGCGTGCCGTCCGGCGCCACCTCATCGGTGCGGTTCACCAACCAAACCGGATGGTCTTTGCCATTTGTGCCGTCGTGGTAGAAGAACTTTGCCTGACCCGGCAGCCCTTGCATCGTCCAGCCGACATAGCATTTGACGGTTTCTCCACACACCTCATCCTCCCCTGCGCCCCGGAGGTGACGCGCTACCGGCAACCCCGACACAGGATCGGGAAAAGCATCCTCGGGTCGATCCACAGGATTGGCGGTGCCACTCGTACCGTCCATGTATATGATGTAAAAGAACCCGCGTAGCGCCTTTGGGGAGCCATCTTTCATTTAGCGTTAACTTGTTTTCCTGATGGGTGTCGATATGGTTACCAAACAGGAAATCAAAGGGGGCCTTATGAAAATTGGTGCCCGCGGCCCAGGCTGGCCCGCTGTAAAGCAACAAAAACGACACGGACATTGCAAGAAACACGCTAGGTTGGATTTTTTTAATGGCTTAAGATCTCCTCTCATTCTCAGACTACGCAGTTCACGGCCTGGCCGCTCAGGAATGTGGCGTGAATAGATTTATACGATGAAAAAGATTGCTTCTTAGCGAGCGCGCGTCTTGAATTATATCAGCGCGATGCCGTAGTGATCTAATAGCTCGAAAAACTCTCTGTCGCCTAAATGAGAACGTGGAGTTCCGAGCCTTCTCACACGCAATACAGACTTTGAGCGGTCGAACAAAGCGGCTAGTTGCTGTTTGGGATCGTGACGGGACGGGTACAGTATCCCATCCGGCTGATCGGGATGGCTGTGGATCGTCGCCGCCCAACGCTGGGCGATCCGATAGTCCCCGGTACTCAGCCGGCTGTCGAGTCCCATGCGCGCTAATCCCTTGCCCGCGAAGTCTGCCAGCTTCAAGCTTCGTGCACTTGTGACCTCGGCAAGTATGTACTGATTGAGTTCGACTTCGTAGAGCGGGCGTAACGCGCCGCCGTGGCGGCAGAACGTTTCGGCGAACGCGCCCTTAGGTTGGCGTGCGACATACAGCACACCAAAACTTGCATCGGGCGCGTCGAAGCGACTTTGACCAGTTCTTCCGAAATGGAGTGGGGGATACTTCGATCGGTATAGTCGCATCCACCGATGAGACTTCGGAACGCGGACCGTCGCGAGGGAGTGCTTCTGAAAGGCGGGGGTGGGCGAGGGGTGTCGCCCAGGGCGCGCCATCGTGAGTTAGACCGCAGTGTGTACGCCGTGCACCCGGGCGGCACGCAGAATCGGCGATAACTTGCCTTGACGCAAGAGATCGAGCGGGCGCTTGCCCCCGGACGCATCGTTCTTAGTTAGGAAGAAAATGAGCTGTGTCCACGGCTCATGGTCATCCAACGCGTGCAGAATCTCGTCCAGCCCGGCTAAGGCCTGCGTTCCGTCAAATTGCCAGACGGGGTACATGTAGCCGGTCGGGGTTTCAACACCTAGTAGCTTTCCCGCCGCGCGGCGCTGGCCCACAGCCTGGCGACTGATGTGCAGCAGGTCGGCGACACTGGACGGACCTATAACGCCGCCTTCGGCCTCGAGGAGTTCTCGCCGGGCGAGCGCGCCGCGGAGACGCACCCTAAGTTCGGGAGATTCTGCGACCGGAGCAAGTGCAAGTGTTTCCATCAATGTCCAGAAATCATCTCGTGCGGCCAAGGCCTTCGCCTTGTCACGCTTTGGGAGTCTGTCAATGGCTTCTACAAAATAACGGACAATACGACGCAGAAGCGCTCTTTCGGTACCACTAACTGGCCCTATTAAGTTCTCGGCCGCGTCTTGTAGGGTGTCGTGCGCTACGCCACTCATGCTGATAACCTTAGGTTGCTCGAGTTGGAATTAGACGGTAGCATATTTGTCACCCCCTGTAAAGCACGTAAAGAAGCAGGCTGCCGTGGTGGTGTAACGTAACATACCTGAGGAACTGACACCCTAACGCCGCGTCGTTGCGGATCAACACTAACCAAACAGCCCAAGTATCCATTTCATGACAAAACCGTTTGGCTCACCCGATGTGGACGAATTTGTATGGGCCGGCGAAAAATCAACCTAAGTACCGTATTTGCCGGCCAAATGGTCGGTATTAGAGAAGTCAACAACGGTATTTGGCTTGTGAGCTTCATGCAGTTCGATTTAGGCTATTTCGACGAAGACGAATGTAGAGTAGAACCCATAGACAACCCCTTTGCACCGAAAGTGTTACCGATGTCCTCGGTATAAAGTGTTACCCATGTGCCCGGTATGGACCCTACATTTGATGGTGCCGGCGAGTGGACTCGAACCACCGACCTGCTGATTACGAATCAGCTGCTCTACCAACTGAGCTACACCGGCATGCCTATATTTTAAGGTGTTTTCGTACCTTCTTGCACTTGCCCACTTCTACAATTCCCTGTTTCTTCCACAATTCTGCAGGTGACCAACTCCCTGACCAGGTCTCTGACACCGATTACTTCCAGGATGAAGTCTTGCGGCGACTGATCTCCTTTCTGCATTTGACACCGCCCACAGCTCACTACCATGTTAAACGGCAACTCGCTGCCGCCTTGTGAAAATGGAATAAAGTGGCCAAGCCCAAGGTCTTCGGTCGATCCGCAATAGGCGCATCTGTGACCGTCTCTGCCAAATACCAACTCGCGCACCTCCCTACTCGCCCGGCGAATACACCCCACCGTTTCGATGCGCTGCTGACGCTTGAACGCGTTCAGTTGTTCAGCCATTTGAACTGCCCGTTCTCGATCGCGACCGAAGTTCGTCCAGATTCGCGCCTCATCCTCAAACGTCACGTAATAATACGCCTGGCCCTTGTAGTGCAGCCGCGGTGGAAGATCGGTTGGGTTATTGCTTTTTCTTCCCATACCTAACCTCTACAATTTTTTGTCCAAGGGTTTTACCGGTGTCGGCTTACGGATGTATCGCTCAGTGGTTCTGGGGTCGAGATGACCGAGTAGTTCGGTGGCGTGTGGAGCATCGGAGGCGGCCTTTGCTCGCAGGTCATGAAACCGAATATCTTGCAGCCCTGAGCGCCTCACCACGCCCTTCCAGAGGCAATCGAAGCCGCTGGTCGTGGCCCACCCGTCGCCTTAGTCCGCGGGCTCGGGTTATCACGTCAGCGAGAGCAGCTGTGAGCTCGAATACGACGCGCTTGCCGGTCTTGCTGTGCTCAACATACAGTCCCTCTGAAGTAATGTCCGATAGGCGAATCTTCAAAATGTCCTTCTTTCGCAGGCCAGTCAGATAAGCGACATCGATAATACATCTCATCTGATCACTGGCGACTGTTCGTAGAGCCTGGAGCGGCGCCTTCCCATCGTCGTGACTATCTTACAGTACTTCTCTGAGCGCACTGAAGTTCGGCGCTCTTGACCTACTCTTGTAGCTGCCAAGCAGATGTCGTTCGGCTTCTTGCCTGAGAACCTTTGGCCGGCCAATCGCATTTAGTGCAAATCGATATCCATTAGCTGAAAGCCATCTAGCTTGACATTTGCGTCGCCGATATCCGGTGAGGTCGGCTACCTCGTCTTGGCTAAGAAACATCATAGCATTGCTCGCGTCTGTGTTGCGCTGTGTCCTGTGGACTTCCTCATTTCTTCCAACAACTCAAAACTCAGGTGTGCGAATCCTTTGGTTAGTGTTGATCCGCAACGACGCGGCCTTCCGGCGCGCATCGCGTAATCGCTGCGGGTTAACGATCGCTCACACTTGGCGACCGGGTCCGAATGGACCGTCGAGGGGGTTCGTAGACTTGGCACGCCCACTCGGTTTGGCGGTGGGTCACACCGCGGTTTGCGATTGAGGCTAATGCAAAATGCGGATCAGGGGTTTGACATAGTGCTCTCTCCTTTACGTGAATGAGGCCAGAGAAAGCACCCGCAACCGGGGGCTTTCCCCGGCGGGGTTGAGGAAGGATGGGTCTAGGCGATCCCCCAAAGGGAATCGCACCAGGCCCGGGGTTGACCAGGTTAGTTCCGCTGAACTAGGCCTGGGTGCACGGTTACGTGGCCTTGCGTGATAAAAAGGCCAAGTAAACCGGCGATGATGAGACTAGGATTGAACGTGAATCTCAGACTCCCACATGGGAGTTAGGGATTCAGTAGGACCGACGATCTTGATGATCGTTGCACCTATTACACGGCCCGGCGAGGCGCTCTAAGGGTGCGATCCCGAAGGATCGCCAGGGCGCTACGTTAACCGACGTAGCCACGGGAGAAACCGTTCGGCTGATCCCACATACGGCCTAGGCCAGCGATGACTACTCTAGGCCGAGGCAAGACCTAAGTAAAACGCTAAATCGTCATGTGCCTGGCACATCTGAAAACCCCCACCAGACCCTTAACCAGTAGGCTCAGCCCAGCGAGTCACTACGGAGAACAACCGTCTCCGCAGTGACTCGCTGGGGCGTTAGGGCGTAGCGTAGAAACAACCCAAATACGTGCATGGAAAGAGAGATAGTGTTACAGGTCGACGCCGGCTGTAAACCAGCGGCCGCTGGGTTTACGTGAGTTTCGGATTGGGTGCGGCCAGCGTTGGGAACCGCTGCTAGCGAACTATTGTTGTCATTGAAGCACAAATATTTCAGCGTCCGCTTTGCCCGCTAATCCTTCCCGACTTCTGCCCCAACAAGTCCTGATCATCCTCGAACAAGACCGTGGCAGCCCGAGACCTCCTGCCGAGTTGATCCTTGTCAATGATGCGGGCATCGCGGCGTGTCATACTTTTTTGTATTCATGGAGACGAGGCAGCGGCTCGAACGTGGCCGCGAGACGCGCGGAAGCTGTTGGGCGCGTGCTCCCACGGCCGGTTCTCCGCGACGCACAGGGGGCGGGGTGAAAAATAAGAAGGACCCTGGAAGGGTCGAATGACGCAGCGACTTCAGGCTGAGGCTGGAGAGGTCGTGGCGTTGAGAACCTATGTCCGTAACGAGATCATTTTCACCCCCACCCGCGATCCGCGCTCTGTTTATATACTCGAGCGAGGGTTAGTCCGAATCTACCGACTATCGAAGTCGGGCGACGAGCTGACGTTGGGGTATGTGACGTCCGGCGAGGTATTCGGGGAGCTCGCTGCCTTCGCCCCCCGCACTAGGGACAGCTTTGCCCAGGCCGTCGTCGCCTCTGCGGTGCGCACGTTCCCCCTGGCGCGGCTCCAACGAATACTATCCGATTTGCCAGGCCCCGTTCGCGACATCATTCGCCAGATCGGAGAGCGCTTGAAGCGCGATGAAAACAAGCTAGAGGATCTGGTGTTTCGGGGTATTCGCTCGCGCATCGCACGGGTGCTCCTGGAACTGGCCGACGAGTTGAGCATGGTGAACAGTGCCGGAGCGGCGGACACGCGCCCGTCGATAATCGATGTCCCGCTTACGCAACGGGAGTTAGCGACATTGGTAGGGGCGGCTCGCCAGCGGGTGAACATGGCGCTCCGGGACCTCGAGGTGGAGGGCTTGATCGTACGTCGTCGGGGCCGCATTGTGATTCTCGAGCAGAACGAGCTCCGTAAAATAGTCGAGAGCCTCGTGTAGCCGAAAGGCGTCCCGAATCGTAGACCATAGCAGGCATCGCCGTTGGAAAAGGCAGTCTCGAACGGTACCAGGATGGCAACACGGCATTTCAGTTGGGGTGCAGCCATGCCTGGATTGATAGGCTAGCTGCTTATGTCGCCAAGGTGACAGATCTTGAGGCCGCCATCGCTGACGTTGTGAGCAGTTCGTTATTTTCTTATGCACTCGTGTATTTCGAACGCTGCGGCATTCACTGCAAATTACGACCACAGGCGAGCAAGCTCGTGTGGCGTGCCGGTCTAAGTAGTTTGTCTTTTCATGATCGCGATCAAATAAAACCCCAATTCCAATCGCGGTCTGTCACGCGCGTGACAGAACACCCACCCAACCATTCCTAAAATGTTGGCGCTTCGGGATTGGTCGCAACGCTTGTGCGCGCAATCTAGTCACCAAAAGCTTGGCGTAACAATCTGCTGGCTTGGTTTGTCAAGGTGAGGGCCCCAGACCCAGCCGCAGAACGACAATAGCTCATGTGTCAGGCGGGGACAGATTTGTTAACTGACGCTGGTGATGTCACGGCTGTCTGACATGCGGCCCGCTTGGGAACGCCAAAGAGCACTCTAAGCGTTGCCTGTGACGAAATCGACCGGGAGACGAAAGGAGGTGATCCGGCGCCACAGAGTGTGGCCATGCAGGAGAAAAGAAACGAGATCGTTCTTAGTCAATTGCGCTTTCTCTTATAAGGAGTGAAGACGATGAAGATCATACATGCCATGCAAAACAGTTTCGTGAAGACCGCGGCATTCGGTGCGGCGGTGCTGGTGCTTGGCGCCGGGATTGCGCAGGTGGCGTTTGCCGTGCCGCCACCAGGCGGCAACCTGAACCCGCGCAGCATCCCCAAGTACGTCAGCCCGCTGGTGATCCCGCCCGAGATGCCGCAATCTGCCACAAACCAATATGACATCGAGGTCGTACCGCACAACCAGCAAATCCTGCCCTTGGTCGACAACGATGGGAACCCCTTGAGTGCGACGCCGGTCTGGACCTACGGCACCACTGGAACGCCAGCGACCCGCAACTATCCGGCCTTCACCATCGAGGCGACAACGGACGTGAATGCCGAGGTCATTTGGCGCAACAACCTGGTAGATGCCATGGGGAACCCACTGCCACATCTGCTGTCGGTGGACCGCTCGCTGCACTGGGCCAACACGGAGGAGCTGCCGTGCGCGGACGGCAGTGGTGCCCGTACGGATTGCCGGCCTGACCCGGCGGCCGGGCTGATTCTGCAGCAGCCCTACACCGGGCCGGTGCCCATCATCACCCACGTGCACGGGGCGCACGTCGGGCCCGAGAGCGACGGCTACCCGGAGGCCTGGTACCTGCCTCCCAACCCACCCGCGGGTTTCGCCCCCACGGGCCGGCTGGCCAATCAGTTTGGGATGGTGAACACTGTCGACGGGGTCGCCACATTCAACTATCCCAACGATCAGCCGTCCACCACGTTGTGGTACCACGATCACACCCTGGGGATGACGCGGCTCAACGTGTACGCCGGGCCTGCCGGCTTCTGGCTCATCCGTAATCGGGATGCAAACGGCAATATCGAACCGGAGACGGGTCTGTTCGATGGCACCCTGCCCGGGCCGGCGCCCGACACTACTCAGAATCCGTTCGATGCCACCGGGATCTTCGAGATCCCCATCGTGATTCAGGACCGGTCGTTTAACGTCGATGCCGCCGGCAATACGTCGTTGTTCTACCCCGACAACCGGGCGTTCTTCGAGGGACTGCGACAGGCCCAACAGCTCCGGATCCCGTTCATCGGCGATCCAGTTGATCCCTCGGATATCCCGGCCATCTGGAACCCCGAGGCGTTCTTCAATGTGATGGTGGTCAACGGGGTGAGCTGGCCGTTCCTGAACGTGGAGCCGCAGCGCTACCGCTTGCGGCTGCTCAACGGCTGCAATTCGCGGTTCCTGAACCTGGCCATGTTTGTCGTGGGCATGAACGGCAAGATCACCAACCAGGAGGTCCCCTTCTTCCAGATCGGGGCCGAGCAGGGTCTGCTGCCACAGGTGGTAAGGATCGAGACGGGCTTCGCCACCCCGCTACCAGGTGACGGGACGACACCCGCGCTCATGCCAGCACCCGACCCGCAACAGGCCCTTCTGATGGGTCTGGCGGAGCGGGCCGACGTGATCGTCGACTTCACCGGCATGGCGCCGGGGACACGGATCCGGATGATCAATACGGCGCCCGATGCACCGTTCGGTGGCTTCCCGGACGTGCCGGCCGATCCCGGCACCACCGGTCAGGTCATGGAGTTCGTGGTAGGGGCCGACAACCCACTCACACCCGACAGTAGCACACCTCCGGCGGAGCTGGTGTTCGAGGATCAGACGGCCGATCCTCCAGTGGAGGCCAACACGCAGACGCTAGCCTTGCTCGAGGAGGTGTCCGAACAGGTCTGCGTGAGCGTTAATCCGGCGGGCAGGTTCAATTACATCCCCGGTGTCGTACCTGTACCACCACAGACCTTCGAAGAGGCCTGCATAGCGGTGGGCGGCGTACCGTTCGGGCCCAAGGCGGCCGTGCTCGGCACCGTCGATGCGGCCGGCTTCCCCAGCGTGCAGCTGTGGGGCGACCAGATCGCCCAGAACCCGGCTCTGAACTCCACCGAGGTCTGGGAGCTTTACAACGCGTCTGCTGATGCGCATCCCATCCACCTGCACCTGGTGAAGTTCGAGGTGATGGACCGGCAGGATCTGGCATTGGATCCGCTCACCGGCGAGACGGCTGTGCCGATCAGCCTGGTGGGCGCGCCGATGGCTCCGTCTCCTACGGAGGCAGGCTTCAAGGACACGGTGATCGCGTTGCCGGGCCAGGTCACGCGCCTGCGGGCCACGTTCGACATCCCGGGGCTCTACGTTTGGCACTGCCACATTGTCGAGCACGAGGACAACGAGATGATGGTGCCCTACTGCGTGGGCGACTCGGCCACTACGTTCTGCGGGCCCCAGGCTCCGCCTCCGATGGTGGCCGGATTCTAACGGAAACGTTTCAAGCTGACTGAGGGCCGCCTCCGGGCGGCCCTTTCTTCGACCGGCGCACAGCGTCTGCTCGTGTGGCGCCGTCAATACCCGCAACCGTTGAACAGAGGAACACACAATTATGAGACTGCTTGCGCTGACAACGATCGTCTCCTTGGCTGCACTGGTTAGCGTCGGCTTCGCGAGCGAGGACCTGAAGCCCGAGAACGAGACTGATCGCATCAATTACAGTATCGGCTACCAGATCGGGGGCGACTTCAAGCGGCAGGGCGTGGAGCTCAATCCGGCCGCTGTAGTGAGAGGAATCCAGGACGCGCTCTTAGGGGCAGAGCCTCTCATTACGGCGCAGGAGATGCGCGCCACCCTGGTGAATCTGAAAAGGAAGATCGTCGCTGACCAGCAGAAAACTCGGACAAAGAAGGTCGAGAAATACCGTGGGGAGGGCAGGGAGTTCCTTGCCGCGAACGCCAAGAAACCAGGAGTCGTAACTCTGCGGAGTGGCCTGCAGTACAAGGAGATCCGGGAAGGCACAGGCAAGAAGCCGGGACCCCACGATACAGTCACGGTCCACTACCGCGGTACCCGAACCGACGGCACCGAGTTCGACAGCTCAGACCGCAAGGACGCGGCCGCGACTTTCCGGGTGGACGGCGTGATCCGTGGCTGGACTGAGGCCCTGCAGCTGATGCAGGAAGGCGCGAAGTGGCAGCTTTTCATCCCCCCGGACCTTGCCTACGGCGAACGCGGACCGTTGAGAGACGAGACCGTCATCTTTGACGTGGAACTGATCGCAGTCGATCCGCCACGGGCTGAGAACGGAGCATAGCACGACCGAGGGCGAAGACCTCGGCGTCAAGATTGGCCGCACTCCAACCCCTTCTCCACGACGGGCGCACTTGGCATTTGCTACCATCCAACTGTACGCGATTGCGAGGATGGTGTGGTGCTGTCGTGTTTTTGAATGGGTTTTCAGGTCACTTCACGAAAATGCAGACCTTCAAATGGTGATTTCCATCTACGACTTATGCCTGATGTTGGAGCCCGAAAGCGGACCTCGCCGTCATGCCACGAAAACGACGTACAAGTCCGTTGATGGTGGAAAACAAATAGACTTCTACAATTCGCGCCGTGAGGTGCATATTTCGCGGGATTTCTTAGTCCTAAAGCAATGTTTTTGTAGAAGCCGTGTGAAAGGGAAATCGTTAAAGAAACAGCAGAGTAAACCACATGCCAAAGTCTGATTACGAATCAGCTGCTCTACCAACTGAGCTACACCGGCATGCGCGTGCGAGTATACGGCCTTCCGCAGGGGGCCCCAAGCGAGGGGTCAGACTAACAACTGTTAGTGCTTGTGACGCAAGCGCACCACCACGTCCACCCCTTCCATGGTGGTTCCTTCGGGCAGGGGCGGTAAGCCGGACACCTTGACATTGGTCGCGTCGATGTCGGTAAGTTCACCGGTACTGACATCGTAGAAGTGGTGGTGCAGCGCCGGGTTGGAGTCATAGAAGATCTTGCTGGGGTCGGCCATAACCTGACGGATTAGTCCCTTTTCAACGAACAACGACAACGTGTTGTACACAGTCGCCTTTGACACACGTTGGCGCGCGTTATTGACAAGCCGAAAGACATCGTCGGCGGAGAGATGCACACAACGTGCAGATAATACACGTGCGATCTCTAGCCGCTGGTTAGTCGGGGTAATGCCATGCCCCCGCAACCAGGCGTTCATTGTCGCATCGTTCGCTTTAGTGTCCATAGCCACTTGAAATAATTATATAGAGGCAGGGGGGCTTGCGTCTAATCCTGTCACCGATCCCGAGCCTCTTTGACCTAGGGCATCAAAGCAGAGATGCTTTGGTGCATGATCGGGATGCGGCGAAACGTAACCCTGCTGGCCGCGTGTCAGGCGCTGATGATGAGTGCAAACGCGCTGATCATCGCCACCACTGCCCTAGTGGGACTGGCGCTTGCCGAGCAGAAGATACTCGCCACCCTTCCCGTTAGCCTCCAATGGATAGCCACGATGCTGACTGCCATCCCCGCCGCCATGTTGACGCGTCGTGTCGGCAGGCGCGCCGGCCTCATGATCGGTGTTATGGCCGCCATCATTGGGGGAACGCTGTGCACCGTGGCCATCTTTTACCGCCATTTCGCCCTCTTTTGTGTAGGCTCTGCGCTTGTAGGTGCGTTCAACGCCTTCGGCCAACAGTATCGCTTTGCCGCCGCCGATGCCGCGCCAGGGCCGAGTTCCGCAGTCGCGCAATATCCTTGGTGCTAGCGGGTGGGATCGTGGCCGCCTTTGCCGGGCCTAATCTAGCCCGCTGGACCGTGGATTTGTTCGAACCCGTTACCTACGCAGGTTCTTATGCCGCGAACATTGTTCTCTACGGCCTGTCGGTCGTCATTCTTGCCCGCGTCACAATACCGCCGTCTCCCGCCTCATCCCATCCCAGTGGCGGTGTTGGGTTCGGAACCATCATCACTCAGGGCCGCTTCCTGGTGGCGGCGGCCAGCGCCATGATTGGCTACGGGGTGATGAACCTCGTGATGACGGCGACGCCGCTGGCGATGGCAAAACATGGATTTGGATTTGGCGAGACCACAATCGTCATTCAGTGGCATGTGCTGGCGATGTTTGCACCCTCGTTCGTTACTGGCCACATCATTAAGCGCTTCGGCATTATGAACGTAATCATGACCGGTGCACTCTTGCAGCTAGCATGTGTGTTTGTGAATCTATACGGTCAGGCCGAGTGGAACTTTATTGTGGCGTTGGTACTCCTCGGCCTCGGTTGGAATTTCCTATTTGTAGGCGCCACGACCGTGCTTACCAACCACTATAGCGGTCCGGAGAAAGCCAGGGCTCAGGGGCTTAACGACTTTCTCGTTTTCGGGATGGTGGCAGTGACGGCGCTCTCCTCCGGCGCGCTACACCACGCATACGGCTGGGCTTTGTTGAATATGGCCATGATCCCCTTCATCATCGCTGCGCTTGCCTGTGGCTTGTGGCTCCGGACTAGCACATAACAGCCTCCGATGCCGACCTGACCGGCGCGCCCCCAGATAGCCTGTCACGGGCAGGCTAGCCGACCCTCAGAAACTAGATTTAAAGGGAGTTCGGAGAACTTGATCCTATTTTTGGATCATTTATCGGCAAGATCGTGATTCTGATAGTCCGGCAACAAATTGGCCTATGGATTCTGTGGATTTTGTCCGACCGCCTTCAGTGCCCTGGGGATCTTAAACGTGACGCTTTCCACCTTATCGCCCCGCTCACCCACGACCTGCGCGCCCCATTCCCGCAACTGGGCAACCACCGCCTGTACCAGTACTTCTGGCGTCGACGCCCCGGCGGTCACACCGATATTTTCACAACCCTCTATCCACTCCCGTTGCATCTCGGCCGGTCCATCGATTAAATAGCCATGGACCCCGCGGTTTTCCGCTACCTCACGCAAACGGTTCGCATTCGAACTATTCGATGACCCGACCACTAATACCACTTCGCAGTCACGAACTAAGGCCTTGACTGCATCTTGGCGGTTTTGCGTGGCGTAGCAAATATCGTCCTTCTTAGGCCCGCCGATTTTGGGAAATCGCTTACGCAACGCGTCGATCACACACGCGGTGTCATCCATCGATAGCGTCGTTTGTGTGACAAATGCTAGATTCTCCGGATCATTAACCTGCAAGCACTCCACATCCTCTGGCGTTTCGACAAGATAGATCCCATTCTCCGCCTGACCCAAGGTCCCTTCTACCTCGGTATGGCCGGCATGTCCGATGAGGACACACTCGGTATTGTTCTTTCGGTGCAGGGCGACTTCCATGTGCACTTTGGTTACGAGCGGACAGGTGGCGTCGAACACGGTTAGTCTGCGGTCCTCAGCCTGCTGCCGTACGGCGCGCGATACGCCATGGGCGCTGAAGATTACCGTTGCCCCATCGGGCATCTCGTTGATGTCCTCGACGAATATTGCCCCTTTAGCCTTCAGTTCCTCAACTACTAAACGGTTATGTACGACAGCGTGACGTACATAAATGGGCGCGCCGAACATCTCCAAAGCACGCTCCACGATCTCGATTGCGCGGTCAACACCAGCACAAAAACCACGGGGACTTGCGAGAATCACTTTCATAATGCATGGTTATCCAGCTACGTGTATTTTTATTATACCTATTTTTACGCAATCAATTGGCGATTCTTGCGCGCCCGGATGCCGTCGCCACCAGCTTAGACTCGACGAAAAAGTCGCGGCCATCGATGGGAACCACATTGTCGTCTCGATCGATTTTTATTCTAATATCGATCGCGCCTGCCTCGGTGGCTCGCTCTCTCGCCTGAGCGGAGATGATCTTCTCGGCAAACGCGACCGCCTCATTGAGCGACGGAAAATCACTTGGGGTGTCCGCGAGGTGAACACGAAATACGTTTTCTTGGGGTGCGGATATCATTGCATCAGCCGTTACGCTGACGCGACCCACGACAGCGCCGACGGCGTTTGCTACGTCGTGGTATTTTGGCACGATCGCCTGCGTCCGCAGTAGTTCGGCGACCTCCCCGTAGTAAGTACGGGCGGGCGCCCCGAGGCCAATAATCGGTAGCTCTAAATGAAGCGCTGTTTGGACGATGTTGCCGGCGCGCTCAAGCGCCGCCGCAGCCAGAACATGATTGCTAAGGCCAGGTTCTCGGAATCCATCTTCTTCAAACGCACTATCCAGGACGATCTCGGCCGAACGACGTCTCAGGGTCTTTATGACCCATTCACAAAGCGATTCGGCCTCAAGGGCGATCTCTATGCCGCATCCATCCCTTTGGCGGGCGAAGAGCTCGGCTGCTTTTCGCGATGCTCCAGCATCCCAGTCTTTCTGTTTGCCGAGCACATGCGCCGCATCCGATGGTGTGAGACTAGATACAAAAACAAGACCTCTTGATATCGATCGCTTCAGTGTGCCAAGTTGGAGGTGACTATGAATCACTTGATCCAACGCCTGCGCGCCTTTCGCGCAACGGTCATAGAGATCCCGTTCATTCTTTGTCAGATCAGCTCTGGCCAGGTTAGCCCCATCTACGGGCACAATGAATTTTCCATCCTGCTCGCTTGGGAAACGACGGCTCAACTGTCGATCCAATGTGTCATGCACCAAGCCTGGATTGCTTATGGCAAGAAGTGCCACCGGAATAACGCGACGCGGGCCGAGAAGCAGCTTGGCACTAAGCCCTTCAGTGGAAAGCCGAACCTCGCTATCACCACCCAGGCCAATGGTTCGCATCGCCACCGCTTCGACCATGGTTCGCCACCCACCGACAGTTGCCCCATCCCCGTCTAGTCTTGGGCGCCCGTCCTTGAGCACCGCGATATCCGTTGTCGTGCCGCCGATGTCCGAGACAATCGCGTCGCGTAACCCAGTGAGATGGGACGCACCCACAAGACTCGCAGCGGGACCCGAGAGTATGGTCTCAATTGGGCGCACCTGGGCTACGTCGGCCGAAATAAGCGCGCCGTCCCCTCTTACTACCATCAACGGCGCATCGATGCCTTGGCTATGCAGATAGCCTTCGGTAGCGGCAATCAGGTGATGAAGTAAACTGATGATGCGCGCGTTTAGCACACAAGTCAGCGCACGCCTTGGGCCGTCGAGGTTGGAAGACAACTCGTGACTACAAGTGACCGGTAGGTCGGTGTGCTGGTGGATAATGTCACGCACCATGGTCTCATGTTCGGGATTTCGAACCGCGAATAGACCGGCAATGGCGAAGCCGGTAACCGACGTCGCCAAACTATCTAACTTAGATGTCAACGCCTCGACCTGTAGCCCTGTCAGCGGCTCACCATGTGCACTGTGACCGCCGGATAGCATTACTACCGGGTCATCACCCAACGCAGCTGCCAGACTGGATCTTGTCAGATGGACTTCATCAAAACCGATTAAGACGAGACAAATGCGCCCGCCTTGCCCCTCCACTAAGGCATTAGTAGCGAGTGTGGTCGAGAGCGACACAAGTCCTACTGCACTGGGCGGCTTACCGGTTGATGTAAGAACACTGTGGATAGCTTCGCCGATGCCAACAGACAGGTCGTGACGAGTGGTTAATGCCTTGGCACCCGCCAACACACGTTCATTTTCATCGAGAAGAACGGCATCGGTATAGGTCCCACCGGTATCGACACCGAGAAGCAACGCCATATTCTTGTACCCGGTTATTACGTCAGGCGGAGATCGACTTGAAGTTTCACGATTAAAACAGCAGATTGCCGATGTACATCTCGAAGCAAGGTCAAAGCGTTCTCTGCGACGAGTGGCGTTTGCGAAATCCTACTCCCAAGGCATCTAACACTAACAGCACAGCGCCGATGCTGATGGCTGAGTCAGCGACATTAAACACCGGCCAATGACAGTGAAAGGCTTCATTGGCGTACGCATGCCAGTCACCACGTGAGTTAGCCAAATGACAATATACCAAATCCAATACCGGTACATCGAACGAGGGCCAGCTCTTGAAATAGAAATCGAAAAAGTCAACAACACTTTGCAGTCGCACCCGGTCAAAGAGATTACCCAACGCACCACCGAGAACGAGCATCAAACCTATTGCCATCTGTGTATCCCGAGTGTCTAGCCGTCGCGCCATGACAATCACCACAACGGATACGATGAGCGCGATAATAGCAAATAGAAAGTTTTGCCAACCAGATGCGCCACTTAAGAACCCAAACGCTGCCCCGCTATTAAAGACGAGCTTCAGATTGAAAAATGGCATGACCTCGATCGTATGGGCGGTGAGATATTTGACGGCGACCAATTTGCTAATCTGATCAACGACGACAACCAGAATCGCAATCCAAAGCAGCTTCAGCATCAGGCGTACTTCCTTACTTCACCGTCACCAGCGATATTCTCAACGCAGCGTGCACAAATTGTGGGGTGTTGTTGGTTCGAACCGACGTCCTCACGATGATGCCAGCAACGCTCACACTTTTGATGGATTGATGGGGTCACCGTGATTGAAAGACTATCGGCCGCGCTTCCTAGCTTGTTGCTATTATGCTGTTGTAGCGGATGCAATCTCGCGTAGGAAGTAATCAGCACAAACCGAAGCTCGTCTTCTAGTTTCTCTATTGTTTTGTAGAGGTCAGAGTTAGCGTAAAGATCAACCTCAGCGTCAAGCGAAGACCCGATCTTTCCTACCACCCGGAGCTTTTCTAGCTCTTTACCTACCGCATCTCGCATATTCAGCACCCTGTCCCAGAATTCAAGGTCCATGTTCAAACCGTCCCTAAGCGGCGCAGAAGCGACCTCTGGCAATTGATACCAGGTAGTGAGAAACACCGATTCTTTACGCTTGCCCGGCATGTGTTGCCAAATCTCTTCAGCCGTAAAGCTTAAGAGTGGTGCCAGCCATCGAACCAATGCCTCCAAGATATGAAACATGACGGTCTGCGCAGATCGTCTACCGCGACTTGCGATCTTCATCGTATACATACGATCTTTCAGGACATCGACGTAGAAATTCCCCATCTCTACTACACAAAACTGGTGCACTTTCTGGTAGATCTGATGAAAGTTATAGGCAGCATAGGCACTGACAATTTGGTCTTGTAGACGCACTGTCGTCTCTAACGCCCAACGATCAACAGCCAAAAGCTTGCTTACCGGCACCAAATCTTTACCATCGAATCCGTCAAGGCTTCCCAAAAGATAACGGGCGGTGTTGCGTATGCGCCGGTACGAATCGGCGGTACGCTTTAGGATCTCATCGGAGATATTCATTTCCGCCCGATAGTCGGTGGCGGCGACCCAGGCGCGCAGAATATCGGCACCCATCACTTTTATGATCTTTTGGGGCGACACCACGTTGCCGCGGGACTTCGACATCTTCATGCCGTCGGCATCGACCGTAAACCCATGGGTCAGTACCTCACGATAGGGCGCACGACCGGAAACCGCCACCGATACAAGTAATGACGACTGAAACCAACCACGGTGCTGGTCAGATCCTTCCAGATACATGTTGGCTGGGTTGGTGAGTTCGGGCCGATGGTCCAGCACACTTGCGTGGGTTGAACCTGAATCGAACCAGACGTCGAGGATGTCCGTCACCTTCTCATATTTCTCCACTTCATCGCCTAAAAGCTTGGCATCGTCTAAATCAAACCACGCATCGATGCCATCTCGTTCCATACGAACCGCTACTTCTTCCATCAGCCGTTGGGTGTCGGGATGCGGCTCCCCCGTTTCCTTATTTACATAGAGTGCAATGGGCACGCCCCACACCCGTTGACGGGATACACACCAGGTCGGGCGATTGGCGACCATACCCTCGATACGCGCCTGACCCCAATCGGGATACCACTGCACTTGTTTGATTTGGTCGAGCGCCGTCTTGCGCAAACCGGTACGATCCAAATTAATGAACCACTGCGAAGTGGCGCGAAAGATGATTGGTGTCTTGTGGCGCCAACAGTGCGGATAACTGTGATGCAAAGTGCCATGGTGCACCAAGTTACCGTGTTCGCGGACAACATTCATAACGTGTTCGTTAGCAGCGAATACGTTTTCGCCCGCAAAGAATTCGGTCTGCGGCAAGAACTTCCCGTCCGGACCCACAGGATTCTCTACTTTCAAACTATACTGGCGCCCCATGTCGAAGTCTTCCTGGCCATGGCCCGGGGCTGTATGCACGGTGCCGGTACCGGCCTCGGTGGTGACATGCTCACCGAGGATGATTGGCACCTCTCGTTGATAGAAAGGATGAGCGAGAATTTGGTGCTCAAGCGCACTGCCTTTCGCTCGGGCCACAATCCGATACTTCGATACACCGTAACGATTTAGGCAAGGCTCAAGTAATGCTTCCGCAAGGACGATTCGTTCGGTGTGCCCCTTTGCATTGTCGATCTGCACCACAACGTAATCCAGATCCGGGTGTAGTGCTACCGCTTGGTTTGCGGGGAGCGTCCACGGTGTCGTCGTCCAGATCAAAACGCTCAGTGGTCCTTTGCCATCAGCATCCGCCAGCACCGAACACTTCGACAAGAATTCCTTATCATCGACGACCCGGAAGCGAACATCGACCGTCGGCGACGTCTTATCTATATATTCCACTTCAGCCTCAGCCAACGCCGATCCACAGTCGGCGCACCAATAGACCGGCATCAAATCATGATGCAAGTGCCCGTTAGCAACGATCTTGGCAAGCGTACGAAGGATATTGGCCTCCGTATGAGGATCCATAGTGAGGTATGGCCTATACCAATCGCCAAGAACGCCAAGGCGCATGAAATCATTGCGCTGGCCCTCGATTTGGTCGGTGGCAAATTGCCTGCAAGCGACGCGAAAGGCTTTGGGATCTTTGCGATAAGCGTCACGACCTAGCTTCTTTTCTACTTCGTGCTCGATGGGTAATCCATGGCAATCCCAGCCAGGTACATAGGGTGTATCAAATCCTGCCAGCGCCTTGGATTTGATAACGATATCCTTGAGCACCTTGTTTACGACGTGGCCGATATGGATATCACCGTTGGCGTAAGGCGGGCCGTCGTGAAGGATATATTTGGGACGACCCTTAAAAGCAGCACGCACGCTGCTGTATAGATCAATATCCTGCCAATGCTTGAGCATGTCCGGTTCGCGGTTGGCCAGGTTGGCCTTCATCCGGAAGTCAGTCCGCGGCAGGTTGAGCGTATCTTTGTAAGACTTCACAGCCACCTCGCCTCGAGGGTTTCCTTATCCCGCGACATCATTGCCATTTTCCAGTTGTGTTTTCTGCGGATGATAGTTTTGGAAAAATGCTCGGGCTCGCTCTAAATCGCTAGACATGTGCATCTTTAGCTCATCGAGAGAATCGTAGCGCCCCTCGTCACGCAGTTTATGCAGGAAATTCACATTGAGATACTTTCCATAGATGTGGCCGTCGAAATCCAACAGATGAATCTCTAGCAGCGTACGCGTACCGTCGATGGTAGGGCGCGTTCCCACATTGGCAGCCCCTGGCCACGGCTCACTCTCGAGACCAAATACCTCCACCACGTACACACCAGTGATGGGCGTCGCTTTACGGTGGACATGGATATTCGCGGTAGGAATACCAAGGCGACGACCAAGCTTGAGTCCGTGAGCAACGCGACCCGACATCCGATAAGGGCGCCCCAATAACTTCTCAGCGGTGGCGAGATCTCCCACATTTAGCGCAGCGCGCACACGCGTGCTGCTTACGCGCTCGCCATCTATTGTAACTGTGTGCATGTTAACAACTTGAAAGTTGCATCGCTGACCCATCTGCTGAAGCAAAGTAAAGTCGCCGCGACGATCCTTGCCGAAGCGGAAATCGTCGCCTACTACCAGATGCTTTACACCGAGACCGTCCACTAACACACGACTAACGAAAGTCTCCGGCTCTATGCTCGCGAATCGAGCGTCAAACCTGATGCAAAGTACCCGATCGACCGAGTAACGCTGTAATGCAAGCCATTTCTCACGGAAGCGCGTCAGCCTGGGGTGTGATTTATCGGGGCGAAAGAACTCCTGCGGTTGTGGTTCAAACAGGATAACTAGAGTCGGCAATCCCAGGGCTTGAGCCTTCTCGGCTAACTGCCCCGCTACTGCCTGATGCCCAAGATGGACACCATCGAAATTGCCAATCGTCGCAACGCAACCGTGATGCCTGGGCTTTAGGTTATGCAGCCCGCGTATAAGCTCCATGACAGTGCAATAAAGGATTTCGCAAAGCGGGAGAGGTTAACCTCTCGATGTTATAAGGTCCAGCTGTAAACCGCAGGCTAGGGGAAGAGTTCAGGAGTGGGCCCAGTCTGGATCAAGCTCTTCGATAATCTCGCGTAGGACACGGCGACCTGCGAAGCCTTCGTGATAGCCGTGGTAGTGACCCAGCTTAAGCTCCGGAAACTTCCAACATAGATAGCCATCACCGGTATCGAAATCCACCAGCCACAAACCTTTGACCACAAGCCCAAGCCGTTCCATCTTACCGACCCAGGCTTTGACGATGACTTCGTACTGCCTTTCAACTTCTTGCATCATTGGGTTAGTGGGGATCATGGCCTCCAACTTGCAGCGTACGGGTTCAAGCTCATGATAGGCGTCTTCAGTAATCCTACGCACGAGCGGAAACATGGCCAATGCTTCGGCCAGGGTGAATACACGCGGATCGTCACACGGGACGATTTGCGGTATTGCCGATTGACTAGCCATCCGTCTGCCCGATTTGCCTCAACAAGAAGTCTCTAGGTCGTGCCCCTAGAATCAACATGCCCGCAATATAAACCAGGATGCCCACACTGATCCAGAGCCCTAGCTGCAATACGCGACCGAAGACGCCGGCAGCTATCCAGCCCGCCATGTTGCCGACGCCCCAGCCTAACACTAAGGCCATGAGGGCGCTTGCCACGCCAATTCTTAGGACAAGCCAACTCCATCCTGACAGCGGCGTGTAGACACCCTCCTTTCGCAGAAGACGGAATAGCAGGCCCGCGTTCACAAATGCAGCCAGAGATATCGACAACGCAAGCCCCGTATGGGCCAGTGGCGATATTAGAGCGAGACTTAATGTGATATTGGCTGCCACGCTCCACGCCGCGATCTTCGCAGGGGTGCCGGTATTCTGGCGCGCATAAAAACCGGAAGCAAGAATCTTTACCGCGATAAAGGCAACCAAACCGAACGAAAAAGCCATCAGCGCGCGCGATGTCATCTCTACGTCGTAGGGCGCGAATTGACCATATTGAAAAAGCGTGGTCAGTATAGGTTTGGCAAGTACGATCAGTCCCACCGAAGCGGGGACAGCAATCAGAAATACCCACCGCAACGCCCAATCTAATAGTTGCGAAAACTCTTCAGGCGACGCGCTTACATATCTTCGCGAAAGAGTAGGCAGGATGACGGTAGCCAACGCTATACCAAAGACGCCTAAGGGGAATTCCATAAGACGATCTGAATAATAAAGCCAAGAAACACTGCCGGTAACCAAAAACGAAGCCAGCAATGTATTTATTAGCATATTAATTTGTACGACAGAACTGCCGAAGATTGCTGGCAACATTAGTTTGAGCACTCGCTTTACACCACTGTTGCTCCAATCCAGTCGCGGGCGTGGCAACGCGCGGATACGACGCAGGAAAGGCAGCTGGAAGACTAACTGCACTGCGCCAGCTGCCAGGACACCCCACGCCAGCGCTAGACCGGCGTTACCAATCTTTGGTACTAGCCATAGGGCGGCGGCGATCAGTGATAGGTTTAACAATACAGGTGTGAATGCCGGTACGCCGAACTGTCCATGCGTGTTCAAAATTCCGGCGGCCAGTGCCACCAGCGATATGAACGCCAAGTACGGGAAGGTAATGCGTAGCATCTTCACCGTAAGCTCATACTTTTCGGGCACAGCCAAGAAGCCGGGGGCAAGAATAGTTACCACAAGGGGTGCTGCGATGACGCCGAGGACAGTGACGAAAAGAACCGTACTGCCAAGAATGCCGCTAATATTGCTTAGGAAAGCTTGCCTTGCATCGTCCGTAGCCCCCGCCTGATGCTCCGCGTATACGGGTACAAACGCCTGCGCAAATGCCCCTTCGCCGAAAATACGACGAAAGAAATTCGGGATGCGAAAGGCGACGTAAAAGGCATCCGCAGCGACACCGGCGCTCGCACCTATTACATGGGCAAACACGATATCTCGGACCAAACCGGTAATGCGTGAAATCAGGGTCATACCGCCTGTAACAGCGGTAGACTTCAGCAGTTTGCGTGACAAGGGCGTCTTCCGGCTGACAACCACTGATCATAAGCCAGCCGGAACTTTTCGTCGATGTTTGTAGGCCGGCAGCGGCCGGATTGACAAATCTGTCTAAACTGCGCATAGTGCGCGCCTTCCAAACATTAGCGATTAGTTAGTTATTTTGGCCAATTCTCCACAAGCAAGGAAAAGAGCGCGCCAGGCGCAAACTCGCCGCCCTCGTAATTTCAGCTTACGCTCTAAGACACGCACCTACATAAAGGCTGTGCTGCAAGCGATAGAGAACAACGACAAACCGGCCGCCGAAAAGGCCTACAAAGATGCGGCCAGGGTCCTCGACAGAGTGGTGACCAAGGGCGTGCTACACAAGAATACAGCGGCACGCCACAAGAGTCGCTTGAGCGCTCGCGTGCGCACACTCGGTTAGCCGTTTCGTCTGCCGCCACACGAAGTCTCACATCAACACCATGTTGTCCCGATGGATCAGTTCTGGCTCGTCGACATAGCCCAAGATAGATTCGATCTGGTCGCTTGGCCGACCCACGATGCAGGCTGATTCCTGCGCGCTATAGTTCACCAAGCCGCGCGCCACCTCCCTGCCCTCACCGTCTAAACAAGCCACAATCTCGCCACGCACAAAGTTTCCCTGCACCGCCTTGACGCCCACAGGCAGGAGGCTCTTACCAGCTCCGCGGATGGCCGTTACCGCGCCCTCGTCCAGGGTCAGCATACCGCGTATCTGTAGGTGTCCGGCCAACCACTGCTTGCGGGCGGCGATGCGACCCTGGGCTGGCTTGAGCAATGTGCCAACGTTCTCACCGTCAATGATACGCTGTAGTACATCATCATCGTGTGCAGGCGCGATCACAGTGGCCGCCCCGGAACCAGCCGCCCTTTCTGCTGCCACCAGCTTAGTGCGCATGCCACCGCGACCGAACACACCCGAGCCACCGGCGGCGGCACTCAACCGGGCATCACTCACATCTGCTTCCGGAATCAGCACCGCATCGTCATGTAGCCGTGGGTCCTTATCGAAGTATCCTGCCTGATCCGTAAGTATCACTAGAAGGTCGGCTTCGACCAGATTGACCACTAGGGCGGCCAGGTTGTCATTGTCGCCAAAACGAATCTTATCGGTTGCCGACGCGTCATTCTCATTGACAACCGGGACAACCCCCAGCCGCAATAGAGCCCGCAGCGTACTGCGAGCGTTTAGGTAACGTTGACGATCACTAAGATCTTCGTGGGTCAGCAATACTTGTGCCGTGTGTAGACCACGGCCCTGAAATGCCGACTCATACACCTGTATCAACCCCATCTGTCCCACCGCGGCCATCGCCTGCAACTCGTGCACCGCATGCGGCCGGGTTCGGCGGTTGAGCCGCTGCATACCTTCCGCTATCGCACCCGACGTGACCAAAGCCACCTCGAGGCCACGTTTCCGCAGATTTGCCATCTGCGCCACCCACCTGCCGATTGCGAGCTTATCAAGTCCCTGGCCTTCCTTGGTTAAGACGGCACTACCAATCTTGACGACCACACTGCGGATACGCCGAAGCGATTCACGGGACACGCTACTATTCCCCGTTGTCATTGGCTTTCGACTCGCTTAGCAATTCTTCCAAGCGTTGCATCACGCCACCCATAAGTGCACGACAGCCTTCACCGCTAATGGCGGAAATGGCAAATACGGGCCCTTTCCATGCCAACGATTCTAAAAAGGTCTGCCGGCGCTTTTCACGCTCGTTCGGATCGAGAAGATCGATTTTGTTGAATACCAGCCAACGCTCGCGCGCGCTGAGTTCTGGGCTGAACTTTTTGAGTTCTTCCACAACGCCTTGCGCCGCCTCTATAGCTGCACCATTGCTATCGGCGGCGATGTCTACGATATGGAGCAAGATACGCGTTCGCGCCAAGTGTTTGAGAAAGCGCGTTCCCAGACCCGCGCCATCGGCCGCGCCCTCGATTAGACCGGGTATATCGGCCACTACAAAGCTACGATCACTCTCGATCCGTACTACACCTAGCTGCGGGTACAGGGTGGTGAACGGATAATCAGCGACTTTAGGGCGCGCCGCCGATACCGCCCGCAATAATGTGGACTTGCCAGCATTGGGCAACCCGAGCAGACCTACATCCGCCAATATGCGAAGCTGAAGCTTTAGCTCTCGTTGTTCGCCACGCGTGCCGCGGGTGGTTCGCCTGGGTGCACGGTTCGTACTCGACTTGAAGTATGCGTTACCGTGCCCACCTTTGCCGCAACGCGCCACCAATATTATTTCGCCTTCGCCGGTCACGTCGCCGATAACCTCCGATGTCTCAGCATTGCTTACGACCGTGCCAACTGGCACCTGAATAAACAGGTCCTTACCGGCTCGACCCGTGCGGTCGCGCCCACTCCCGTTTTGTCCGTGGTCCGCCCGAAACAAACGCGTATAGCGAAAATCAGCCAGCGTGTTGAGGGCGCTGCGACCGATCACGTTTACGTTACCACCGTCACCACCATCACCACCATCTGGCCCGCCGCGCGGCACAGATCGCTCACGCCGAAAACTTAAACAACCATTGCCACCGTTCCCGGCTTCAACGCGAATCGTTGCTTCATCGACAAATTTCATGTCATTCCAGCAGAGAAGCGCTCACGTGATAACAACAAAATCGGCAGAAACTCGCAATACGTGCGTCCGAAAAACAAAAACCCCACTTCGCGGACAAAGTGGGGTCGGTCCCGTGGACATGTCCACGTGGAAGCTTAGCTCGGCGTAATACTGACCGTCTTACGCCCTCGCCGGCCCTTGATCTGGAATACGACACGGCCCTCGATCTTGGCGAATAGCGTGTCGTCCTTGCCGATGCCTACGTTAAGACCAGGATGAAACTTGGTACCACGTTGTCGTACCAAAATATTGCCAGCCAGTACATGCTGACCGGCATAGCGCTTCACTCCAAGCCGCTTGGATTCAGAGTCTCGTCCGTTCCGCGAGCTACCGCCTGCTTTTTTGTGTGCCATGAGTACGTTCTCAGTCAGTCGCTGACTTAGGTTTCGAAGCTGCTTTTTCGACCGTCTTTGCTTTCTTGGCCACCGCTTGTTTCACACCGCCGATCCCGGTGACTTCAAGTTCTGTATAGTCCTGTCTATGACCAGCCCGTCGGCGGGAGTTCTTACGCCGGCGCATCTTAAAGATATTGACCTTATTACCGCGGCCGTGGCCTCTGACGGTCGCGGTGACGGATTCCGACAACACTGGGGTGCCAACCCGAATGTCTTTCTCATCCTTAATAAGGAGAATCTGGTCCAGGTTAACGGTTTCACCAGCCGCGACTGACAGACGCTCCACGCGGATGACATCACCGAGCCCTACTCGGTACTGTTTGCCACCAGTTTTGATTACGGCGTACATGGGTTCCACGATCTGGCCCAGGCGAGTGCGTCTCAGGACGGCCTATATGCTTCAAAGGGCGGCAATTCTAAAGCCTCGACCTAACAAGGTCAAACAACTTGACGCCCGCACAACGCCCCCCTAGCATGGGTTTCACCATGCAGCAGCCTCAGACCAAAACGGTCACCGACGAACTCGCTGACGTTCGGGCGCTTGTGCAGGACGACCTACTGGCAGTCAATCGGGAGATTCAGCACCGACTGCAGTCCAAGGTGGCCCTGATCAATCAGCTAGGCGCTTATATCGTCAACAGTGGGGGCAAACGACTGCGGCCCATAGTCGTCCTACTTGGCAGTAGGGCATCAGGCTACACGGGGCAAGACCATACTAAATTGGCAACAATTATCGAATTCATTCACACCGCTACCCTTTTGCACGACGACGTGGTTGATGCGTCGGACATGCGTCGTGGTCGCTCAACCGCGAATGCGATCTGGGGTAACGAAGCTAGCGTGCTGGTTGGAGATTTTCTATATTCGCGGGCGTTCGAAATGATGGTTGAAGTCAACAGCATGCGCGTGATGGAAATTCTCGCGAAAACAACCAATATGATCGCCGAAGGCGAGGTCATGCAGCTGCTTAACTGCCACAATCCGGATACGTCTGAGGCGCATTACATTCAAGTCATCCGTAGCAAGACTGCCAAGTTATTTGAGGCGGCGGCCCAGCTCGGGGCGATAGTCGCTGGTCAGGACAGAGAATTCCAGGCGAAGATGGCAGCCTATGGTATGCACCTCGGGACCGCATTCCAACTGATCGACGATGTTCTCGACTACAGCAGAGGCAGTAGCGCACTGGGCAAGAATATTGGCGATGATCTGGCCGAGGGTAAGCCGACACTGCCATTGATACATGCGCTACATAAGAGCGATGAAAGCCAGCGCCAACTATTGCGTGCAGCAATCGAATGCGGTGGGCTTGATCGTATCGACGACGTCGTAGCCGCCATTGAATCGACAGGTTCCATTGCGTACACTGCGCGCAAAGCCGAGGATGAGGCGGATCTAGCTAGACAGGCCATCGCAACCATACCCGACTCGCCCTGCAAACAAGCGCTGCTCGACTTGGCACATTTTTCTGTTCATCGCGACTACTGAGACGACTTGAAGAATCGGGGTGTAGCTCAGCCTGGTAGAGCACTGCCTTCGGGAGGCAGGGGCCGGAGGTTCAAATCCTCTCACCCCGACCAGACCTTGACTCCAACAGATATGCGGTCGTGCAGATCATGCGCATTCTAGCCGTTCCGCAGTTTCAAGCTATAAGACGTTTGCGGCTAGACTGCGGGCTTCGGTGCCAGGGTAATAAATGAAATGTTGGCGTGTGCTCATTCCAGAGTTCACGTTCCAAAATCGCAAGCAGTCGAGGCTGATGGAACGACCTAGTGCTTAAAGGAACATTGGGAGGCTAGCCAGAACGACAGTGCTAATGGAGATCCGCCAGGCTAGTGAACGTTTGGAAAATCATCGCCCAGCACTTTTGCTATACGCGTGAAGCTGTGCTAGTTGAAGGGTAATGGACACCACCGACGCCGCCGGAGCTAGCCAGAGCCAGAGTCAGGCCAACGTCGCCGAACAAAACTGGAAGCTCCTTAGTCTATACAACTACTATCGGTTGATTATCTCTACCGCGGCAGCCGTGCTGGCCTTGAGTGGCGCTGCGCTGCCTCCGTTCGGCCTGAGTTCTCCGGGCCTATTCCTCGTCGCCAGCATCGTTTATGCAATAGTTAGCTTGGTCTCGTTAGAAACCATCCGTCGTCAGCGGCCGGATTTCGAGACCCAGGCCACGTTTCAAATATTTGCCGACATCGCGTTGATCACGTTTCTTATGCATGCAAGCGGCGGTCTCACAAGTGGATTGGGACTACTGCTGCTAGTGGCAGTCGCCGGCAGTAGCCTGATGCTTGGCAAGAGGATGACCGTCCTCTATGCCGCCTTGGCGACAATCGCTGCCCTGGTAGAGCATTCCTGGGATTGGTGGACCGGGGTGGAAGTCAACGTCAGCGACGTCGTGCAAGGTTATCCGCAGGTCGGCATGCTCGGTATCGGTCTGTTTGCCACGGCGACCCTAGGGTACACCCTCGCGACACGCTTACGTGCCACCGAGGCGCTAGCCGAACGCCGTGGCGTCGATCTGGCGAACCTGTCGCAACTCAATGCGCTAATCATTCAACGTATGCATTCGGGTGTCCTGGTGTGCGACCGTGACGGGCGAATTCGCATGATGAACCAGACGGCCACGAACTTCCTCGGGCTGCCGGCGGATTCGATGAAGACAGCTTTGGCCAGTGCCTCGGCAGAGCTTGCCAATCAGTTGGCGCAATCGATAGCCAATCCAACCCGGCGCACGCGAAGTCCTGTAAAAACAGGGCGAGGCTATACGGTTATTCCGCGGTTTATCGTTCTAGGTGAGCCGCCCACTCATACTGGGACTTTGATCTTTCTGGAAGATGCCGCCGTGCTCAAACGACAGGCGCAGCAACTTAAGATGGCAGCACTGGCAAGGCTGACCGCCAGTATTGCCCACGAAATCCGCAATCCACTTGGTGCGATTGCCAATGCGGCGCAGCTATTGGGCGAAAACGCGCCGAAGGACCGCGAGGAAAACCGCTTGGTTAAGATCATTGGCGATCAGAGCCGTCGCATGAATGTAATCGTGGAAAACATTACTCAACTCAGTCGCCGCGACCAAGTGAGCCCGGTGATGCTGCCGCTGCAACCGTGGCTGGAGGAGTTCATGCAGCACTTCGCCGAGACACTTAAGATTCCACGTGAGGCATTCGCGGTATATGGCGCCGAAGACCTACAGGTCTGCATAGATCCCGACCAGTTCTACCAAGTCGTCGGCAATCTGTCGCAAAACGCGCTACGCCACAGCCCACCGTTTACAGGAAACCTGTTGGTCAAATTCCAGGGCGGAACCAACTCCGACGGACGACCTTTCCTCGATGTCATCGATTGGGGCCGTGGGGTGCCACAGGAGATTCAAGACCAAATATTCGAGCCCTTTTTCACGACAACCCCCAAGGGTACAGGCCTTGGCCTGTATATTGCACGTGAGCTTTGCGAAGGGAATGGCGCCACATTGGATTTCCACCCCGGCTCAGGCGGGATTGGTAGCCGGTTCCACGTTACGTTCGCGCGGGCCGAAGAGTGCGGTGAATTAGGGATAGCATGAAAAAACAAGTACTTGTCATCGATGATGAG
>Ga0224508_10000767_pt1 | contig 30184 bp, 31 predicted proteins | sample SF_Jan12_sed_USG_4_FD_170157 | JGI IMG/M metagenome (GOLD analysis project Ga0224508, IMG submission 170157) | Sediment microbial communities from San Francisco Bay, California, United States - SF_Jan12_sed_USGS_21 | ecosystem: Environmental > Aquatic > Marine > Sediment | place: USA...
CAGCCGTGCCAAGTTTTGCCGCGCAATGGTGCCTATGTACAGTGCGACGAAGCGCCTGGTTCCGTGTAGCAGACCGAGATCGATGTCGAGGTCGGCAAATATCTGTAGGCTCTGACGGAGCTGAGCTACAGATTTGCGCTTCTCATCCAGGGTGCGCAGTTGTTCTTCCATTTCTGAGAATTGCCGCCACAGCTCCCCCAGCCGCGCATCAAGCCGCTCGAGTTCCGTGATCTCCACGACACCAGGCTCGGCGATCTCACGATCGAGTGAACACTCGAGCCGCGACATGATCTTGTCCAGGCGCACACGGGCACTACTGTAGACCTCGTGGTAGTGCTCCGCCGGAAGTTCGGCCATCTGCTCTTCCGGCAGGCTAACCATTTCCGGATTAAACACGCCGCATTCGGCCAGCTGCCTGGCCGTGGCGGGGGCGTCGTCGCGAAGTATCCCCAGACTCACGCGCTGCATGGGTACTGGCTTGAACATGGTTATCAGCTCGCGGTCCGTGCCGCGGCGCGAATCAAGTCCGGGCTAAAGTGAAGTCGTCTGCCCTTGACGATCGCCAGGATTTGGCGCATCTCAATTTCCCGCACAACGAGATAGGCGTATGCCCGGGCAACGGGGTATCGTGTATCGTTGAGCGCCGACGCACCAACCTGTCGTGCCTTTTTTTCCAGCGTGTCCTCGATCTCGGTTATAGTGTTGGCCCCCTCGATCCATTGCTTCATGACCGCCGGTAACGCATCGAGTACTTCCTCCAGCGACGAGAGCTGCACTAGTGTCTGTAGATTATCCGCCGTTAGGCGATAAGTTGACGGCACCAATAGGTAGTAGGTCTTAGCAGGCGAAAGGTCGTACGCGAATCGATATCGCAGCAACCAGAGCAGGTTGACCCGATCCAAGACAAAACCGGTAAGTGCCATTACTGCCTGGCGTTGGTCCATGGCGATCTCGCGCGCGCGGCGCTGCAACCCCATGTAATAGCGGCGGCCAATGTCCGCGTCCACCGTGAATAGATCTTGTTGCTCTTCTAGGGTACGGCGGGCGTGCCGAGCAATGTCAGCGTAAGGCGTATCATCCAGGCGGCGTAGCAGTTCGGTCGGATCTTCGGTGCGCAGCAGTTCATCAAGCGACAAAGTAGCGAATGGGCCCAACCCGGCCAGTTGTTCCCGGATATCGCGGTCCGGTGTGCCGGAAAACTTGCCGCGAATGATCGCCTTGAGGTTCGCCAACTCAAACCAGTGGATACCGTAGACGATAAAGTCGTGCTCCACTCCGGACAGTGGGCGGGTGATGATAAGAAAATCGCGCCAGAGATTCATCAGTAGATCCTGCTCAAGCGTGGCGATCTGGTCACCGGTGTCAGCGAGGAAAGATTCTTGTGTTGTGCCGTACTCCGAACCTGGCTCCAGCCGCGGCGGTTGCTCAATCGCCAGGTCTAGCCGTTCCGGTGGTATCAAACGGGCTGCAAGCGTGGAAAGCCTGGCATTGAGGTAGGCGTAACGCGAGGCCGACACGATCACCCCTTCCCGGGACCGATAATCATGGCTACTGCGGTGTCGACCGCATCAGGCTCGTGTTGTTCGCCCATGCGCCGGAGTTCTTTGTTGCGTTCATCGTAGCGGCGCTGCAATTCTCTGATGGTTTGCGAAGCCCTAGCCTGTGCCTTTTCCATGAAAGCGCCGCGAATCTCCGGAGTGCGGGCGGAAAAACGTTCTTCTGCACTGCGCGCATCCGCGAGCGCCTGTCGGGTTATTTCCTCTCTTCTCGCTTTCGCCTCCTCGACCAGTTTTTCAGCACGAAGCTCAACCTCGAGTAAGCGTTTTAGCATATCATCCATACCGCTATCCCTCGACGTTGCTCATATTATCAGCTCTCGATCGCGAGTTTGTTGATCTAGCTCAGAGTCTGTGGTGTTACCCTCGGTTACAATTGGTCGTCCACTTGGTGCGGCTACGACACGACCCGCACCTTTCCTTGATTTGAATCAAGGCGTTAGTCGTTTCTTTCGCTGGGGGTAACAGCAGCAGCATTAATTCTCCAATTGGCTGTCGCGAAACTGGACGGGCAACATATGTTCATTGTGTGTGTACAGCTTGGTAATGACCATTTCTTCTGGTTGGTGCCCAATCAATAGGGGAAGAGAATGAGACGGGTTGAGTCTTATGATGCCGACGGACTGATGGTGCCTTTACCGAAGGTGTTACAAGGTGTTGCCGCGACAGAAAAGCGGGTAGCCGCGCCACTCGCCGACGCAAGTGCGTGTGACGTACCTGCGTATCTCAGAGACACCTATGGCTGGGCCTACATGAGCCCACGCGGCATGGCTGTTTTTGACCGTCCATGGATGGTATCCACCATTCTGTTCGGTAATTATCGGCGCTTGCAACGAGTGTTCCTTGAAGAGTTGGAGCCGGGGTTGAAGGTGTTACAGGCGGCCTGCGTTTATGGTGATTTTTCAGAAAATCTAGCGAAGTTTCTCGGCGCTAACGGTCGCCTCGATGTGATCGATGTGGCTCAGCTACAGGTCGCGAACTGTGAGCAAAAGCTAGAACGTTTCCCGTACGCACGCGCATGGGTAGGAGATGCAGCTACGCCGCGGGCCGAGACCTACGATGCAATCACCTGCTTCTTTTTGTTACACGAAGTACCCGATGAATACAAACGTGCAGTTCTGAACGCGCTGCTGCAAAGTGTGCGACCCGGTGGCAAGCTTGTATTGGTTGACTATCACAGGCCACACTTCGCGAATCCACTTAAAGCGCTAATGAGTCTGGTGTTTGATACCCTTGAGCCCTATGCGAAGAGCCTCTGGCATAACGACATCACTGCATTTGCCAACACCCCCGATCGATTTGAATGGCGCAAGCAGACTTATTTCGGTGGGCTCTATCAGAAGGTCGTTGCGCGCTGCCGAGGTCCTTCTGTGCTGCAAGATGCGCCAGCGCCACTCCTTGCCCAGACGTGAGAACCAGTCCGCTGCCATGAGAGCAGGTGGATCAAAATGTTTCGAGCCATGAACACGACTACCGCGCTGATCGAACGCTCCTCGCCCGATGGACACCAGGAAGCGCGTCGGCAGCTGCTCTATGAACTGGTGAGTGGCGCCAGTGGACTGGCGCTCGTCGGCTTCATGTGGGGGCATATGTTTCTAGTCAGTTCGATCCTGACCGGTGCGCGCGGCTTCGATTGGGTTGAAGAAACTCTACAGGATTACTACCTCGCGCAGCCCACTGTGTTCGTGGTTATTGTTATCTTCTTGGTTCATGCTGCGATGGCGAGTCGCAAGATCCCGGCGCAATTACGCGAGCGCCGACGCATGTTGGCGCTGGCGCGGCAACTCCGAAACGTTACCGGCGCCATTCCTGGACTCGCTCCCGGTGACCCACGCCTGCATCCCCATGTTGAATCGTTGCTTTGGATCTGGCAGGTACGCAGCGGCATGTTGATACTGGTGCTTGGGAGCTTTCACATTGTCCTTCTCAGTCTTGACGCACTGACACCGTTGTTTGGCGCGCGTACTGGGATTGAGGCGGCTTCTACCTTCGCTCGCGTCCAGGGTGGGCTTTGGCCGGTCTATGCCGTTTTGCTTCTGTGCGTCGAGTTTCACGCCGCCGTCGGCCTGTATCGTCTGGCCGTGAAGTGGGGTGCCGGATCACACCTGTCCCGCACAACCCTGTGGCGTCTGGCGCTCGTGCTCTTTTGGACCTTCCTCGGGCTCGGTGTGGTGGCACTGGCAGTGCTTGCCGGCGTGTTGCCACCGCCGCTGACGTTTCTGGTGGGGAGTTAGTTGGTGCAAGCGGTGTTCACAACTGATGTGTTGGTGATCGGAGGCGGTCTTGCCGGGGAGCGTTGCGCGATCGAAGCGGCGACCGACGGACACGATGTCGTTCTATTGTCGCTGGTTCCTCCGCGTCGCAGCCACAGTTGCGCCGCACAGGGTGGGATGCAGGCCGCATTGGCCAACTGCGTGAAGGGCGCCGGCGACAATCCAACGGTGCACTTTCTCGACACCGTTAAGGGCTCGGATTGGGGGGCTGACCAAGAGGTCGTTCGGATCTTCGTAGACCAGGCCCCGATTGCGGTCAGAGAGTTGGCTCACTTTGGTGTTCCTTGGACACGGGTGCGACCGGGCAAGAACAGTTATTTCATCAAAGGCGAGCGTGTCGACATCTCGGAACCGGCAGAAAAAGTTGGCCTGCTCATGCACCGCGACTTTGGTGGCACTGCCAAATGGCGTACATGCTACGCCGCGGCGGGCACGGGACACGCGGTGCTGTACGCGGTGGACGGCGAGGTGGTGCGGCTCGGCGTCAGCGTGCGCGACCGTATGGAAGCCATCGCCCTGATCCACGAAGACCGGCGCTGTTGGGGCGCGGTCGTGCGCTGTCTGCGCACGGGCAAGCTCAGTACTTTCCTCGCCAAGGCCACGGTTATCGCGACCGGCGGTTATGGCCGTATCTACGGTCAGTACACGACCAACGCCACCATCAACGAGGGTATGGGGGCGGCTATTGCCCTCGACACGGGCGTGGTGCCGCTTGCCAACATGGAAGCGGTCCAGTTCCATCCTACCGGTCTGATGCCCAGCGGCATACTGGTGACAGAGGGATGCCGTGGCGATGGCGGTCACTTGCTCGACAAGCACTTGCACCGCTTCATGGTAGACCTGGAACCGGAGAAACAAGAGCTTGCAAGTCGCGACGTCGTTTGCCGCCACATGATGGAGGTGATACGCGACGGCAGGGGGGTAGAAACACCGTATGGTCCACACTTGTGGCTCGACCTTCGCCATCTCGGCGAGCAACATTTGACCACGAAGCTGCGTGAGGTCTATGAGATCTGCACGGAGTTTTTGGGTATCAATCCGGTACACGATCTCGTGCCCGTGCGTCCAACTCAGCATTATTCAATGGGGGGCGTGCGCGTTAACAAGGATGGTCAGGCCTATGGCATGACGGGGTTGTTTGCGGTGGGGGAGGCCAGTTGTTGGGACATGCACGGGTTCAACCGGCTCGGCGGTAACAGCCTCGCAGAGACAATCGTGGCCGGCCGTGTCATCGGCCGGCGGGTCGCACAATTCGCACGCGCGAATGAACTGGACGTAAGCACGGCGCTTGCCGTGCGCTATCAACGTCAGCAGCAGAAACGTATCGCGGGCTGGCTCGCACGCACGCGATCTGGCCCGAGCGTTTATGCGATCCGTGATGCGATTGCTGAGACCATGATCCGAAAGGTGGGCATTTTCCGCACCGGTAGCGAGTTAGAACAGGCGGTAGAGGAGCTGTCGAAACAACTGCGGTTGGTGGACCAGGCCACGCTGCGCGCAAAGTCCCCGGGCATGAACCCCGAGCTGACGTTCGCGCTGCGGTTGCGAGGCTTTGCCAGGCTTGCACTGGTCACCGCGGTCAGCGCGCTTGCCCGTACTGAGAGCCGTGGCGCGCACGCGCGAACTGATTATCCTGCGCGCGACGATGCGCACTGGCTGAGCCGGACCCTCGCCCGTTGGCCGCAAGACGCCAAAGAACCGGTATTGAGCTATGAACCCGTGGGATTGATCGACTTGCCACCCGGTCATCGTGGCTACGGCAAGGTGGAGTCCGTTGATATGACAGACTCAGTCGAGGAATACAACGCGTGCGTAGAAACGGCTTGGCGTCGTCAGGGGGCGCTCGAGCCCGTTGAGCCGATCGGCGCAAGTATGCAATGGGGTAGCTGGCGGGCGGCAGAAGCTGAGACCGAGCAGCGGAGGCGCGCGTGATTGAGCCGAGGCACGAGGCGTCGGGCCGCAAGCTGCGGTTTGAGATCTTTCGCTACAACCCGGTAGATCCGAGTTCCCATCCCCACATGGATACCTTCGAACTCGGGGAGACACCTTATATGACACTATTCATTGCGCTCCATCGTATTCGGGAAGAGCAGGACCCGAGTTTGCAGTTCGATTTCTCTTGTCGCTCGGCCGTATGCGGCTCATGCGGGCTACTGATTAACGGGCGTCCCGGGCTCGCCTGTCATACGCGTACCGCGGATCTACCTGACACTATCCGGCTGCACCCATTGCCGGTGTTCAAGCTCATCGGCGACCTCTCAGTCGACACCGGCAGCTGGTTCCGGCAGATGGCGCAACGCGTTGAGTCATGGATCCACGAGAAAGTCCCGTTTGATCCCAAAGCCCAAGAGGCGCGAATGGACGACGATCTCGCTCGCGCAATCTACGAAGGGGAGCGCTGTATCGAGTGCGGCTGTTGTGTTGCATCGTGTGGTGTGGCCAACGTGCGGCCGCAGTTCGTCGGTCCCGCCGGCATGAATCGCATCGCACGCTTCATGATGGACCCTAGAGACGAAAGAACCGATAGCGAATGGTTTGACGTCGTCTCCAGCGATGAGGGTGTTTTCGGTTGCGTGGGTCTTATGGCATGCCACGATATATGTCCGAAGGGCCTACCGCTGCTCGAAGTGTACGCCTACCTGCGCCGCAAGATGCTCGCTAAGGTAATGACGCCACTGGCGCGTGAGGCCGAGCCGTCGAAGCGCCAATCCTCGAAGATGTGAAGAGCCATCGCATAGACGCGCGTTCGCGCGCCGTAGACGCATGCACCGTTACCTATTCGTTGTCCTGATCCTTTTTTTTGGTGCAGCTGAGCTGGTATGGGCGACCCATCCGTTTGGCGGCACCCACGATGACCCCATCGCACCCGTCATTCTCGGCGTAACTGGCATCCTGTTCTTCGCGGTGCTCGGTCGCTTCGGCGCGCGCAAACTGCGTCAGCCGGCGGTGTTAGGTGAACTGGTTATGGGTTTGATACTCGGCAATGTTGGGTATGTGCTTGGTCTTGAGTTGATTCAAGTGCTGCGAGAGGGTCAAGCCATCTTCGAGATGGTGGGACTGGGCCTAGCGGGGCAACCGCATGATCAAGCGGCCGACATGGCGCTCGGTCCCTTGACCGGACCCAACGTGCTCGAGATCCTTGAGGGTCCAGGTGGCGTCGCCATGCTCCAGGTGGCACAGACCGTCGATGTGTTTTCTCGCTATGGCGTGATCTTTCTCTTATTTCTGGTTGGGCTGGGCACCAGTATGGGGGAGTTGCGTAGTGTCGGCGCTGAATCGTTGCGCGTCGCGGTCGTGGGTGTCCTGCTCCCGTTTGTGCTGGGTTTTTCGGCAGCGCGGCTGCTGATGCCAGAGTTGTCACTGAACGTAGACTTGTTCGTGGCCGCCACCCTCGGCGCCACCAGCATCGGCATCAGCGCACGTGTGCTGTCGGATCTTGGCCAAAGTCAATCGCGCGAGGCACGTGTGATCCTAGGCGCTGCCGTAATCGATGACGTGTTGGGTCTTATTATGTTGGCCATCGTCGCCGGTATTGTCGTATCTGGCGGCGTCGAACTGACGAATGTCCTCAAAACCATCGTTCTCGCTGGCCTGTTTCTCATGTTCGCGCTCTTGCTGGGACCCTATTTCTTGGATTACGCGATTCGCCTCGTTCGCCAGCTCGATATCGTCGAGGCAAAGATGTTCATCTCTTTCTTGTTTGTCATGGTACTCGCTTGGATGGCCAACCTGGTCGGGCTCGCCACCATTGTCGGCGCGTTTGCAGCCGGCGTCATTCTGCATGACGGCTATTTCCGCCACTGGGGCGATTACCGCGAGCACCGCTTCAGTATCAGGGATCTCATTGCGCCGCTGGAGACCATACTCGTGCCCATTTTCTTCGTGCTGATGGGCATTCAGGTGAAACTCGAGGCGTTTCTGGACTGGCATGTCGTAACCATGGCGGCGGGGCTGCTTGTAGCCGCTGTCGCCGGTAAACTAGCGTGTGGATTCGTCGCCCGCAAAAAGACCAACCGCCTGGCGGTCGGGATTGGCATGATGCCGCGCGGTGAGGTCGGTCTCGTATTCGCCTCTATCGGCAAGAGTTTGGGAGTGATCAACGATGAGCTCTTTTCAGCCGTGGTGCTAATGGTCATCGTGACGACCCTGGTAACCCCGCCGCTGTTGAAGCTATCACTACCCCGCGACCTCAAGCCGAACACTACGGCATAATAGTCCTTATAGTGTTGTGTTGTTAATTTGAGAATAAACGCGTGATGCATACGTATACAGAGAAACGCGTACTGCCTTGTACCCGAGAGCAGGCATTTGATCTGGTGGCTGATGTTGAAAGCTATCACGAGTTCGTACCCACGTGGCTTGCGGCGCGGATCACGGAGCGCCAAGGCAATGAGCTCATTGTCGATCAAGTCGTGGGCCTCGGTGCGTTCCCGTTGGAATTCATCTCGCACACGAGTCTGAAACCTCCCGATCGTATTCACGTTGTCGCTCGCGATGACCCTTTTCGCTATCTGGACATTAATTGGGACTTCGAACCAGCGTCGCAATCCGGCTGTCTCACGCGCCTTCGTGTTGAGTTTGAACTATCCTCTTCGCTACTCCAAAGCCTCTTGACCAGGCTCTTTAGAATCAGCCTGCGCCAGGTTTTAAGTGCTTTCGATAAACGAGCGAGCCAGCTTTATCGTCAGCCCGATCGGGAATAGCCGCCGGTAGTCCCTGCGATTGGCACGAGCGATCTTCAATCCTGCAGATCCCTTGCCCAGGAAACAGTTGGCACCAGTGCAATTTATTGATCTAAGTCCAACCGGCACCGATGACGATCCCCAGTTAGCGTTCAAGTGGTGGGAAGCCAATGGTGCGCACCCGAACTGGATCATCCCCAACAAGGCCGATCCCATAAACGGGCAGCAGTGCTGGATGGACACCGTCGTTGAGGTGACAAAAGTGTAACCTCGGGGCGGTGGCGGCTGAAGCGGATCCGTAAAACCTCGGCCAGAAGACCGTAGAACACAGTAACGTCTATGGTTTTCCGGCCGCTGTCTATGGGGCGGAACCGACAGCTCTGCCGGCGTTGACTGCGGTCGGGGTAGCGCGGGGCGAGGATTTTCTCAGTTTTCCCGAAGCGCCACTGCGTTCCCATCTTTCGCTCGAATACACCCGACTGTTTATCGGTCCGGGTAAGCATATCTCCCCCCACGAGTCCGTACACACGCAAGGTCTCCTGACGAGTCCCTATGGGGACGATCGACCGTGGCGGTGAAGGATTTCATTGGGCCTGTGAGCATTAAATGCCGACCGGACTACCATGGGATACCTGACCATATTTAGTGTGGAACTTGAGCGTATGCAGAAATTTAGCGAGGCAGAAGCGAAGGCCTGGCAGCGCGCTGACTATGCCGAGGCAACGATGTGGCTACAACTTGAGCGGGAGTTTACCGACAATCATCTCGCAAGTTGGGTACCTGCTTCTTGTGAGCAAGGAGTTGGGTAAGCGGAATTGTCTTGCTGTAGTGAAAGGGCGACGTTAACTAAACAGGTGCTAGAAATGAGAAAAAAGCAAATATTGAAGGACGGGTAGAATAACATCGTTTACAATAGCATTTTGCACCATTGAGGACTGAGTGGAGGGAAGACATGGCACAGGAAACACTACCGTCACGCGCGGGACAGCTTGCAACTGAAAACCCAGAGCTCTGGCGAGCCTATCAGGCGCTCGGAAGTGCCTGCGCCGAAGCGGGACCGCTGGATGACCGCGCTCGCCGGCTTGTCAAACTTGCCCTAGCGGTTGGGGTAGGATCTGAGGGCGCGGTGCACTCACATGTACGCCGCAGCATCGACGAAGGATTGTCGCCCGACGAACTGCGTCACGTGGCCGCCTTAGCGATCCCGACCCTCGGGTTTCCGGCTGCGGTTGCGGCGTTAACTTGGATCGAGGATATCTTAGAGAAAAAGACAAGACGTTGATCCGGTGGAACCAATTCCGGAACCGCCCGAAATAACGTTGTACGGATGTCGATGCCAGTCGGCGCTGTCACGGATTTTCTTGCGGGCTTGACCAGTGTTGGTGGTGGCATTTTTTTTTGAGCCCCATTCTGCCCTTTATACGGTGAGCCGACATGTGCACGCGTGCCGCAATCACGGCGGCGTTTATCTTGCTCGATTCAATCGCCTGTCTGGTTGGTCACATGACGGTCGCGACAGTCGGTCGACCGGCCTGTCGGTAGTGGTCACAATAGCGTTCTTTAGGTGCTGTTATTGGGTCTGAACTGGCAACCTCGGCCGTCTGGCGCCGGTGCAGTCACGCAAGCTGCGTGCTATCGTTCTAACCTTTGCCGGGATAAAGCTGTTTGCGACCGCGTAGCGGCAAGATCGGCGACCTTGTCAAAGTTCAGGGGCGTCCGAGGTGAAACACATTAGCTGGTCAACTTTTGTGCCGAGTGTTCCCCGGGACTTCCCGCTGCGGCGTGGGCTACGCACAGCGCTGCGGGTTGCACACATTTTCACGGCCGGCACGCTTCTTGGTGGCTACATTTTCGAGCAGCCCGCCACTGTCCTGGAGCCGTGGCTAGTGGGCACTGTGGTATCTGGTCTGCTGCTGCTAGCAACCGATCTTTACGCCAGCTTTGGTGTCTTGTGTGAGGTCAGAGGACTCGTGGTATTAGTTAAATTGGTGCTCTTGGCGTTAGCGCCGTTTTTTTGGGATGCGCGCATCTCCCTGCTTGTTACTGCTCTGGTGATCGGTGCTGTCGGCAGCCACATGCCGGGAGCGTATCGTCATAAGGTTTTACTGTTTCGAAGCCGTATCGTCGCGGACGAAAGGAATGGTTGAGTTTTCGACCACAGCGTGATTGCCCACCATTGATCTGGGCCAATTCCTTTTATGTCGTTTTCTCGCAGGGTCGAACTTTGTATGTGACACGTTTGAGGTCGTCCCCATGACAGATGTGCGATCGATTGTAGAGCCGTCTACGTTGACTCTCGGCGGAGGTGGAGCCCTGCGAGTGGCGAAGCGCCTCTTGCTTGCTACGCGACCGAAGTTCTTCAGCGCTTCTATTCTTCCCATGCTACTCGGCACGGCATGGGGCCACCACGTGAGTGGGCAGTTTGACATTACAGCGCTCACGCTGGCGCTAGCGGCGACGTTGTGCGTTCACGCCGGGGCCAATGTCATTAATGACGTGTTTGACGAACTCGGTGGCAGTGATCGATCGAATAACAACCGTATCTATCCCTATACCGGTGGCTCACGATTTATCCAAAATGGCATCATGAGTGTCTCCGCGATGACACGCTGGGCTCTTATGTTGTACTTCGTGGCGATCGTAGTCGGCGCCATTTTGACTGGAATGAAGGGTGTAGGTGTATTGTTGTTCGGGTTGGTCGGAGTCGGGCTCGGTGCGTTGTATTCGATCCCACCGATACAGTTGAGCGCCCGCGGCATCGGCGAAGCGACCGTGGCAGTGGCGTTCGGTGTTGTGCCTGTTACCGGTGCCGCGTGGTTGCAAAGCGGTATTGTAGATGGCGAGGTCTTGCTTGTTTCGATCCCAGTAAGTCTATGGGTAGCCGCCATCATTTTGATAAATGAAGTTCCAGATATTGCGGCCGACGCCGCGGCCGGAAAACGAACCTTGGCGGTGCGCCTTGGCCTACGAGGTACCCAAGCGCTATATGTATGCATTCATATCTTGGCCGTTCTCGCCATAGGTTTGGCAGTTAGCCAAGGCACCTTCTCTGTCATTGTGCTCGTGCTGCCAGCTTTGTTACTACTTGCTGCAATCCTTGCGTCTCGTAGCATCGGTCGTGCCACGAATCCTGTGCAACCGCTCAAACGCAGTATTGAGCTGACGCTTGCGATCCATGCGCTGGGTACGCTGTGGCTGGCCGGGTATGTGTGGTACACATCGTAGCGTCGGCGAGCGCGAAGTGTCAAAGACGCTGCGTAATCCGCGTTAAATATGGGAGGCTCGGTAGATCACGTCGTTGGTATCGACTGACGGAATCAGTATTCAACATCAGGTTCGTCAAGTTTAGGTGCGTCAAAATCAGATTCATCGAGTTCAGGTTCCTCAAAATTGGATTCGTCGAGTTCAGTTTCCTCAAGCTGTTCGATCAAGTTTATGGCCACGGCAACAAAATCACTATCGGTGATTATTCCCTTGAGCTTGCCCTTCGTAACTACGGGTATGCAGCCGTATTTGTGCCTTTCGATAAGAAGGGCAGCGCTCCGTAGACTCGCACGTTCATCGACAGTAGCGACGTCTCGCGTCATGATCTTTGAAAGCGGGATGGAAGTAGAGCTCTGACGTTCGTCCGGGGCGCGAAGGGTGGAATCCGTCGCTGCCAAGACGTCGCGGTGTGTGACGAGGCCTACCAACTTGCCTTTAGTATTGACGATAGGGATGTGGCGGATATGTGCCTCCGTCATCAGCCGTTTAGCATCTTCTAGACTAGCCGTTTCTGGCAACGTACGCAGCTCGGTGGTCATGATTTGATTTATGGTAAACACTAATCCCTCCGGACGATCCAATGGGCAGCAATTCTGTTGTCTGTGCCATTCTCGCAGATCTTCAGCGCAGAATACTCTCCTGCTACAAAGTGGGCGCCCTGGAAATTTACCATAGGCGCCGATGCTAGGACTACTGCACCAGTCACGTCCGTCTCTCGGACATCTTCAATCCGCCTCGCGTTCTACGCTACAGCAATGGGCGGCATGCCTGCCTTCTCCTGCAGTGGCGAGCACGGCGCCGGTTATGGGATTGGGCCGGAACGTGGCACAACCCTTTAATCCCTTCTCATAGGCCAGTCGATACAAATCTCGAAACTCTGCAAACGCATAATCCTCCGGCACGTTAATGGTCTTCGAGATCGCGTTATCGACGTAGGGCTGGAGCACCGCTTGCATGTCTAGGTGAGCGATGGCTGAAAGACGATTTGCATCGACGAATTGTCGAGGCAACTTGGCCTGCGCACCTTGTTTTTGCTGCCACAAATCATAGGCATAGTCACACAAATCGTACGTCCTATGAGTATTATCGCGCTCTAGTATGCGCCGCGAATGGGAAAGGCTATATATGGGCTCCACCCCACTGGAGATATTATTCGCGAGCAAGCTGATGGTGCCGGCCGGCGCAATGGCGGTGAGATGGCTATTGCGGATGCCGTAGTTCGCGATGCCATCACGGATATCGCTCGGCAGGGTGCGAACAAATTCGCCTTTCAGGTAATTATCCCGGTGGAACCAACTAAAAGGACCTTTTTCATCGGCCAATGAAACAGAGGTACGATAGGCGGTGTAGCAAATGGTTTGCATGATGTCGCTGGCCAGATCGCGTGCGTCTTGTTCACCATAGTGCAGGCCCAGCATGACGAGGGCATCGCCGAGTCCGGTTATTCCCAACCCGAGGCGTCGTGAACATTGTGCCTGTTCGGCCTGTTCTAGGAACGGGAATTGTGACACATCGATAACGTTATCCAGCATTCGCGTTGCGGTCGCAGTCGTCTCGCTAATGCCATCCATGTCTAGGCGCGCACTGGTAGTGAAGGGCTCAAGTATGAAGCATGTTAGATTAATGGAACCGAGGTTGCAGGCCCCGTACGGTGGCAATGGAATCTCGCCACAAGGGTTGGTAGCGGTAATGTGTTCACAATACCAGAGGTTGTTTGAACGGTTGATGTGATCAACGAATAGTACGCCGGGTTCTGCGTAATCATAGGTGGCACGCATAATCTCATCCCACAGTGACCGCGCTCTGACATGCCTTAGAATATGGCATGGTACGGGCGAACCTGATCCTGTCCAGCGGCGTAATACCGTCTTCCGGCCGGCACTGTCGTGGCCGAGTTCGTCAACGGGGAATACCAGTGCCCACTCATCATTCCTGTCGATTGCTTTCATGAACTCGTCTGTGATCTGCACTGACAAATTAAAGTTTTGCAGTTCCTGACCACCTTTTTTGGCAGAGATGAACTCTTCGATATCAGGATGATCACAGCGAAGCGTCGCCATCATGGCACCGCGGCGGGCGCCGGTAGAGAGCAGAGTAGCGCAGGTGCTGTCCCAGATTCGCATGAACGAGACCGGTCCCGAGGCAATGGTGCCGGTGGTGCGTGCCGGTGTTCCACGAGGTCGTAAGGTAGAGAAGTCGTATCCAATTCCGCCACCCTGCTGCATGGTCAAGGCACCTTGCTTGAGATGATCGAAGATGCTGTCCATGGAATCTTCGATCAACCCCATCACAAAGCAATTGAATAATGTCACCTGGCGTTGTGTGCCAGCCCCGGCTTGGATACGACCGCCGGGCAGAAACTTAAAGCCCTCCAATACATTATAGAATTGTTCTTCCCAACGCGACTGCTCGTAACTTTCCACACCAGCGAGCGCGCCGGCGATGCGCTGCCAGGTCTCCACGATGGTATTGTCAACGATAGAGTTATTAGCACGATAGCGATATTTCGTATCCCAGATGTGGTGGCTTATGGGCGTTGTAAAGTAATCGTCGGTCATTTTAGGTGCTGACAAGAACACTGGACACGCTAAGTCGTTAATAGTTTACTCCATACGACAGCCGACAAAAGGACGGCCCATAATAGTCGAATCAACAACTGCCCTGGCAAGATGAGGGAGTCACATAAGAGTTTGATGCCAATTGCCTCCTCGAGTTTTGATTTCGATCAAACACAAATACCCTAGCATCTGGGGCTCAGGCCGATAACAAGCATGTTCTTGACTGAGTTCTGCCTTACGCGTAGTACACGATGAGATAGACTGCTAACAGCACTGCCACCCACAACACCATGCTGCCCGTCGGCCAGCTACGCGCGAGCACGCCATGGGGCCCGTGGTGGCGCCACAAAACCTTAATGAAGTCTTGGACTCGGCGTGTGGCGGCGCGCCGAATCCGGCTATCGACTGGGTGGCCGATGGCAGAGAGCATAGCCCCCGCCCCTGGTGCGAGTTTGCGGTAGATCCATTCTACGTCGAGATTGACAGAGCGCAGCTCCGGCGGATAGAGCCCGGAAAGTTTAAGCCAGGTAAAAGCTAACGCGGAGAAGAACAACAACTGCAGTTGCGCAATGACATGGGTCGCGTCATAAGGCGTATAGTTGACCGTAGAGGGCAACAGGTCATACAAAAACCATGGGTAGGACCCGTTAAAGACGCAAAGCGCCGCGGCGATTCCCATGGCGAACAGCATGTTCAGTGGTGGCTCCTTGGTGCGGATACCGGAATCGTGTGCGAAGAAGGCGAAAAACGGTATCTTGATGCCGGCATGATGGAAGACGCCGGCTGAGGCGAACAGTAAGGCAAGCCAGACTCCGTGATAGCCCTCCTGCAAGACCGCCGCCATAACCAGCGATTTACTGACAAACCCGCTGAACAGCGGGAACGCAGAGATAGAGCACGCACCGACAATACAGAAGCCTGTCGTGATCGGCATTGTCTTATAGAGCCCGCCGAGATCAGTGCCATTGATTCGACCGGTCATCTGTAGCACCGCCCCCATGGACATGAACAGTAGCCCTTTAAAGATCACGTCGTTGAAGGCGTGCGCCACCGCGCCATTTACCGCAAGGGCGGTTCCGATGCCGATGCCACATACCATGAAACCCAGCTGGTTGATCATGCTATAGGCGAGTACACGTCGCAGGTCGTTTTCGATAACCGCATAGAAGATCGGAAAACATGTCATGATTGCGCCGATGTAGACGAGCAACTCGGTGCCCGGAAAACCACGTGCCAGCGCATAGACGGCGAGTTTCGTTGTAAAGCCACTCAAGAACACGGTGCCCGTGGGCGTGGCTTCCGGGTAGGCATCGACCAGCCAGTTGTGCAGTAGTGGAAACGCGCACTTGATGCCGAACGCCAAAAAGATCAACCACGAAGCAAGCCCGTCCAAGCCTAGGTAAACAAATGCAAGACTTCCGGATTCGTGGTAGTGAATGAGTATGCCTGATAACAGCACTACGCCCGACAACACTTGAATAATCAGGTAACGAAATCCGGCTCGTAGCGATTTATCAGTGCGCCGCGCCCATATCAAGAACGCCGATGTGACGGCAACCAGCTCCCAGAAGATAAATAAGCTGATGAGATCACCCGCAAACACTGCACCGAGCGCACTGCCTGCGTATAACAGCGCGGCCACCTGTTGCAAGGTGTCGCGCACGTGCAAGGCGAATAGCACCCCAAGAAAGGCCGCGATGTGGAATAGATAACCGAATAGCAAACTCAATCGATCGACACGGTACGGCGTCAGGGTGTAGTCGAGGAAGCTCAGTTGCCAGTACACGCCCGGTTCGACCCCAAGCAAGTGCAGACCGCCTGCGGCCGGGACAAGCAGCATAATCGTCTGGCGCAGACGTCCCCGTGTTATCCATGCCAGCAGTGCGCCGACGAAAAACGGTGCAAACGGCGGCAGCTCAGTCGTCCATATCATAGTAGTCTTCTTTGCGCATTAAGACCTTGCGCATTTCTTTTGCGGCAAGTACCAAGACCACGCAGGCGACGAATCCATAAACGGCGTAGAAGCCCCACAATGCCTCCCATCCGTGCTCCACGTGTCGGTGGTAGACGAAATCGATCAGAAATAACACGGCGCAAATCGCATACAACACCCTTAACGCGCGTTTGACGTTTTGCGGCTTGTCAAAAAAGTATTGTCTTTCTCGCGTTCTCTTTTTCCGTCTCATGAAATCCACCTCAAGGTGTTACGAGTAGGTGTGCGAGCCTGTATAGGGGGTCGGGATAGAAGAAAAGTACGAGACAGCCGAGCGCGGTAAACACGATGGCGACGAGGCAGGCGATCGGTGCTTCCCGGATCTTCGTCGGCATCCTTCCGGACTCTGGTGCCTGGAAGAATGCCCGAACCGGAACGGTGAGTAGGTAAGCCACATTCAGCAATGAGCTGATCATTAATACTGCCAGCAGCCCGAGTTGACCCGCATCCAGTGCACCGAGAGCCAGGTACCACTTGCTCCACAGCCCCGCTAACGGTGGCAGGCCGATAATGCTGAGGCTGGCGATAAGAAACGCGCCCATAGTAACGGGCATCGTGCGTCCCAGCCCGCGCATCTGGCTAATTTCGGTCTTGTGGGTTGCCACCAGAATGGCACCGGCGCAGAAGAACAGTGTGATCTTGCCGAATGCATGGGTTGCAATGTGTAGGGTTCCCCCGAGTATCCCCCAGCTGTTGGCCAGCAGTGCCCCCAACACCACGTAGCCGAGTTGGCTGACAGTTGAGTATGCTAACCGAGCCTTCAGGTTGTCTTGTGTCATGGCCACTAGCGAGCCCACTAAGATGGTTGCGGCCGCAACATAAAGCAGCCAGTCTGTCACCAGGTTGTCCGCCAGCAGGTCGACGCCGAACAGGTAAAGCGAGACCTTAAGCACGGTAAATACCCCCGCTTTGACCACGGCTACCGCGTGCAACAGCGCGCTCACCGGGGTTGGCGCAACCATGGCGGCGGGTAACCAGCGATGAAACGGCATCAACGCGGCCTTGCCAATACCAAATAGATAGAGCGCGTATAAGACACCGATGGTCGCCGGTGACGCGGTACCCGCGAGGATGCCACCCTGACGGAAGTCGAGCGTGCCCGTAAGGGTCCAGGTCCAGACGATGGCCAGCAGCTGCAGCCCGATAGAGGTGCCGAGCAACAACCCTAGGTAAATGCGTCCTGCACGCCGTGCTTCTTGGGTGCCAGAGTGGGTGACCAGCGGATATGTCGATAGCGTCAATACCTCGTAACATACAAATAAGGTAAACATATTGGCAGCGAACGCGACGCCCATGGTGCTAGCGAGGGCTATTGCAAACGCGCAATAGAAACGGGTTTGGTGTTTTTCATGGTGGGCACGCATGTAGCCGATGGAATAAAGTGAGGTAACAATCCATAGAAGGCTCGCGACAGAAGCAAACAGCAATCCTAGTGGTTCCAGATTGAGCGCCAGTGGTAATCCCGGTAGTGTCTCGACTAAGACGATACTTAGGTTTTCCCCTCCCTCCAGCGCGAACCACAACCGGACTACAAGCGCAAACAGTGCGACCGACGTCCCTAGTGTTACCGCCTCTCGCGCATTTGGTCGTCGATCGAGCATTGCGATCAATAAGGCGCCGACAAGCGGCACCGCAATCGTTAACCACAAGGTGACCTGTGCGCTCAAGAGACCCCTCCGAGCAGCCAAAGGGCGGCGCGCTGCGCGAAACCCACCGTAAGATCGGTATTGATACCAAAGAAGATGTTGGCGCCAATGAGTACCCAGGTGGGTACCAATAATGACAGCGGTGCTTCCTGACGCCGTGGCCCTTGCCTGGGGGCAGGCTGAAAAAAGGCTACTTCGACGACGCGCCACATATAGACGACGGCTAGCAACGATCCGATTAGGATCAGTATGGCTACCCACCATTGACCGCTATCAAGTGCGGCCAGTACCAAATACCACTTACTAATGAAACCGACCGTAAGCGGTACGCCGATGAGACTTAAGCCGCCGACGACGATAGCGGCAAAGGTCCAGGGCATACGCCGCCCGAGACCGGCTAACTTACTGATTTCGGCAGAGCCGAGCCGATACACGACACAGCCTAATGCCAGGAACAGCCCGCCCTTCATTAGCGCGTGATTAAAGAGATGCAGAATGCATGCGGTTAGGCCCGTCACCGAGGCGAAACTTAGACCAAGAATCATGTAGCCGATCTGGGCCACGCTCGAGTAAGCGAGTATGCGCTTTATGTTGTCTTGGAAGATGGCAACGATGGACGCACTAAACACTGCCACCAACGACAACGGCAACAGAATGCTCGGCAGGAGTATGGCTTCGAACGACAGCGTGGCCCCGAATACTGTAAATAAGAAGCGCAACAACATATAGACTGCTACCTTGGTGGCGGTGGCGGCAATAAACGCGGTTACCACCGATGGCGCAAAGGCATAGGCGTTGGGCAGCCACAGGTGTAATGGGAATAGTGCCAGCTTGAGGCTGATGCCCACGGTCAGGAATGCCAGGGCCGCCGCCACAGTGCGCGTCTCGGCGACGACCGGAAGGCGCTGTGCCAGGTCGGCCATATTAAGGGTACCTGTCATCATATAAAGGAGGCCGACACCGATTAGGATAAATGTCGCACCGATGGTGCCCATGATGAGGTACTGAAATGCGGCGGTCAGGGCCCGGCGATCACGACCGAGGCTGATCAGGACGTAAGAAGATAGCGATGATATTTCAAGGAATACAAACAGATTGAAGGCGTCGCCAGTGGCGGCGATGCCAAGGAGCCCCGCTAGGCACAGCAGATAGGTGGTATAGAACAAATTAAGTCGATGCTCGGGGATCTCCTTTGCCAGACTTCGTGGGGCAAACGGTAACACTACCACCCCGACGGCGCTGACGATAAGCAAAACGAAGGCGTTGACCGCATCAATGCGATATTCGATGCCCCAGGGTGCGGCCCAGCCCCCCATCTCGTAGGTAATTACACCTGCGGTCAACACCTGCTGAAGCAGCAATGCCGCGACAACCAGCGCCGCACCGTTTGCGACTAGGCTCAATGCCCAGGCCAGTCGCGCGTTATTGAATAGCAGACATACGGGGGCCGTCAGCAGAGGAATGACTACCTGCAATGCTGGCAGGTGTTGTGAGATCAAAATGATTTATCCAGGCGATGAATTTCGTCTTCTTCTACGGTGCCATAGGATTCTTTGATCCGTACAGTTAACGCCAGCGCTAGTGCAGTGGTTGCGACAGCGACAACAATTGCCGTCAGTATCAGAACATGCGGCAACGGATTAGAATAAACAACGAATTCGGGCTCAACGATGGGCGCCGTACCGCCCTGCACTTTGCTCATCGATATATATAGGATGAATACTGCGGTCTGAAATAGGTTGAGTCCAACGATTTTTTTTACCACGTTGCCGCGGACGATAACGACATAAAAGCCGGCCATCATCAGAAAGATTACAATCCAGTAGTTATACAGTCCGAGCCACGCCACTACGAACGACCTCGACTTGCAAAGGTGAAGAAGATCGTAATCATTACGGCCGCGACAGTGATGCCAACGCCGACTTCGATTAGAAATATTCCCAGGTGTTGACCATGAACCGGATCATCGGCCAGCACGCTATAGTCCAGATAGTTTCCACCGAGCAACAGCGAAACCACGCCTACTGAACCATAGAGTAAGAGGCCAGCGGCCACCATCACTCGCACGATCGTTAACCGCGCGACGTTGCCTGCTTTTTCTACTCCGAAGACTAAGGCGTAGAGAATAAACCCGGCGCCAAAAATGACGCCAGCCTGAAAACCACCCCCCGGGCCGAAATCTCCGTGGAACTGCACGTAGAGGCCAAACAGCAGGATCAGCGGGATAAGTAACTTGGCAACAATGCGAAGGATAAAGTGATGTCTCATCGCTTACCACGTGTACGTTTAGTTCCGCGTCGAGAGGATCCAAGAAGCATCATCACGCCGACACCGGCCGTGAAGATAACGGTGACTTCGCCCAACGTATCGTAGCCGCGATAGCTTGCGAGTACTGATGTGACAACATTGGGTATGCCGGTTTCACGTGGTCCACGTTGCAGATAGTCGGGCGCCACGTGTTGATGAATGGCAGCAGTCGGATCACCATAGCGTGGCATATCTAGCGTACCGTAAACCAGCGCGGCCCCGGTAATAGTGACAACCAGCAACGGAATCGGTGCAAAACGCAGTGAAGTTTTCTCCTTACGTGCTGTGAGCGCTAGCGTAGCTAACATTAATACGGTGGAGATGCCGGCACCGACAGCCGCTTCCGTGAAAGCGACATCGACCGCATCTAGTACTAAGAAAATTGCTGCGGTCAGAAGGCTGTAGATGCCGAATAGCATGACGACCGCAAAAAGGTCATGCAACATAACGACGGCAACCGCAGTAATCGCTAGAAAACTCAATAGAACGATAACAATCAAGTGTTCCACCGCTAAGTACCTTTTCTGCTCAGCCGCGGCTTGACCTTACCGTGCAAGGCGGCTTTGGCTAATGCATGGGTAGCAGTCGGACTCGTAAATAGGCCGAAGCCGAGAATCAGTACTAACTTTATAGTGATTAACGACCAACCCGCTTGTAGCATCAACCCGATTAGGATGAGGCCGGCTCCCAAGGTATCGGTGACACCAGCAGCGTGAAAACGCGAAAAAAGATCGGGCAAACGCAACAACCCTATGCCGCCAACGATGCCGAAAAAGCCGCCAGTCACCAGACAAATCCAGCTCAGCACATCAATCGCCGCCATTGTCATGTCTGCCTCCGTTTCGCTCGACTCGGTCGCGATTGTCCAAGGTCGCCATATTCGAAGAATTTCAATACCGCAATGGTGCTGATGAATGCAATCAATGCATAGACCAACGCTATATCGAGGAAATTCGGCCGCCCGCTTAGGAAGCCGAGTACAGCGATGAGCAAAACCGTCTTGGTATTGAACATGTTGACCGCGAGGATACGATCATAAACAGTGGGGCCCAGCAGGGCGCGGACCAGTGCGAGCGCCATCGTTATCAGGATCGCGGTTGTCGCGGCCACAAACATCAATTGGACCCCACGAACTTTGTCACACGCCGATCCATATGCCCGCGCTTCAGGTCTTGGGCGGCGGTACGGGTTAACGCATGCACCTCGATTTCATTTCCTTTGATATCGATCGAGACCGTTCCCGGTGTTAGCGTTATGGAGTTGGCATAGACGACTTTACCTAACCGGCTTTTCTGAGATGCCTTTACCTTTATTAAGGTTGGTTTGATGGGCAGGGCCGGGGTCAAGATGCAACGCGCGACCACGAAGTTTGCTTTAACAATCTCCCACAACAGCCATGGCCAGTAGCTCAGAACCATGGGCAGTAGGTGGATAGGTTGGCCTTCGCGATTAGAGATCTCCATGCGCACCGCAATCGCCACGACAAACAAGGTCGCCAGTAGCCCCAACACAAGCATCAACGGTACATAATGACCGGATAGCAATAACCATAGGGCGAAGCAGATGAATGCCAGGCTAATCGCGTGTGGCAACGGGACCCCCTGCCGTTAGGTTAACGTGCTGCCAGACAATAAAGAGCTGTGATAATACCGGGGGAGTGCGCCCGATGCCATATCGCAGCTAGGCTGCCTGCGGCAGCAGAGCGAATTACCTTATATTAGGAGGAGGAATTGTCTTCTGTGGCAACGGGATTGTCGTAGGGGCGAATGCGCGCCACCTCCACTGCGGTGCCACGGGTGCGCATGACATCGACTTGATAGCCGTTCAACCTCAAGCTGGTGCCTGGCTCCGGGATATCTTCCAGGTATTCGGTGATTAGGCCATTGATGGTGCGAGAGCCTTCGCTTGGCAGTTGCCAACCAAGCTTGCGATTTAGATCACGAATGCTTGCGCCGCCTTTAACGAGGTAGCTACCATCTGCTTGTGGGTGAATATCTTCGATCTTACCAAGTGCCTCGGTCGAAAAGTCTCCGACGATTTCCTCCAGTATCTCGTCGAGGGTGACAAGGCCCATAATATCGCCGTACTCGTCAACTACGAAACCAATACGCCGCCTAGCCCGCTTAAAGTTAAGCAGCTGCCGGTTCAATGGCGTGCCCTCTGGGATGAAATACGGTTCGTCCATGCTTTCGACTAAAGCTTCTCGGCTCAATTTATCTTCACGAATACGATTTAATACCCTGCGTATATGAATCATACCGACAACGTTCTCCAGGCTGCCGCGATACACGGCTAAACGCGTGAATCGACTGCGCACAATCTGTGCAAGGATGTCGTCCCAGTCATCATCAAGATCGACACCCTGAATTTGGCCGCGCGGTACCATGACGTCTTCGACCGTTATTTTTTCGAGGTCGAGTATGCCCAATAACATGGTCTGATGTGACTTTGGGATAAAGGTACCGGCTTCCAGTACCGCAAATCTCAATTCCTCGCTGCTAAGCTGATCGCCTTTTTTGTCTAGGGGCACGCCCAACATTCGTAGCATACGGTTAGCAATTTGATTGATAAGCCAGACTAGAGGGTAAAGGGCTTTAAGCAACGGGCGCAGTACGTACGCCGCCGGAAAGGCGACTCGCTCTGGTTCCCTTGCGGCAATTGTTTTTGGGGCAACTTCAGCAAAAATAAGAACCACAACCGTGAGCACCCCGGTGGCAACGGCGATAGCGGCCTCGCCAAATAGTTTGAGCGCGATGATCGTGGCAATTGCCGATGCCGCCAAGTTGGCGAAGTTGTTGCCAAGAAGGATGACGCCCAGCAAGCGGTCCGGTCGCTCGAGAAGTTTGTGTACGGCCCGCGCCGCGCGATGGCCAGACTCGGCAAGGTGCTGTAGACGATAGCGATTTAACGCCATCATGCCAATCTCGCTGGCGGAGAAAAATGCGGATAACAGGATGAGGAAAGTAAGCGCGATAGCGAGCGCGCCTATCGAGACGTCATCCAAATAAGGGTTGCCTCAGGATCATGGGGATAGGCTGACTTTAGCACAGCTGAAAGGCCGGCGGTCAATATGCAGCGCTGCGCACTTATGCATTTTCTATACCGGTTCTATCGTAATGCGTCTATTTCGCGTAGAACAACGCCAACATCGGGATTAGAACAAGAAGGAACAACAGGGTCATAATACCCCCCGCCCGCAAGAAATGCCGATTGCGATAACCCCCGGGGCCCATGATGAGCGCATTCACCTGATGGGTTGGCAGCAAGAAAGAGTTTGATGCGGCGAGGCCTACTGCGAGGGCAAACACTCGCGGATCAGCGCCCGCACCGATTGCAATGTTGACGGCCAACGGAACTAGCAGCACGGTGGCGCCGACGTTGGACATCACCAGGGTAAATATGGTGGTGAGGACCGCGATGACGGCCAGCAATACCCATTGGGGGACGTCACCGACAAGGGCCAGGATATTTTGCGCGATCCAGGTCGCGGTATCCGAGTGCTCGACTGCGATACCGAGCGGGATTAGGCCCGCGAGCAGAAACACCGTGCGCCAATCTACTGAACGATAAGCCTCATCGATGCGTAGTACTCCCGATAGAATCATACCTATTGCCCCCGTCATCAGTGCTACCGACAGGCGCAGATTGCTAAAGATCACCAGCCCTATGGCTATGCCGAAAAATATCAACGCGTATTTCACCTTGTCCGGTCTCATGCCAAGGTCTTGGCGCGGATAGGCGGTCAAAACGATAAAGTCAGGATCAGAGTCTAGCAGCGCGAGGTCTTCCCAACTGCTGTGCACGAGCAGAGCGTCGCCCACTTGAAAAGGGATATCGGCAAGCTTTTCGGTGATAGCTTCTTCACTGCGGTAGAGCGCCAGAATGGTCGCGCGGTAGCGTTGACGAAACTTTATTTCGCGCATCGACTTGCCCATTAGCGATGAACGTGGGGCAACCACGATCTCGGAGACACCGGAGTAGGCCGGCGAGAGAACATCGGATAGCACACCCATCTCGGTTCGAACTTCGAGTCTAAAATTCCGGGTAAAGGCTTCGACATCCTCCCATTTGCCGAGCAGGCCTAATACATCACCGGGCTCAAAAACAGTATCGCGTACTGGGGCAAGACGTATATGGCCCTCACGTTGGAGTGCTACCGCACTAATCTTATAGTTCGATTGCTTACGCAGGTAGTCGACGGTATTACCTTTCAGGCTGCTGCTCGCTGGGATTGCTACTTGAAAGACGTCGCCGTGCACATGGTAGGTACGATTGAGGTAGGCCATGGTGCTTGAGGTATCAGACTCAGCGGTAGTGTTGGGTAGCACATACTTACCGAGAAAGATGAAATAGAGAATGCCGGTGGTGACCAACGCGAGACCAACCGGCGTCACGTCAAAGAGATGGAATAGCTCCATTTGCTCGACACTTGCCGGCAGGTTTATGTTGGAAGTCTCAACCAGGTCGTTAAGGAGAATCAACGGGCTCGAGCCGACGAGGGTGATGGTACCGCCAAGAATCGCGCAAAAGCCCACGGGCATGAGTAACCGGGAAAGCGGGTTACGGGTGCGGGTGGCGATGCGCCTGACGGCAGGCAAGAAGAGTGCGACGGCACCGATGTTTTGGATAAACCCAGAGATCACGCTTACGGTGCTGGCGACGACAGCAATAAGTCGGGTTTCGGTATTGCCGGCCAGCCTGACGATAGGGCGGCTGATCTGCTTCATGACCCCGGACTTGTCGAGCCCCGCCCCCAGAATCATCACCGCGATGATAGAGATGACGGCGTTACTCGAGAAGCCGCTGAAGATCTCATTTGGTCCGACGACTTGTGGACCGAAGGCGCTACTTAGCGCCAACAACACCATAATGCTGATAGCAGTGACATCGACACGCACCAACTCCGACACAAACAGAAAGATGGTCAGTGCAAGCACCCCCAGGACCCACGCGATTTCGGGGGTGAGGGAGATCGGGTCAACCATCTTGGTGATGCGTGTGACTAATCGTCGTCTTCGGAGGGTTCAGTTGATTATGAGTTATAGTATAGTGATTTTGTGGGCCGTTGTCAGTTAGGGTGAGCCGCTAGCGCCCCAGTATCAGCTCCAGAACGAGCTTGGTCCCAAAGTAAGCGAGCAACAGCAAAGCGAAGCCACCTAGGGTCCAACGTATCGCTGGCCGACCACGCCAGCCAAAGCGCCAGTGACCTAGCAGCAGTGCCGCAAACACTATCCAAGCGAAAACTGACAATATCACATGATGCGTAAAGCGGAATGGCTGACCAAATAGCTGCTCGGAGAAGAAAGCGCCGCTAATGAGCGTCAACGTCAACAACACAAACCCCAGCCCCATGAGTTGAAACATAAGCCGTTCCATTGTCTGTAGCGGTGGCAACGCCCGCATGAATGCGGAAAAATGTCGCTGTTTGAGCTGTCCTTCTTGCGCCAACAGCAGAAGGCTTTGTACTGCCGTGAGGCTCAGCAGGCCATACGCCAATAACGAGATTATGATGTGGGTTGCCTGCGCGGTTGTGCCTTTTGGTGAGAGTACATGGGCGCCTGGCCAGATCCAGGCAGCAACAACCGCGAGCGCCGCTAATGGCATGATAACGATACCCAGATTGTCGATTCGTTTACAGAGCGTGGTGAGCAGGAATAGCACTGCTACTGCCCAGGCGATCAGAGAGGCGGCGTTGGTGAATGCAAGGTTAAGCCCAGCCTCTAGCCACAGGTCGCCACGCAGGATGAGCGCGTGCAGAAACACCGCGGTAAGGCCGACAGCGATAATCGTATATCGCATTGCCCCGGTACTGATTTTGCCTCGCAGCAATCGGCGCCACAGGACCAAGCCGGCCACAGCGTATAAAGATGCGGTTAAGCAATTCAGAAGCGAATCATTCATAATATCCATATTCCTAGAGCGCTCGCCGAGTGCATGATGACACAGCTCGACTTATGGTTGAAGCATAGCAGGCCCCCCCGGTTGTTCGTCGTTGACCGTGTCTGGTACTTAGCCGAAGTGGCACGGCCAACGCTAACTTGTGAGAGATTGTAATGTTTGAAAACTTGAGCGGACGTTTGCAGGCCACGCTGAACCAATTGCGGGGCGCGGGCCGCCTGACGGAACCGAACATGACGCAGGCGCTGCGCGAGGTCCGTATGGCGCTACTCGAAGCTGACGTCGCGCTGCCAGTGGTTAAGGCATTCATCGAGCAAGTTAAAGAGCAGGCTACCGGTCAGGATGTATTGCACAGTCTCACGCCAGGTCAAGCAGTTATCAAGATCGTCAACCATGAGTTGATACAGCTATTAGGTGCGACCAACGACCGTTTGGATTTGGCGGTGCGCCCGCCGGCTGTGATTCTAATGGTGGGTCTGCAGGGCAGCGGCAAAACAACAACCGTGGTAAAGGTGGCTCGGCTCTTACGCGAGCGCGAAGGTAAAACGGTACTAGCTGCGAGCACGGATGTGTATCGACCCGCGGCCATCGAGCAGCTTGAACGACTGTCCGCCAGCGCGGATGTGCGATTCTTTCCGAGCCGGAAGGATGAGCTGCCAGTAGAAATCGCTACCGCCGTAGTCGCGCAAGCACGAAGGGAGCTTATAGATGTGGTGCTTATCGACACGGCCGGGCGTTTGCATATCGATGACTCGATGATGCAGGAGATTCAGGCGTTGCATTCGGCAGTGAGTCCAGTAGAGACGATCTTCGTTGCCGATAGTACGACCGGGCAGGATGCGGTGGTTACCGCCAAAGCCTTCAATGACGTGCTACCGTTGACCGGCGTCATCCTAACTAAGACCGATGGTGATGCGCGCGGCGGGGCGGCGCTATCGATCCGGCATGTGACGGGCAAGCCAATTAAGTTCTTGGGAACGGGCGAAAGTACCGATGCGTTAGAACCGTTCCACCCAGACCGAATCGCTTCGCGCATACTCGGTATGGGAGACGTTCTCAGTATCGTTGAAGAGGCGCAACGTACCACAGACTTACAGCAGTCAGAAAAGCTTGCGAAGAAGATTTCTAAAGGTAAGGGTTTTGACCTCGAGGATTTTCGTGCCCAATTGGTACAGATGGAAAACATGGGGGGTATTTCGAGACTACTCGATCGATTACCCGGCACAGGTCTTTTGCCAGAGGGTGTCAAGGGACAAGTCGATGATAAACAATCCACACGTCTGGTGGCGATTATTAATTCTATGACGGCAGCAGAAAGACGCTTCCCTGCTATCATTCGTGGTTCACGGAAACGACGAATTGCCAAAGGTTCGGGTACGCAAGTTCAGGACGTTAATAGGTTATTGAAGCAATTTACGCAGGTGCATAAAATGATGAAGCGCGTGGGCAAAGGCGGCATGAAACGAATGTTGCGCGGGATACAAGGTAATTTACCTGGCAAGTTCTAATTAGAGTCTTTTTTGTCGCATATGGTTACTTTTTAATATCAATGAGTTAATATGGATATCGATATTTAACAAACCGATCTCGACGACATATATTTAAGGCAAAGCTATTTCGGAAAGGGGAAGGGACACTTAGCTCATGTCAACTAAAACAGATAAGGCCACTCGGTCACAGGAGCGTAGAACCGGCACCAAGCAGCTGGTTGAGCGGTTGACCTCAGAACGTGCGGAGATGTTGGCGCTCTTTTGCCAAGCAGCTGGCTTAGAACCGTTCAAGCAAGACAAATCTGAAAAGCCGCCGCGGGCTTTGTTAGATGAGTTTTGCCAGGTGTTGGTCGATTACATAGCGGCTGGTCATTTCAGTCTTTACGAACGCATCGTAAACGGCAAAGAACGACGTCGAGACACCGCCAAGCTTGCCGAGGAGCTCTATCCACGGATCAATCAAACCACAGACGCCGCTATTACCTTCAACGATAAATATGATTCCGAGAAATACCCTGAAATCAGTGACGAGCTACAAGACGATCTGTCGCGCCTCGGTGAGGAGTTGGCGAAACGGATCGAATTGGAAGACCAACTGCTGAAGGCATTGATGGTGTCGGGTGCTGTTACATCAGATTCGTCCGGGCGTTGACATGTGCGTGCTAGCGACACCGTTGTACGACCGATCTAGCGGCACTGTGCCGATAGTGCTTGGCCGGTGACGCCTCTGCTGTCGGGCCCCATCAAATATAGGTACGTCGCCATAATCGACTCAGGCTCCACGAGGCGTCCTGCATCCTCACCGGGGTAGGCGCGTGTACGCATTGCAGTTTTCACTGGTCCGGGATCGAGGCTATTCACGCGAATGGCGGTGTTGGCCTCGAGTTCCGCCGCCAGAATCTGCATCATGCCTTCCACCGCGAAGCAAGTAACGCCGTAAGCACCCCAATAGGCACGTCCCTGGCGGCCGACATCGGCACTGGTGAATACAATCGACGCATCTTTGGATTTGCCGAGCAAAGGCAGGCAGGCGCGGGTAAGCAGCAAGGCGGCGTGAACATTGACCGTAAACACTTTGAACCAAGTGTTGAGATCGTATAAGGCTAGCGGCGTCAGCGTACCAAGTTCGGCTGCATTGTGTATGAGTCCATCGAGATGGCCGAATTCGTCCTCCATCGTTTTGGCCAACTTTTCGTAGTCCTCCACCGTGGCCCGCAACAGGTCAAGCGTGACAATAGCTGGACGCGGGTTTCCGGCTTGTTCGATCTGGTCATAAACATGCTCTAGCTTCTTGGCGGTGCGTCCAACTAGGATCACGGTGGCTTGATGGTTGGCCAGGGTCAAAGCTGCAGTTCTGCCGATTCCATCTCCGGCACCTGTTATTAGAATGGTACGGCCGGCAAGTAGGTCGGGCGCTGGCGTGTATTGATCCACGATTTCCTCGTTCTATTGAAATGCAGTCTTTATCAGTGATTTCGTTGCCTAGCCCGTCTTACTTCATTGCGCCTGGTCTTCCATGCTATCCATCGTTTTCGTATCGGCGACAACGTAATCCGATGTTTTAACACTTGACAACCATCACGTTCAATCTCATCCAGCGTCGCCCGGTAGACAGCCGCCATAAGGAGGCCAGGTAGTTGCTGCAATCGATCTTGCTCGGATAACCTGTCTAGAGCATCGTTGTAAAAGCCTTTTGCCCGCCTGATTTCGAATGCGATCAGTGCTGCAATATTAGGATCATCGATTCTATTTACAATATTTGTTGGCGGGACGTCGAAACGCTGCAAATCTTCCATCGGTATATAAGTTCGGCCACGCTGAGCATCTTTGCCTACATCGCGAATGATCTGTGTGAACCGAAACGCGGCACCAAGTTCACGAGCATAATCGCCGGTTGTGGTGTCGGTGTATCCAAGCGTACGCGCCAGAAGTAAGTGGTAAAAAGTGCCTACACGACGACAGTAGCTGGCCAGTTCTTCAGCCGTGTTGTAAAGAGGCTGCTCGATGTCCGCATCCACCGCTTCGATGACTTCCAATAACTGTTCAGCTGCTAAAGGATAGGATTGGATAATCGGATGTAGTGCCTTAGCGACGGGATGACTGGGGCTACCATCAAAGAGCCTGGCTATCTCTTGGCGCCACCATTCTAGTTTTATTCGTGCAACCGCCGGCTCGCTACACTCATCGATAATCTCGCTGACCTCGCAATAGTACGCATATAAGACCGTTAGCACATCGCGTTTTTCTGGTGGCAAGAACAATGTGCAGTAATGAAAGCTCGAGTCACGGGTAGCGACTTTTTGTCGGCAATATTCTAGTGGCACCATAGTGCCAACGGTATCGCGCGAGAGACTAAGCGACAACCGATTTTTTGGTGATGGCCGACGGTTATTGACTATTAACTGGTCATGATGAGTGACCTTAGGTTACCATTCGTGCGGCTGATAGAGCTAAATCGAAACTATGATTGGATTTGTTAAGGGCCTTGTTATTGGTGAAATTGTTGAATTACCGCTA